>Ga0214917_10001850_pt1 | contig 26772 bp, 41 predicted proteins | sample LL_1208_BB_MetaG_FD_177983 | JGI IMG/M metagenome (GOLD analysis project Ga0214917, IMG submission 177983) | Freshwater microbial communities from Lake Lanier, Atlanta, Georgia, United States - LL_1208_BB | ecosystem: Environmental > Aquatic > Freshwater > Lake | place: USA: Georgia | collected... | reverse complement strand
GGGGATTGGATAATGGATGATCGTAGGAACTCCATGGTCAGATAGGTGCTGTATGAAATTTTCTCTATTACCTAAAACTTTAACGCAATAGATGTGGTACGAATGAAATTCACACCATGGTGCATTTATAGGTAAAGAAATTCCGAGATTGTTTATTTCTCTAGAATATCTTTCCGCAACTTTCTGTTTCGCCAAATTCCATTGGTCCAGTCTGTCCAATTTCAAACTAAGAACGATTGCCTGTAGGGTGTCCAATCGATGATTGTTGCCCATTTCGTCATAATGGTATTTGACTGGAGATCCATAGTTTCTAAGAATTTTGGCTCTTCGATAAATTTCAGGATCGTTGGTTGTTAGAATTCCAGCATCTCCCAAAGCTCCCAAATTTTTACCTGGATATAAAGAATAAACGGAGATTTCTCCCAAGTTTCCTGGATTAAATTCTTTACTTTTGGTGCCGTGGGACTGGGAGCAGTCTTCAAGCAGAATAAAGTCGAATTTATGTTTTAGATCCTTTAGAGTTTGTAAATCACAAGGATGACCATATAAATGAACTGCAACCACAACAACCTGTCTATAATCATTTCTCTTCCTAGATAAAAAATTTTCCAAATCAGTGGTTGAAATTGTAAAGTGTTTGTCGTGGTCTACAAGATAAACCTCAGGGGTAGCCCGACCCGAAACTGGCAAATTTTTTAAAGCCAGATAATCTGCTATGAAAGTATTAGCCGGCATAATTACGAGATCCTGACCCGATAAATCGAAAATTTGAAATGCAATTTTTAGGGCGTCAGTTCCATTTGATATTCCAACCCCAAACGCAGATCCAGTATAAGCCGCGAATTTGGCTTCAAAATCCGAAATCGCCTTTCCTCCAATGTAGTCGCCTCTGGTTCCAAGTTCATCTATAGCAATAAGTGCCTCTTCTCTGATCTCTGCCCATTGTGATCCTAGATCGTTAAATTTTATCATACCTTAAACAATTTTTTTAGTTTTTGTTTGTAACAGAGAAGTTATCTTCAAAGTCAAATTTCTATTTTCTTCATATTCGGAAGCTTCTCCGCTAAAAAAAATATTTAAAGCTGTGTGAAGAGGAGATGGATAGTAGGTGTAATTTTTAACCTCTTTTCCATCTATAATGATGGTTTTGTTTTGATCGTTGAATACAATAATTGAATCATCTTCCAAAATAAAAAGTATAACCCTGTTTTTGGAAGTGTGTTGCCAACTGGAATTTACAATAATTTGGATTCCATCGGAATAGTGCCAAGATAGATTGGACCCAAAACTTTCATTTGTTTTCAAAGAAAATTCGTTCCATTTGAATTTGAATGGAAAATTATGACCCATAATTTTAAGTAGAATCGTTAAATCATGAGAGGATAGATCCCAATAAGACTGACAATCTGTTCTCATGGGACCATTGTTAGTCCTGTTTAATAGGATTTGTTTTATCTTTTTACCTTTTAAATGGGATTGAATAAAATCAATAGCAGGATTGTAATTGTAAATCCAATCTACAAATAAATGATTACCTGTTTTTCCTGCAATTTCGTATAAAAAAGATGCTTGATCTAAGGTGCTTACTAAAGGTTTCTCACACCAAATCCACTTGTCTCTATATTCACAGATTCTCTGAATTATCGATTGATGAGTTTGGAATGGGGTGGCAATGAGGTAATGAGAAAAATTACCATCGAGTGATTCGGTATTACCCAGAACATCATCAAAAATTTGGATTTCTTCGAATCCAATCTCCTTCAAATTTTTGTGGAGAATCTTTCCCCAGTACCCATATCCAATTAAAGCAATTTTAGTCTCTTGCCCCATGTTCATTTGAACCTTTAATTTTAGCTGGATTCCCAACAACGGTTGCACCTGGGGGTACGTCTTTTGTTACTACAGACCCAGCTCCGATAATTGCCCCGTCCCCAATCTTAACGGGTAAAATTGTTGCATTCGATCCGATTCGAACATCCTTCCCAATTTCTGTTGTTTTTAAATTCCAATTCGTAATATCAGGAGAATCGAATTTATCGTTGATAAACATCACTCCGTGACCTATAAACGTCCTTTCGCCGATAGAAACACCAGAACAAATAAATGAATGTGAGCTGACAATACAGTCCTCTGAAATTGAAACATCCTTCTGAATTTCTACAAAAGGTCCTATTTTTGTTCTATCCCCTATTTTGCAACCATAAGCATTGATGGGCCCGAAGATTTTAACATTTTTTCCAAATTCCACCTCAACAATACCTGACATGTTTTATGATTTTGTTTCTGTAATTTTTGCTTTTACTGGAATTTCTTTTTTTGGGTCTTTTGCTACATCATACGACAATGAGATCCTGTCTCCTTTCTTGATCATCTCTTTGATTGCTAATTCTGCGATGGTATCCTCGATGTACTTTTGGATTGTTCTTTTCAAAGGTCTGGCCCCGTATTTTGAATTGTATCCAACTTTCACCATCTGTTCTTTTAAATCTTTCGTGATTGTAATTTTATAACCGATCTCGGCAAATCTAGGGATTAATCTTTTGATCTCTATTTCGACAATTTGCATCAGTTCTTTTGGGGTCAAAGGATTAAAGTGCACAACCTCATCCAAACGATTCAAAAACTCTGGCGAGAACGTACGGTTCAATTCTTTTTCTACAATTTCTCTCGAAGTCTGTATAGAGGATTCACCAGAATTGAAACCAGGAGATGTTCCAAAATCGGAAGCTTTCCTTTGGCCAACATTGGATGTGAGTAAAATGAGGGTGTTTTTGAAGTTGATTTTTCTTCCCTGCCCGTCTGTTACAAATCCCTCGTCCATAATCTGAAGTAAGGTGGCAAAGATATCTGGATGTGCTTTCTCTATCTCGTCAAATAAAACAACAGAGTAGGGTTTTTTCCTTACCTTTTCGGTTAGCTGACCTCCGTCTTCGTGCCCAACATAACCAGGGGGTGCTCCAATTAATTTCGTTGAATTGAATTTTTCCATGTACTCAGACATGTCAACCCTTATCAGGGCATTGCTATCTCCAAAGATAATTTCTGCAAGTTCTTTCGCTAACTGTGTTTTTCCAACTCCGGTTGGGCCTAAAAATATAAAAGATCCGATGGGACGGTTTGGATCCTTCATACCCAATCTGTTACGCAAAATTGCCTTTGAGATTTTCTGGACAGCCTCATCTTGACCAACCACCTTTGATTTCAATATGGACTCCAATTGTGATAATTTTTGATTTTCAGATTTTGTTAATTTCTGAAGTGGAATACCCGTCATCGATGAAACAACCTCTGCAACTCTTTCTCCGTCTACAATTTTTCTCTTTTCCTTTAATTTGTGTTCCCAAGATCTTGTTTCTAGCTCAATATTCAAATTGATTTTTTTCTCTAAATCCCTAAATTTAGCAGCTCCCTCGTAGTCCTGTTTGGCAACTGCTGCCTTTTTGTCCGCTATAACCAACTTCAAATTCTCCTCCAATCGAATTAGGGATTCTGGTATTTTAACCTGAACAATTTGTGTTTTAGCCCCAGCCTCGTCCAAAACGTCTAATGCCTTGTCCGGAAAATTTTTTTCTGGAATGAATCTTTCCGAAAGTTTCACGCAATTTTCTAAGGCATCCTCTGTGTATTCAACGTGGTGATGATCCTCGTACTTGTCTTTGATGTTTCTGAGAATTTGCATCGTCTCTTCCACAGTAGGTGGTTCCACCAAAATTCTTTGAAATCTTCTTTCCAAGGCAGGATCTTTTTCCACGTGATTTCTGTATTCTGTAAGGGTTGTGGCACCGATACAGTGGACCTCGCCTCTCGCTAATACGGGCTTGAACATGTTGGAAATATCCAAAGATCCCGAAGCACTACCTGCCCCTATGATTGTGTGAAGCTCGTCAATAAAGATAATGATGTCTTTGTTTTTCTTCAATTCGTCTAAAATTGTCTTCACCCGCTCCTCGAATTGGCCTCTATATTTTGTTCCCGCAACCAAAGACCCAACGTCTAAACTAACAATTCTTTTATTCAAAAGATTCTTAGAAACTTTTCGTTGAATGATATTCAATGCAAGTCCTTCTGCTATAGCAGATTTTCCTACCCCAGGGTCACCAATTAAAACCGGGTTATTTTTCTTTCTTCTGGATAAAATTTGGGTGACTCTCTCAATTTCACGATCCCTACCAATGACTGGATCAATTTCTCCTTTGGCAGCAGCTTCGTTCAAATCTCTACCAAAAGAATCCAAAGCTGGTGTCTTTGAATTTATTTGGTTTTTGAAATTTTCTGTGAAGTTTTCCTCCTCTTCCTCGGATTCCATTCTGTTTCCCATCTTTGGGTCGAGATTTGGTTTGATTTTATCAGAATATGGAAAATTTTGCTTTTTCATTCGATTTTATTTTCTGTTTTGAATTGGAAAAATTTTAAACTATCACAACTTATACAGCCCATTTGGTTGATGTTTTCCACTCATTGGTACAAATTTATTTGCAAAGAGAATCTGCCACAGAGATGGCCCACGGAGAAACCGTTTTATATCTTGCTTTGATACCCAAGGACTCAATTAAACCCACTGCTGCCCTTAAAACAGAGTTAGATTTATATTTAGGGTCCGGGTTCAAATCTATGTCAATATAATCAGGTTTTGCTAAACCAAACTCAATTAATAACTGCGCAGTAGCCACGCTGAGCTCAACTTCTCTCCAAAGGCGATTGTAACGATCTTGTATTCTATCCACCAAGATTTTAGAAAAAAGAACGTGTCCTCCCCCACCTATACCGTAATGTAAAACAATAACTGTAGCGAAAACTGTTTTGTTTCCCTGATTATGAGAATCGCATCCTATGTAAATTTTGTGGTTTGGGTTTTGTTCAATCCAATTGCTAAGATAAGAAAATAATTCAATTTCTTTCCTATCAGAAAGTCTTTTCCAAATCTCGGGAGCTGTCATAAAATTAATTATATGGAACTTCATCTGAATTGTATCGGGCCGTTATAATCAGGAAATTTTTCAAACCTGAAATTGATATATAAGAAAAATTAGAAAACTTTGGACAAAGTTATAAATCTATCTGCTTTTGGTGATGTTTTAGAAAAACCTAAATCGGATGATATGACGTTTAATTTTTTCAAGAATTCTTCACAAGACAAAGAATCTCCTTCTGACGTGGAAATTCCCGGAGAAATGGGGAGAGAAAAAACATCTCCAGTTTCATTGATTGCTTTGAAAAATTTACATTATACATCTCAAATTAAATTTTTTCATTGGCAAACTAAATCTTATTCAGAGCACAAAGCTTTGGATTCTTTGTTTTCTGGATTGGTAGAATTGGCTGATGAATTGGTTGAATCTACTATGGGAAAATATGGAAGACCAACTTCCACCGGGGACAAAGATTCTTTCACTATTTCTAATTATGAGGAGGGAGGATTGGAAAATTTTTTGAATTCTCTTATAGAATGTTACACTAATGAGTGTAAAAAATCATTTAATCAAGAATCAGATTCAGATCTTCTAAATATCTTGGATGAAATGATTGCTTTGGTAAATAAAACAAAATATCTTCTCACTTTAAAATGAAATTTATTCACAACTTCGAAAATTTCGATTTCAGATTAGATGAAATCGAAAGGATGGACATAACCCCGCCCGACGACTACATGTCCTCAGAAAGACAAGTAAATATGAAACCCGAACAAATCAAATTTGATGCTTTGGCTTATGATGATTCAGATTTTGCTCTTCTGAAGTTGAAATCAAACGGAGATCTTTATCTTCTGAATGGTTTTGCAAATGATCCAGAGGAATTTTACAAATACCAAGATGTCCCTTATGAAACAGAAGATGATATGGTCGGAGGATACTACAAAAATTATGATTACGACCTAGCAGATATTGACGATCAGGCTGTAGAGACGTGTGCTACAGATCTTTTCAACTCCAGAGATCCCTTGAAAGTAGGCTCTGGATATTCAGCTTTAGATGACGGAACCCCTCTGATCAAAATTGATGCTGACTTTGCGAGAGTTTTCATTCAAGATCTATTTGATATTATTTCACATGTTAGTTCTGGTTCAGGATATTCCAGAAAAACTGAGGGCGAAATAAGAGAACTAAGAAAAATGATTTCAATACTATCCAAAAATTTTCCAACCCAATGAACAACATCAAACAATACGAAGATTTTTTAGCCGAATCTAAAATTTCAGAAGCCAAAGGGATCCATCCGGCAATTAAAGAAATTCTTTCCAACTTCTTGGCAGAAAACCCGAAGGGAACTTTCGATGAGGCAAAGGCAGAGGTGAAGAAAAAAAGACCAGGGTGGAAACTAAGTCAAGAAGACTTCCAAGAGGCAAAGGAGGGAATGTAAATTCAAATCCCTGATACCTTCTCAAGGTGGTGAAGAAAATCTCCGAGATTTCTTATTTGTTGATTTGATGAAGATTCGTTTAAATCAGGAAATTTTAGTTTCATGTTCCAACTAGATTGAAATGTATTAGGATCCTGTACGTATGATTTTAAATTTTCATCGTTTTCGTCCCTTGTAAATTGCCATCCAATAAATAGATCAGAAGGTGTTTCGAACCCAAAGGAATCCAAAACTTTTTGTTGTAATTTAAGTGAATCGGAAACTGCCCAGTTATGTCCAATTAAGACTAGACCCGCCTTTTTCCCTCTGATCGTTGAGGGTTCTCCTAAAGCAGTGTGCATATTTTCTATCCAGTCTAATCTTTCGATAATTTTTTGGTAAATCGCATTAACTGAACCCCATCTTTGAGAACCAAAAAAAATCACAGCATCAGATTCAAATAAAGGTGTGACCAATTTCCAAAGCTCGTCATCTTTGTAGTCGTGGCTTGCCCAACATCTAAGATTTCCCGTTGGATTTTTGGTTTTATCCTTGACCTTAGATTTTTTTACCCCACATTGATTACCTAGAAGCTCGCTGACGCATCCAAGACAATTTCGAATATTCAGTTTGCTTCCGTCTAAAATTTCAACCTGTATTCCTTTTACTGATAATAATTTTTGTATGTGAAATGCAAGCTGTGAAGATTTTGGAGATTCCCCCTTTTTGGATACGAAATCGCTTCTAGTGCTAGTTGTAACAAATAAAACCTTTTTACATCCAGATAAACAATCTAGAAATTTATAAAGATCTACGATTTCTGGACCGTATTTAACCTGAAGCTCTGATAACATGCTTCATCTAGATTTATTCATCTTCTTTTTCTCCGCCCTCTTCCTCCACCTCAACTTTATCATCATCCCCAATGATTTGTATTTCTGGCGTTTCTTGATCCTGTTCCCGATCTATAGGCATAACCAAGTCAGTTTCTGGTTCCAGTTGATTAATCTCAGAAGACCTATTTTTTAGGAAATGATAAACCTCTTCAATATCATCAACGGATGTTGTGATGTGGTCCACTGCCCAAGCATGTCCATCCTGTAAAATTTGATCAACCGTCGATCTATCCATTTTTATGAGATCGTCAATGGCATCCCTAATTGTCATCAAATGTTGAAAGAACATGTAGTTATGAAGTTCCTTTTCTTCATTTTCAAACTGGCTTGAGTAGGAAGAAGTCCAACCTTCATAGGGAATAGAAAAATCCTCAAAAGTTTTTATAATTTTCATTTTTTCTTTTTTTTTAAAAAATTCCAAGATCGGAAAGTCCCGTTAAAGCATCTATTCCTTCTTTTTCTTCATCCGATAATTGAAGTTTCTTCATCAGCCTTATAACAGGTTTTTCCTGCATAATTGGGTCATTCCAAATAGAAGACAGGGCGAAGGCTTTTGATTTTAATTCTTGTGGAGAAATTCTTGCTCTGATAGGATCTCTTTGGGCTTTGCTCATTCTTTGAAATTGCGGGGTTGCTATCAAATAAAAATAAGCTGCTACCCAACTTTCAAATCTTATGGCATCTTTAAAAAGTTCTACCAAACTTCTTTGAGGTAGCAAACATCCCTTTGCTTGTAAATTTCTTCCGCTTTTCATTGGTATACCCTCTATAGAGTAAAGATTTGGATTAAACGAACAATCTACGTTATATCCCCGGCTGGATCTAGGTGCTCCTATTAAAGTTTTTAAATTGTTTCCCCCACAATCAAATTCCACATATGTTTCCGTTGGATTATAATTAGAAAATCCGCCTTCCAAAGTTTCTAAACCGCAATTTCGTACATTAATTCCTCCCCGGACATCACAATTTTCTGTGCCCGCTAATGAGCCAAGACTGGTGTTGCTTGCAACATCGAACTTTCCCTGAACAGAAGACGGACAACCGTTTAAAGATGTTAATCCACAATCATTTGCTTTAAAGCCTCTCACACTTTCTGGACAACCCTCTAGGCTGGTTAGGTTACGATTGCTTGAAATGTCGAAGTCTTCTACTACTTCTGTGGGAAACCTTTCAAGGCTTCTTAAATTCAAATAAGATGCATCGAAACTTCCTGAACAAATTCCGAATGTTATTTCTGGTATTAAAACACCATCTTCCGTTAATAAATTTTTCTTTAAGTTGAATGTTCCCTTTGTGTTAATAACACCGTCTTGATAATACCAATCTGCATCATATCTTTGACAACAAGCATCTAAACGATCTCTAATATCTTCGGAGAGACCCTCTGGGCCTCCTAACGGAATATTGAGGGCTCTACAAGCTGCTTCGTAGTCTCCGCCCTCCTCGTCACAGAGCTTTTTTATTTTTTCTCTCCAATCTTTACCTTTTTTAGAAGAAAAAGCTTCTTGTAAAGACAAAAGTTCATCGTAAAAATGAAATTCTTTAATTAATCTCATCTGGATTTTTTTTTCTTATATATCCAGAAGATAAAATTTTTTTTAGAAATCTCCGGGTGCAACCTGAAAACAGGGAATTCCGTTTCTTCTCCACATGGCAACCACCTTATCTCGGTCATCATAAACACAAAGGAGATTTTGTTTATCTGGAAATTCATGATTCAACCATTCTTCTTTTAAAACGTCGTCGGCTGTGAACATCTTCGAGCCAGTGGCTGGTCTCATAAGTAACTTATCGGGTCGAATACCGTACATGTCCAACCATTTCTCAGTTTCTTCTCTTGTCGCCTCGCTTCTCCCTGAAAAAATAACCATATTGAATCCAGCCTTCTGAAGGGCCTTGAAAGATTCTATCACCGGAATATTTGGTTTATCCAGGGAGATGTTGTTTGGATCGAAAAATTTAGGCCAGTCAATTTTACCGCTATCTTTTGTGGCCAAAGTTCTTCTTTCTCTGATGTCGGCCAGTGTTCCGTCCAGATCAAAGATAATTGTTTTATTTTCCATTTGATTTTTGTGTTGGTACCCGAAGTACGATGATAACAAGAATTGCTCCTAAGAAAGATTTGAACGTGTAATACACGTTAAAACCCATAAAATCCAAACCCAGCAAAAGTAGAAATGGACTGACAAGGAAAATCCCGAGAATAAAGAAAATTACGAAACTTAAAGCCCCCGCAGAGGTTAATTTTCTGGTTAGTTTTTGAAGGTATGTCATGTGTAAAATTATTTTGATTTAAAGTTGATCTCTTTCCCAGTATTTCACTCCTGGTTCAGAACTGGCCCACACCTGTATTCCATCTACGTCGATTCGGGCTATGTTGTCCTTGAATTCAACCTTGGAAATATAATTTTGTGGACTCTTAATGTTGTCGTAAATATAAACCATCCCGTCGTGACAGAAAAGTTTAATTACAGAACCCCCGGGTTGATGACTCAGAGGGTTGGTTCTGTATTCGTCTTGAACTTTTATTTCTTTCATTTTAAAATTTTTTGCTAAAGTAAGGTAGAAAGTCTAAATTTTGAATTCTCAATTAAGAAATTATCGGTATTTTTTAAACATTTTTTCAATTTCGTGCCACGAGATCATCTTTCCACTCAAAATCCTCATAACAACCAGGAAATCCTCCTGGTGTAGGTTGAATTCTCCTAAATTATGACCGATGGATAGATCTTTTGCCATCTGAATTTTTCTGGTTTTGATGGAATTCTGTCTGGACGCCCTGAATTTTTTCCTTTCTTCCAAACTTCTCCTTTGGCATTCCCTCCATACAAGAAACCTTCTTTTCCACGACGTCATCGTTTTTCAAATTTTTGTTTTTTCCGCTGCCACCATACGAATCATGTGAATTCGTATTGCATTTTTTTCCTCGTCTCTAATTTTTGATTCGTTCAGATCTCTTACGCACTCCTGGAGTTTCAGGTAAACATTTCTTGCTGTACTCAGAACCTCTTGGTTGTAATTTGCCTTCAAACTTTGTGATCTTTGATCTTCCATTTTCATTTAATTTTAAGTAGTTGTGCCAGTTCTTCCTGGTTGAGGTCAGATAAAATGGTCGTGTTTGGATTTGAAATTCTGCACACACATTTCCAACATAAAACCGAAGCAGCCTCAGAGTCAACATTTTTCACCACCATTTGACATTGGCGACAGGGTAAACTAGAATTTTTATTCGAAGAATTTGAACCGTAACCTATTTTTTTAGCCATAAATTTCTCGATAATCAAAAAGTGGAGTTGGGTCGGGGAATTTGGTTCTAATAAGTGCAGATTTCAACAACGAGCATTTTTCAAATTCCTCTAAATCAGAATAGAGCCCCATCATTCTACGAATTCCTAAAATCGTATCTTCGTCAAAATTAAACTTTCTCCTTCTTTTCATGTAAGGCTCAAGTGCACGGATGGCATCTTCACACACCAAATAAAAATTTCCGAATTTCGGATTTTCTGAAAATCGGGAAAAAAGTTCTGGATTTGGCTTAGATTCCATCCCTCTATTTATTCGTTTGTCCACCAAATTATTCCTCATCCGATTCTAATTTAGTTCTTAAAATCAAATTCTTACACAAATTGGACTGTTTCAAATCTCGATATAAAGTTCTTCCATGTGAAAGTATTTCAAATTCAACGTAAAAATCGTTCTTGAGATCTCTCACCCTCTCTCGGATGATCGTAGCCCTATTGAAATTTATTTTGGATTTGATTTCCCAATAGTCCTTCTTGTTGTCAGTATTACAAAAAAATTTAACTAGCATTTTCTATTTTTCAATTTCTAGCTCGACCTTATTTTCGTGAACCAAAGGAGAATTAGATTGAACCCTAAGTGAATGAAGCCACCCTTTAAATAAAATCCTTTCCCTTTGGCTCATCCCCTGGTGAAATGAACCAAAGGAACCCGCGGACCCCAGAAAATCTTCAATAATTTGATTTAAACTTCTGGGTTCAATAATTTCTTTCATCGGGGATCAAATTTGGAATTATATCCAAAATTTCTCCCTTTGTTTCCCTAATCTATTTTCTCCCCGTCCCGGGTAAATTCATAACCCATCGAATCAATCCATTCTTGAATTGCCTCGTCGGAAGTCATTGACTCATACTCATTTTCAAGTTCAGAATACAGTTCTCTAGATTTTTTTCTGGCCCATTCAGTAATTGAATTCTCCAGGGATTCCAACCATGCGTTGAACTCTTTTCTCTGTGATGCATCTAGATCTCTTCCTTCCACCGGTTCGTCCACATCTAAATCTCCACTTATTGTGTTTTCGTGATAATAACGAGAAGAATCTCTTTTGATACTTATCCAAAAATCATCAGGTGTAATCTTGTCTACTTTAGGTTCAAAAATCCCTAGACTTACAAAAGTTTCTTCAATATCATCCATTTCTTTTTCTTCTTCGGTTTTAATTCTATTTGGGTCAGGCTTGGAATAAACAAACCACTTCCCAGGTTTCAATTTTATCTCATCCATCAAAAACTTTTTAACGTCTCTCACGTTTGCGGTGAAAGAGGCACCATCACCCTGTGACCAAAATCCAGTAAAATTACATACAATATTCTCTAAACCCAAATTCTCCAATTCGGATTCGAAATTTTCTATCACATCCTCGTACCACCAGTCAGATATACTTTCACTGTGAGTTTCTCTGTAATCATTCAAAACTTTCTCCTGGATATCGGGGGATAATTCGTCAAACTGAAATGAGATTTTTGATTCGTCCGACTCAAATAAAGAAAATTTAAAAAAAGGAATGATAAATTTCATTCCTTATATATTCTAAATTATTCTCTTTTATCCCAAAATTTAACCCATCCAAATATCTTAGCCCTATAATTTTCGAATCGAGTCATGGCAATCCATTTTCCCAAAACTGAACCTGACACATAAAAAAGAATAATCCAAACATCTCCCTTTAACAAATTGCCTATCGAGTAGTAAACTGAAATCAAACTGACTAAATTGATGAAAATGGAATTCAACAACAAACCCGAAGTTTTGTTTTCATAGGTTAATTTTATCTCCAGAACTTTTCCAATGTTAAACAATAACTGTGAAAAAAAGACAATTAGATAAATTTGGATGGGCATCTATGATGATTCTAATTTAGTCACAAAAGTTCTTTTGACGATAGCATCGGGACCTCCATCTTTCTCTCGAATGATAAAATACAATTCGTCATGTGGGGTTTTGAATAAATCAAACAAAATTTGTTTCATAATCCAAGATGAAAGTTCATCTAAACTTGAAATTGAATATGAGGTCGAATCAAAAACTGAACCCTTTCCGCTAGGACTTAGTTTGTACATGTCCCATAGAATCCCATTCGAAATTAAACAATTTAGAATACCTTTCTCGTTCCTATCACACGTTATTGTTTTTGAAAAAAGAACAAAACTATTTTTCTCTATGATCCTATTCTTTACCCCTAATTCTATTTCGAGGGTAATTGACGATCCATCTTCTATGAATCCTGAATTGGAAAATTCTTCTATTGCATATTTTTGTGTTCCCATTTCAAATTAAAGCATATTTTCTGCTAATTCCCAAAGACCGGTGTTGATGGAATTAACGCGCTGGAAGTTTTTTAAACCTGTAACCTTTCGGTTCTTACCCCCAGAGTTAACGTGTTCGTTAGTTCCACCGACAAATTTTTCTTGAACTAAATTGAAAGTGTTCCATAAAGTTGGATCTGCATCTTCGTTCCTACGAGGAGTCAAAATTTGTTGGTGGTTGATAATTGGAGCTTTTTCTTTTCCCCAACGAATTATTTTTGCCGCCTCAACATAAGAACACTGTTCCCTCCAGGTTAAAGTTTTTTCCGCCATCATTCTAACCTTATCGGAAATAAAAGGCAATTTAGATGCAAAATCGTCTGTGATTTCTCTGACCTGTTCAACACTAAAATTAACGTGCCTGAGTTTGAAGGTATGGGATAGAGCGGTTGGAACTGTCAAACCGTTCGAACAAACCAAACGATGTAAACCTGTGCTTAAATTGAACGGGGTGCTTCCGTCGTGGGAATTAGATACCAGCAACTCGGGTAAACAATCTCCTACCTGTGGGAGCGAATCCAGCCTCATACGTAGAAAGTGTTTACCGTGCAAATCTCTACCTCTCTGGGATGCGTGGGTAATTTGCCACCCCTCGGACAAGAATTTGTCCAAAATTTCGATGGTTGGAACAAAAGAATAGCGGTCGGTAACCTTTGGGGATCTGGAGGTAGTGAAGACTGCCGGGGCAATACCAAGGACCTCTTTGGGGGATAATGTTTTCATGTTTATTTTTTTTACAAGGTAAAAATACGAAAGTTTCCCCAAATAAAAAAATTTTATTCGAATTATTTTGGAATTAATTTTTGAAAATTATGATTTATATTTGGAACATGAAATCAACTAGACCCCTATCAGAGGTTCAAAAATTAACCAGAAGTGAACAAATTAGTTCCACCCTTTCTTGTCTTTGCGATGCCTTAAAATCTTTGGATGAGTCATCCCTCCCAAATACATTTGAGCTGAAGTTGAAAATGGTGGCTACGGCAGAGGCTTTGGTTGAAAAATTACAAAGACTTCACGGAGTAGACGACGCGATCTAAAATCATAAATGGAAAATTTGAATTTAAGATTTCCAAAAATTCAAAGTCACCTCTGAACCATTTCCGTGAAAAAGGGTAAAATGAGAAAATCCATTTGATGTTAGTCTATTTGTGATGGCTTCTCTGGCTTCGTGTCCAAGTAGATTGGCATGAAATTCCATACCAATCTTTTTAATTTTATTTAAATTTTGGTCTGTTAAGTCGTCTAAAATTTGTTTTTCCGCCCCTTCGCAATCTATTTTCATAAAATCAATTTGGTCTGGCAAAATCCCAATTTCAAACAATCGATTTAATGTCATACAGATAACATTCTCAGAACCAGATTCGTCGTGGTTTATATCCTGAACAACACTAGCTCCCCCGATTCCAGTTGAACTGTCGTACCTAAGAGTAATTGTTCCGTTTGTTCCGGCTACCGCCATTTTATGACACTCAACCAAATTTCTGGGGGTATTGTCCAATAAACAAGAAAAAATTTTAGATGCAGGCTCGAATGCTATCACTTTGCTTGCCCCTCTCTGTAGGGCTCTTCTGGTGAACATACCTATATTTCCCCCTATATCAACAACAACATCACCCCTTTCTATCACACAGCCCATTCTTTCATAATCGCAACCTATAGACTCATAAACATAAAAATCAAAATTTTCCCAATACATGTAGTTCATATCGTCCAGGTTGAATTGTTTAGAACAATATTTTTCCCAATCAAATCCTATTGTTTGATTTTCGAGCCCTGGGTCCCTCAAAACTTTTTCTCCTTTTGAATTTATCACCCAAAAAGAAGAATTTGTATTTTCAAAAGAAAATGGTATCCGATTGAATTCCATATTTTTTTAAATTTTATTTCTTATTAGAAATAAAACATTTTGTTTCTTTAGAATTTCTTTACCAGTATAGACCAAGCCAAAAAAGTACCAGCAGCTTTTTCTAAAGCTTCGATTGTTTTTTGATCGTCTCTGCTCGCAAACTCTCTTTCTATCTGAGAGGATTCCATTAAACATGATAATAATTCTTCAGACTGATCCGGGGTAAGGTGTGATTTCAAAACATCGTGTAAATTTTGAGAAAGGATAGAAAGAGACTGACAGTGCGAATGTGGAAATTCATCTTTCTTAAATTTTTCGACCGTGGAATTTATGATTTCTGAAATCTGAAGCAAAATCTTTGATGTTATTTCTCTTTCCTCCGATTTGAGTTTTTTCCCCTTGATTAATAAATCTAAAATACTCTTTCCAACATCTATAACCAAAGAAAATCCCATTTTATGTTCCTAATTTTTTCAAAATTTCGGCCAAATTTTTAGCTCTTTGTCCAACCTGCCTTGCCCAACTCGACTTCAACATTTCGGATGCTGCTTTTTGGAATTTTTTAATTTTGAAATACTTCAAAAACGAATCAAATTTCAAAACTCCAGTTGTTCCCAAATTGAAAACCATTTCTGTTAAAACACCCAAAGCCGGTACCGACATGTTTGTATAGGAAGGACCTAATATTCTACGTGCTCCTGCCAGGGCATTTTCTAAATCTAGAACAAGTAGATTTTCTACCTGCTGAGGTGTCAGTTTTTGTGATCCTTTCTTCACTTTGGTGGCATTCAAACCAATTTTCTTTAATTTTTCATCGGCGTCTTTTCTTTTGAGATTGAATCCTACACCAACAGTTGGAATCCCTTTGGAATCTAAATATCTTTGAAATTTAACACCCTCGTGTTTTTTTACCCTTTCGATAATTGATGAAATGACAGGATCAATTTTTGGCTTTGCCTCGGACTGTTTTAGTCTTGTTAGGTGGTTTTTGGCTTCTTGCTTTTCCTTGAAATCAAATAATTCGAATTCACCATTGATCGCAGATTGAACATCCCGATAAGAAAATTTGAACGAAGAAGACATAATTTTATTTACACTTTCCAATGCTTTGAGGTCTCCTATGGCTCTTATTGCTTCTAAAAATTTTTCTTCATCCGTTCCCAATCCACCAACCGACGTTTGAATCAAATTGGCAATTTCCGTTGGATTTTTTGGATGATTTTGTCCTTCGTTCAAAGGAGTTTCTGTTACAAATTCAAAAAAAGATTTCACAAATCCAGGATTGACCATCATCCACAAATTTTAATTTTTTGAGTAATATGGGATTGTTTCCCCTCTTTCTTTTCTAACTAAAACTTGATATTGTCTTTCGGTTGCGTAACCCCTTTGTCTTTTAAATACCGAATCCAATACCCCTGATAAATAGAAATCATTACCAACAATATTTCTCCAATAATTTTCTGTTTTTGGCATCGGAATCATTTTTCTTTTTGGTGGGTAACCAAGGTTTTCCTTCATGAAATCATTGAAATTAATCAGATTTTCTAGAACTCTCATAAGGATATATATCCAAAATAATTTTAATTAATTGAAATATATTTCCGTTTACGAATCATGGTCTGAAGAAAAAATTGTGATTTTGGAATCCATCCGAAATCGTTCTAAAATTACCTTGACTGTTCAAGGAGGTAGAATACAATCGATAGACAATCCCAGAGGTATGAGATTCCCATGGTCGGTGGGACAGGGAATCAATCGAAGTCTAGAAACTTGGGCCTGTAACAACGGGTTTACCATCAATGGGGAGGATCCCTGCCCAGAAGAAAAAATATTTGGGGTGAAAACCTCCGATGTTCCAAAGGGTCACGAGTGGAGAATGATTTTTCCAAACAAATTCAGAAAAAATTAATTGTCCATGCCAAATCTAATCAAATACAACAGTTCAACAACAGAAGCTCTTGCTTTAAGAAAGGGAAATTTTTACATCGGAACTGGGGATGTCCCTAAAGGGCCTCCCAATAATGGTTGGTTTAACGGGATCGATCCTCCGGGAGCAACTGCCTATACAATATATCTGAATAAATCGTCTGATGGACCTTCTATCTACCAAGTTGGAGGAGGAGCGGATCTACAGTCTTTGGCATCTAGAATTTCGGGACAAAGTTTGACCACAGACGCTGAGGCCATCGATTATTTCATGGCTTCGGCCGGAACGGACAGAATGATTATCAACAGAAATATTGGACCCATCATCACCAACGGTCTACAGTTTGCAGTGGATGAAAGATCTACACTTTGCTGGAATGGAATTAGCGGTACTGACGTTTGGAACATGGCTGACAATAACGCAAAAAATACCTCTGCCTATACATGGTCGAATTCAGATGTTTCTTCTTGGGCCAATTCAGCCTCTGCTTTAACTATTTGTTGTCTAATTAGATTGAGATCAACCCCTGGAACTGACGTTTATCCAATCAATAAGTTGAATTCATCAACTTCCACTGCCTCCTTTGGATTGAGAGTAAATTCTTCCAGACAGCTAACTTGGTTAGGCCCTGGGCCATCATCATATACCGAATTAGGAACATCAAACTTTGCTACGTGGGATCAGGACACAACCCAATGGGTTGGTCTTCAATTTAACTCCACTACTGGGGGTTTGGCCTGGTTAAATGGGGTTTCTACTGGTACAAGAGCAGGAACAGGAAAGCTAGGAAATGGCACAGGTAATTTGTCAATAAGCCAGATTCCTTATTCTAACTCTAATTGCGAAATTATTCAGGCTCTATTTTACAACAGAGAACTGACCGATGCAGAAATGTACCAAAATTACCAGGCATCTATAGCTCCACCTGTTGGTTCTTTCTACGGAGGAGGTATAGTATTTGCTACGGAAGCATCCGGCACGACCGGAGCAACTGGAACTGCCTACATCGTTGCTAATGTTAATTCTGGCCTCCAACAAAATCAAAGCGCATCCTTCACCTTAATGATTTCTGCAAACAACTCTTCTTTTGCGGCAATTTCTGCCTCTGAGTCAAATACAACTACAATGATAAATACAGCTAGCTCTTCTGGTGTGACTGTAGCAGGAGCATCCTGGGCTAGGGGTTTATCAGAAGGTGGATATGGGGCTGGATCATGGTCATTGGCCTCATTTGGGGCAGCAACTGCCATTCACAACAACATTTGGAAGCCTTCCCCGGGAGCTAGCTCGGCAATCAATAGATTCGCCTCGGGGATGACAGTCCCAGATTCTGTTTTGTGCTCCAATAAATCTGCTACCAGCTCTACTCAAGGAATGAGCCTCAATGATTCTGGAAGAACATCGATAGCTGCCCAAGGAACTAATACTTCAAAAGTTGCCTGGGCAGTGAGATCTCAGACCTACTCAGTAACAGATGTAACCTAAATTTTAAAATTTCAAAATGTCAAATTTTCTATTTTTCACAATTGAGCCCGATGACTATCACGGAGCTCCTATGATCGGTCAGACTTTTCCAGACGCAAATAATCCGGGAAATTCAAAATTTCCAAAAATTCCAACCGAAAAGGAAATTTTCGATTTATGGATGGAAGCAGGTTATAATTCCTTTCACATGGGTTATGATGGGGATGATGATGGAGATGAAGAGGATCAACAAGAATATTATTTTAATGAATATGGCAACCAACCTCTTTTTTATCACATCTACTTTATTACAATGGAAGATGATACGATGGATATTGATCAAATTGTGGGTTCGGCATTAGAAGAATTAGTAGAAATTACTTATGAAGAACCGGAGAGAAAATTTCAAGGAGAGGAATTTGTAGAAATAGTGAATAGAGAAATAGGAAAAAGTGGTAGCTGTTTTATTTTAATGTAGCCTAAATTTTTAAATTTTACTTATGGTTTATTTTTTCAACCTGAAACCTAATGACTACAATGGATTGCCAGAACTTGATGTTTTGTTTCCCGATTCCAACTCCAACTCAGGGTTTCCGAAAATACCAACAGAAGAAGAGGTAAAACATCTTTTCTTCGAAGCTGGATATTCAACTTATGATGCGGAAGATGAAATACAACATCTTGGTGGATTGGATAAGTATTTTCAAAAATATGGTAATTTACCAGTTTATTACGCTATTTATGTGATTGTGGTCGATGAAGCGATAATTTCTTCTTCTGGATTTTCTTTGAGAGACCATTTGGGTGAATTGATCAATCAAATGGAGTATGGAGTAATATATGGCGGACCCGAAGCTTTGGTGAAAGAAATGAAAGATTCGCCTTGGGTGAAAGAAATTTTTTATTACAAATAGGATATATAAAAAAAAATCTAAAGAATGAAAAACGTGGTACACTACGACGACTTTGATTCAAATTCGTTGGGAAATGTTGATGAATCTTTCCTTTTTCCGGATAGAAAAAAACAATTTGGACAATTTCAGACCTACAAAAGACCAGGAATGCTTCAGCAGATGGCCCGAAAGGCAAAAAGCTTCGTTGGAATGGAAAACAAAAAAGATCGAGAGGATTTTGAAAAATTGATTACTGCACTGATGAACCCTCCTTATCCAGATTTCATTAAGAGAATCGAGGATATAACTGGGTCCGATGGAGTAACAGCCATGGTGGCCTATACAAACATGGGCAATTTGCTCGTCAGATGTGACGAGGAAGATCCCATGATTTCTTTCAAAGGAAGAGATTTAGATTTGGCAGATCTTGAGGATGAATGCAAGCGACTCGTTCAAATTTTGAAATTAGAAGCCGAAGAACACGGTCCATATCCAAATTTGTATTAAAATTTTACCTCCTGTAGGTAGATATACTTTTGACAGGAATCTTGAATTTCTTTTCTGCGGGGTAAACCCTTTCCTGTAGATTGAACAAAGTAAAATTCACATAAGCCATTTCCTAGATCCTTTGAGTTGATCATCTTCCAGGGTTTAGATTTGTCTGGGCCGGAGCAAGAAATTAAAATGGTTAAAACCAAGGCGATTGGGAAAATAAATTTGAACATCTTCATCCAATTTTTGGAATTATAGGTCAAAATATAAAATTTGTTCCCGGCCAGAATTTGCTACCTAGGCCATCTTCTGGTGAAAAAGTCAGAAAAATCCCCTCCGGGGCCAGCTTCATTTAAGGTTGCCCATCGGGAAACAAAAATTGTAATTAGAGAAGTAATAAGAGCAGTTACCCATATGGCCCACGTTGGGGGATCTACTCCTAGGTAAGAAAACTCTTTGAAGTCTTTTCTTACGTAATGATCAACCACTGAATTTTCAACTGCTTCACATATTTCTAAAGGCTTGAATTTTCCAATTTTCATAATCTCCTCCCTGACCTCTGGAATAACTCTTCTGTTGGTGGACCAAGAGAATGGTCTAACCCATTCTATTTGGGCGTTATTCGAATTCATCCCAATACAAACAACCAGTTCATTGTCATTCCCGCCATCCCAATAGGCTTCCTGCATTGAGGCAGCTAACTGTGGTTGATCCTTGAAAAACAAAAAGAAAAGGCGTGCTTTTTTCTTTGGACCAAGTTTCCCGTTCAAATAATGACTTTGTTGTTTGAAGAACTTCACATTTATTGGATTCAGCTGGGTTAAAGAATCCAATCCTAAAACTGTCTCTTGCCTCCATCCTTCTACCTTGGGATATTCGAACAAATGGAAAGTTTTGATTTCCTCTGGGGTTATTGTTGGGAAATCAAAAGCAGAGTGTGCTGCCTGAACCCTATTTTCGTACCAGTGGCTTGTTGTGGTAGATTTGGCATGAAGTGGATTCAAATCCCATTTGATTTGATACATATCCCCGTCTTGCCCACACCCCCATGCACCATGGTCTATATCACGGTTTAGCTCGATAAACTCTGGTTTGGATTTCCAAAGTTTAATTAGGTGATTGTAGTAATCCCTAGAAATTGAAAATTCTTCACCTAAGGAATTAATTACAGTCCAATGTGCTGGGTTTTCATCGCAATATGAACAATCATAGGTTACAGTATGGGATGTTTTTCCATTAGAAACTGTTCTGGTACATGTTTTATGAACATATGTTTCCCAGTATTCGTAATATCTGGCACCCGTAACCAATGCCCCATGGAATTCGGTGTCATTGACTTGAATTTTTTCAACAGAAAATTTGAAAATCAGAATGAAAAGAAAACAAACTATGGCTGGAACAATGACTTCCCACCAAGCCAAAGTGTGTTTATACCACCGAAGTAAAACAAAAGATCCAATAAATGGAATTAAAAGGCAAATCCAAATTGACATGGGAATTTATTTTGTGAAGTAAAACAGAAATAGGGGCTGATGTTTTTCTTACTGATTTTATCCTATTAGGCGTGGCGAGTGAAAAGAAACATCATTTTCGCTACACCCCTATTTTTCAAACACGCAGGTGTTTAATGAAGTTTGGTTTAGAAAACCTGTACGTTGTTGTCCTTGCCTTTCTGAATCACCTCATCTGTACGATCTGAAGTGATGGGCTTATAAACCAGTCTTGGCCTACCCATAAGATTTGATAAAATCCACCCAGAAGGAAACATGGTCATGATGTTATCGTGCTCTAACACGATAGATTGTATCATCTTTTCTTCCATGAAAAATCCATCTCTCTGAGCCTCAATGGCCCTGCTTAAATCTGCATAAAGAGAAGACACTGCCTCAAAGTTAGAATTTGGATTTGATTCCTGTACCCACTTCATAAAAACTCCCTGGGCGTCTTTTCTACCCGCCATAATTGCATCAACGTTTCGTGCAAAGGAGCTGTCGTTTCTAACAGCGACCTGTGATTTTTGGGACAAGGTCTTCCACATTTTATCGTAGAAGGAGGAGCGCTCGTCCATTTTTTGTTTAAATCTATTGGACAATGTTTTCTCTTGGTTTGAGATAGAAACTATAATGATCATCAGCATTCCGAGAATAAATCCACCAATACCCAGAATGGCGAATTTGACGATGTTTGTGTTTGTCATGTTTTTTTATTTTAAGGGGTTAGATATGAAAAGTTTCGTAATTATTATTGACAATTCCAACAAATATCATCTCTGTACGAAGTTTGCGATAGTTCTGGCAAATGAACACGGTTTCTAAATTTTTTCTCCCTCCCGCAAAGAACACAGAGGAAAATTTCTGTAAGGTACCAGAACTTTTCTTCCTCAGATTCTTTCAAAATTTTGATTGATTGTTGGTCGATATTTGGCTTTTTTTTAACTGGCATCGATTTGTAACCTTTTGGATTCCAAATATATGGTAGATTCTTATTTCTTTGCTTTTTTCGGAACTTTTTTTTCATTCGAACTAAAATTATTTGCACAGCCTTTCCCGGTGAGGTCCAGAGTCTTCTGACTTTCGAGTGGTTTTACCGCCACAAATGGATTTCAACAAAAAAAAAACAAAGGTAAAGCAAAATGATAAACACCAAACATCTGTCTGTGGATTCTAGGAATCCCCAGGCATGGATCGCCATCCAAAAGAACAGGCTAAAAGTTCATTCGGATCAAAAGGTATTTTTGAACGATGGCCAGGAGTTTCAAATCGAGCTCCACAACCCAACCCAGTCTAGATTGCTGGTAAAATTTCAACTTAATGGTCGATATCCCTCCCACCGGGGGTTAATTTTAAACCCCGGGCAAAGGTACTTTCTGGATCGATTTTTGGACGTTCAACGTCGTCTAACTTTCTCGACCTATGATGTTGAGGACAGTTCAGAATCCAGGGAGGCAATCTCCAAAAACGGCTTGTTAAGAATTGAGTTTTACGAGGAAAGCACTCCCCCCTCGGTCGTTAATTGGCTAGGGTTATACAACACTGGTACTTACAATTCAAATAACTGGAACAATTGTTTAAATTTGGACTCAAGGCTTTGTGGATCAATCACAACAACTTCTTATTCTAATTCAGCATCTTATAGTGGAAATATTTCTGGAACAACATTTACTTCTTTGAGTTCGGATTTTTCCCCCGCAGAAAAATCGTTGGAAACAGGAAGAATAGAGGAGGGAAAAAATTCTAGCCAGTCATTCTCAGAGGGATATGGGAACTTCAATTCCTGGACCAGTTTTGTCACGGAAATTAAACTTCTTCCTGCCTCTAGAATGGAGATGGAAACCTCCGAGATGAAATCCTACTGTACGGAGTGTGGAACAAAGAAAAAAAAGTCGGCGTGGAAATTCTGTCCACAATGCGGAAATAAATGGTAAACCCAACGGGAAGGGTTAAGTGCCAGTCCTCGGATTTATCTCCGGGGACTTTTTTTGTCGGTCCTTTTTTATTTTAATGGAATCTTAAGTCCCATACGGGCCATGGCGAGCAGTGCCTCTGCGTTTCCTTTGGCGTCGTTGACTGGATTGTGGTCGTGTTTTGTGCGTCTAAATTTGGACTTCCATTCCGAATTCAATCCTGTATCCATCTTCATTCCACAGTAAAGATCTCCGATGCGCCTGCCAGAAAACCCGAAGGGATTGCGTTGAAGATAGGAGTGAAAGTAAAAGTTGATCCACTGCCAATCAAAGGCAACATTATCTGAGATAAAGGTGGGCTTGCCAATAGAAGTGGTTTTCAGCCAATCGGCAAAGGCTGACATCACCTTGGCGGGATCGTCAAAATTTTCGTGCTCTTCCCTCGTATATCCGCTCACCGCCAGGGCATCAGACTTCCATTCGTAGGAGATGGGTTTGACCCTTCCAAGAAAAGTTTTAGAAAGGCTTGGCTCCAGCACCACTGCTCCAAAACAAACCATGGAGTACTTGCCGGGAATTGGTCCATCTGCCTCAACATCTACAATAATATAAGACATGTGTTTTTTTCTCAAATATACAAAAGAATTTCAATCTTTTTGTAATAAACGATTTAATTCAAATATATACGTAAAATAATGTCCTAAAATGAAACACCTTCAAATTTTTGAATCCTACACAAATCCCGATCAAAACAATTTGGTTGGCTTGATTTTAGATATCACCAAAAACGACATTTGGCCTGGGATTGAAATTGAATTTATTAAATTTCCTTTCTGTGGAATTTGGGTGAAATCATTCGAAAAGGGAAAATTGTTATTGGGGAAAGACCGGTCAATGTGGGATATTTTTTATGAACCACGTATATGGGAAATGTACATGGAAAGACCAAATCACAAAAGTTTATTTCTGTCCGTATTCAAATTCACAGATTACAATGATTTCGGTTCATTAATAGGTTGTTATTCAACTTTCAACACGGAAGACAAAACTTTATGGTTTAATGTCATAGAAAAAGGTGATCAAACTATCTTTAGTAGAATTTACAATTTAGATGAAAATGAATCCAATATAAAACAAGATGTCGCTGAAAACATCGATAAAGTTTTTCCCCAAGACGTATCACAATCTGTAGTCGACTTTCTTTTCCGTGTTGTTGAATGAGAAATTCACTGGTTATATGGCTTTTAATGAGTCCCATTTGTGAGTGAGACGCCATGTTTGAAGCCATTTATGAAATCACTTATCTCATCCTCTGTCATATCTACATATGCATGACCCACAATGATGCCAATCTCATTTCCAAGATCAGATAAATCACCCTCATAATTCATTCTGTCTACTCGTTCCTTCAAACCATTGGCTATGTAATTTAACCAAGTTGTATTAAATTCTCTGTTTTTCATTTCTTTTTTTTAAATTTATAAAAAAATAATTTCACTAAACCTAACAAATAATAAACAACATTAAAACGATTGTTTATCATCGGACGTTATATTCAAGTTTTTAAAAATGGTAAGGACATTTCCACTAATTTAGGTATAGTATTACCATCATCAAAAATAACATCATACTTTCCATTTTGGGACATCATATTAATGAAGTTGTTTTTCTCCTCCTGGCTCATTTCGTGATATACACCACAAATGATTGTTGTTTTTTCCCTTTCGTTTTCCATTTTTTTATCGATCTATCTAATTTTTTTTTCAAATATACAAAACAATCCCTTTGAAAACCCAGATTCCCGCGATTTTTCTTTGTTTTTTAAGGCCCCCATTACTTCAAAAAAAAGGATTCAAAAAAAGTTCCTCGACCAAAGATAGAAACAACCACCAAAAATTTGAATACAAATTCAAATGAAAGTTGCATTTTGGTTTTCTGGTCAAATAAGACACCTGGACGAGTGCATTTCCTACTGGAAGCCAATCATCCTTTCCTACAACGCAGATGTCTTCGGTTCTTTTTGGGAAACCGACGAACAAACCAAAAACAAATTCCAGTCGGAATTCAACCCTAAAATCGTCCAATACGAGAACTTCGATCTTTTTAAAAAAACCACCCTGGACATATTCACACAGGAATTGAATCCGCCTGTTTTCATTGGTCCATCGGGTCTGTCGGTAGAAACGGTATAATGTGCTTAAGCATTTGTTATACACAATATTTTATCAGATTTTATATTAAAATAAATGTTTTAACCAACTTTTTGGAACTGAGTAAATGATTTTACCATTTTCTTGTTCTAAACTGAATTGATTATTCAAATTTTTTAATGAATTAAAAGTGTCTTTTGTATAAATAAAGTTTAAGTTACACATTAAGTCTAAATAAAACCCCACACCATCATAATCATAAGTAACTTTAACATCACCTTTATAATCATCAATGATTTTTTTTAAATCATATATGTCTTGCCAGTCTTCTTTAGTGAAATTTTCTGGTCTTAAATTTTGATTTTTAACAAAATCGTCATATTCCTTTTGTGAATTTCTGGAACTTATTCTTCTTGGCAATTTGGTTTGTCCTCCACTCTTTAGAAAATCTATCTCATCCTTTGACATATTTTCTAAACCCACTTCATTATATAAATCAAGAATTTCATCGTATTCTGGTGTGGAATTTTCCTTCATCATAAAATCTTCGAAGGAATCAACATGTTTTTTCATTTCTGCACTTTTATTATTTAGTCTATATATGAGAATTCAAAAATTAAAATCCCATGCCGCCCCCTTTAAAATTAGGAACTAAATTTTATTTGATTCTTACCTACTTGACTTCACCCTTGACTCTGTCCTATTTGACTTAACCCTATTTGACTCTTGCCCTTCTCATTTACATAACCCTATTTGACTCTTGCCCTTCTCATTTACATAACCCTATTTGACTCTTGCCCTTCTCATTTACATAACCCTTTTGTGCCGGCGCCCCCGACCCAATGCTTATTGTATATACGTGAGGGCCCCGGGTTTTTCCCAGCTATGGGTCCCCTAAATTGGTCCTTTTAGACCCCTTCTAAGCCTAGGGGTCCCCTAAGTTTAACCGGGCCCTTTATAAGGGGCCTTGTACCCCCTATAAAAGGACCCTATTTTTACCCCCCTCCAAGGCCCGGAGGGGACCTTTTTTAGGGTCCCTGCTGGTTTTGCCGAGTACCCTCTCGAACCCCCACCGATCTCCCCGGATTTTAGGCAAACTCTTACCTAGAATTCGGAGGGTTTTTTGGCCCCCTCTTTGGTCACCATTTCCCTTTGGTTCCCGAAAGAACAACTTTAATTTGACAGAGATGACATGGGGGAAATTTGGTCCCCGTTTCTTCTCCCTCTCTTATCCCCACCCTAACCTCGGCCTAACCTCGGTCCACAAAAAACCCCAGGCTGTTAAGCCCGGGGCTTGAAGGAGGCCCAACCACGAACCCCCTTCGGGAGGGGGCCCTCTTTAGTCTTCCCCCTCCTGATCCTTTGATTTTTCAAGGCCCAAGTCCCCCATCATTTTGCCCATCATTTTCATGATTGCCTGATGTTTGGATTCGACCCCTGAGTGGATTTTCCCGACAAAATAGCCGGCGAGCAGAAGCTTCTTTTCGTAGCGGGTGAGGTTTCCGGGAACGTCCAGCTCTTCCTCGCGGATTTGGTTGCCGGAGACGAGCAGGGTGTCGGAAATGGAATCCTGGTCCTTGTAGGCCTGGACGCAGTCCTCGGCAATGGAATCGAAACAGGCGTTGGTGAGGCCGAGGCCTCCGGAGATGGTCGACTTGTCGACCGGTGCGTCATGGGTGTGTGACATAAAAAGAGGGTTTAGAAGTTAATGATGTAAAGATAAGAAAGAAGGTGGAAGAAAAAAAATGAATCCCCG
>Ga0214917_10001847_pt1 | contig 26794 bp, 23 predicted proteins | sample LL_1208_BB_MetaG_FD_177983 | JGI IMG/M metagenome (GOLD analysis project Ga0214917, IMG submission 177983) | Freshwater microbial communities from Lake Lanier, Atlanta, Georgia, United States - LL_1208_BB | ecosystem: Environmental > Aquatic > Freshwater > Lake | place: USA: Georgia | collected... | reverse complement strand
CGGTTGAACTGATTCCACCACAACATAGTGTCCAACTGACGTGGAGAAGAACCCTCGGTCACTGTACAAGCCCGAACCGGGAGATAATCGAAGCACTTGTCCCGGCATGAGTCTCTCCATCCCTGCACCCCCGCTTCCAATGGTTCCAAGCGCGGGCCCACTTCCTCTAAGAGCGGAACAATCACCACTTCCGAGCGTTCTCCCGATGCTGGATTCAGCCAAGGCCAAAACGCGACTAGTTTGATTACTTGAAGGGAGTTTCACAGCGGGCTTTTCCTGCGCGAGCTCCTTGTCCACTTCGGATTTCGGCTCTTCTTTGATTTTCTTAACCGAAAGGGCAGTGCCATCCACCGAATCGTTAACTACTAAATAGGTGACTCGAGTCCCATCGGGGCGAATTCCTCTAACAGTGAACTTTTGATTTTTTGCTGCTGAAACAAAACTTTTCGTGCCATAGGCTTTCAGATCGGGTGCTGAAAACTCAGAAAGAGGTCCCCAGTTTTCTGATTCTCCAATTTTAAATTCGGCTGTCGAGAGTTTTTCCGGGGAGTAAATAAATAATTGCCGGTATCCTGATGAGGATTCGATATCTCCCATGCGCGCCGAGATTCCACTGCCATTTTGTTCTCTAGCTTCCGCAATGGGCCGGATCCGTCCAAGGGTTTTTTCGTCTTCAGAATGAGTGGGGTTCGCGTAACTGAGCGAGGCACTGAAAACTGCTAAACCGAACATCACAATCTGTTTCATTTTTGTTGTCTCCCTTGATTAGAACGGCTGATAGTTAGCGGCCAGAAAGAGCAAGAAAAATGCCTAAGAAACCTCTGCTTGGAGGTCCTGGTATACAGCGAGATTCACCGTCGACAGTTTTGTCGTATTCCCGGATTGCTCACTTTTTTGTTCTTTTCTTCCCACCGCTCTTAGCCCGGAATTTCTTGGGCCCTGTAAAAGCTTCAGCCACCTGCCCGCCGAAAAAAGCGAAAAGTCCCCGTAACAAGACGACCCGCTTGTTTTCTTTGGGAATACTCCGCTAAAAAAAGCAGGAAAGAATGGTTCGTTTCTTGCTCGACTGAAGCGAGCCATGGTGAGAAATCGACCCTTTTTGATTTTCTTCTTTTTAATGTTAGAAGCGGTTTCTTGCCGAGCCGCAACTCTCGATATGGAGCCGATGGCTCTTTTTAAGTGTTGGAGAGCGCTCAAAAGTTTAAATACCCCACAGACACCAGTCGTTCCTAAAAGCTTTAGCCAAAACAGCAACGAAACTCTTTCTTCCACCCCTCTTTTTTCTCAACTCAATTCATCCCATTTAGCTGTGTATTTTCAGAAGGGAATGTCTGGCCCAATCGAATTGGGGGGCTTGGTTTATCGAACAGTCGATGGTTCGCTCAAAGTTTTGTATTGGCCCATCCAGAAGAGGTTGGGTGCAAGCGGAAAAGGACATCGGGAAGCCATCGCAGAAATTCTTGGGAAAGAGTTAAAAGCAGTTGAGCACTATCTCTCCAACCCAAAAAATGAAAAGCTGCCGTTTCTTTTGGACGTTAAAGCCAATCACACGGATCTTTTATCGGAGTTTAAAAAGAATCCGGAAATACCTGAGGAATCTTCCGGTCGCTTTTTTGGATTTCTGGTTCAGGCTGAAAAAAAGGGGGATTCCTCCGACTTTAAAGTTAAAAGCATTGATTTTGATCTTCGATTGGTGGGCGAGGATAAAATGAGAAGTTCTTTTAGTTTAATCGAGGAAGTCCAAGGGATTTTGAATGAGATTTCCAAGTCGGTTTCCCCGAAACTCAGGCCAGAAGTTTACCGATTGAGTCCCTCTCTGCTCGAATCCTATCTGGGTCCCAGCGCGCTCAAAGCCCCGGCCGGTAGCCGATTCATAAAATTGGAATAAGAAAATGGGTGGCTGTTTTATTTCCCTAGTTCTTCGCCTTGTTTAACATTTCAGAAATCGGTAACCGATCTGCGACGCTTTGGGCCTTCCAAGAATGAACCAACTGCCCTTCCTTCCACAATTGAGCCCCAGGCATCATCATGCCGTCGCCTTCAATGGGTCCTACCCCATAACCATTCAAAATTCCTGCTACAAAGCCCCGCCAGAGGACCGAAAGGGAAACCACTTGTCCCCAAGTCCCTCGGTTCAGTCCCGCCAATCGATACAAAGCTCGCTCTTTGTCCAAAACACTTTTCCAATCTCGAGGCACATCTTGTCCGGAAAACCCCATATGGACCAAGACAACCGACACTTGAGACTGCTTGAGTTCCTCGCTCCTGCTTTTTAAATCTGCGATCATTTCTCTGCAGAAAGTACATCCGGAGTGCCTAAGAAAGACAACCAAGACCGAGTTTCGCTTTGAGTCTTCTGAAAAAGCAGCAAAAGCTTTTCGATGGGTCTCTGAGATTTCGGACAACTCAGGTTGGATAACTCGCTGGAGGCCTTCTTTGACCATAATGGCAAAAGGGATCCACCAAATCAGATCATTAAACACAATGATCCACCCAAATTTTATGGGAAAGACTCCCTCCCAAAGTGCTTTTGCAAAACCTAAAGGGCCAAATGTTTTTCCTAGCCACCCCACCAAAATCACGGGCCAATGCCGATAAGGATCATAAGCTGCTATCCAGTACCCAATGCCATAGACCCCCACGATCATTCCTATGCACTGCCACAGTTCGGGTAAGTTTGGCCGTGTCGCTCCTGTCACATCAAAAATCCAAAACGGAGCCACTAGGGTCATGAGGGCAAAGACCAGATTATAGACCGCAGCTGCTTTTAAAGTGGTTGTCATCCATTTTGGGTGATTTGCTTGAGCCATGGCAGAAGTTTACCACACTGGATTTCAAATGGATGCTACTGGCGTTACAAGCGTCTTCCCATAGCTCGTAGGCTCCGGAGCTCTTTTGAACTCCTCGAGGGTTTCTTCAAGAGAGAGACGGCGGGAAATCTGCGTGGCTCCCTCCCTTTTTAACAATTTTTTTAAATCAAAAAATAACCGCATCATTTCAAATGGGTTTTTGTCTTTTAGATAGTGAGACAGCCAAAAGCCCTTCACTTGAACATTTCTAAAAATAAGTTCTCCTGCATCGACTTCGCATGGTTTTCCGGAGAGCACTCCATACACACTTAACTCGCCCCCAGCCAAAATCGATCGTGCCAAGATTCCAGTCATTTCACCTGCTACTGCATCGATTGCATACTGGACTTCGAACCGTTCGCAAGCTGCTTTAAGTTCGTTTTCAAACTGCGGGTGGCTCGAATCGAGGACACAGTCGGCCCCTTCTTTTTTAAGTGCTTCTACCAAATCGGGCCGGTGCACCACGTGGATTCCCGGAACGTGGTACTTTTTGGAAAGTCGGAGGACCATTCTTCCCAACTGGCTTGCAGCTGCCGTTTGCACAAAAGATGAAACCTGTTTTTTTCGCAAGGGCTCGAAAAGAGCCCAAGCCGAGAGGGGATTTACAAAAGAACAAGAAGCGACTTCGTCAGAAATACCTTTTGAAACTGGCAAACACTGGCTTGCGGGCAAAAGCACGTGCTCGGCCCAAAACCCATCCGTTCCTTGAACCGCTCCGGACACTCGTTTTCCTAAAAGCCTTCGAGCCATCCAACTGGAACCTGTTTTGACTACGGTCCCGGAGCCTTCAAAACCAGGCACGACCGGTCGGCTAGCTTTGGTTCCGTAGAGCCCCTGACAAAAGAGGCGATCAGAGGGATTAATAGGGGAACCCCACACTCGTACTAACACTTCGTTGGCTTTGGGTTGAGGAATCACACGACTGGACAGAGACAAGGCACAAGTTTGCGGGTCGAATTCGATACATTTAAAGTGAGTGGGGTTCTTGTTATTCATATGGTACTTTTTACCAAATGATTTTGTTTTGTGCTCTTGTTTTCCTCTACCAAGTGACTCTCCTGGTTTTTCTCATCCGAGGGGCCGCCCGGTTGTCCCGGCTCGAGTCAGGGTTTTCTTTGGAGAATCCACCGTCTCTTCTCATCGTTGTCCCTGCTCGAAACGAAGAAAATACGATTGAAACAGGGCTCCGCTCTTTGACCCAGTTGGACTATCCCAATTTAGAAATCGTCGTCGTGAATGACCGTTCGACCGATCGGACCCTAACGGTGATTGAATCCATTCAACACACCCACCCTTCCATCAAACTCCTCAACCTTTCTTCTCTCCCCGACCATTGGCTCGGAAAAAATCACGCACTTCACCAGGGGGCCCAGCAGAACCAAAGCAAGCTCATCCTGTTTACGGATGCAGATGTGGAAATCAGCTCTGAGTTTCTCAAACGAAGCGTCTGCTTTCTTGAGCAGAACCAGTTGGACCATCTAGGTGGGATCCCCAAAGTCACTTCGAGGAGTCGCTTGCTCTACCCTCTTGTCGGAGTCTTTGGACTTGGGTTTTCACTCTTTACAAGGCCGTGGCAAGGTAAGGACCCTGGCAAAGACCGAGCTGTTGGCATTGGCGCATTTAATTTGGTTCGTAGAACTGCTTACGAGAAAGTCGGGGGTCACGAGTCTCTAGCAATGCGGCCAGATGACGATTTGAAACTGGCTCTTGTCTTAAAACGGGCAGGTTTTAAAACGGACTGTGTGAATGGGGTGGAAGGGATCACAGTAGAGTGGTACCCCAATTTGATTTCTTTGGTCCGGGGCCTTGAGAAAAATGTTATGACCGGTTTTGAATACGATTTCAGACTGGCTGCTGTCTCTTTAACTTTGTACGCTGCTACTTTTATACTGCCTTTCGTTTTGCCTTTTTTTACCGAGGGCCTTGCTCTCTTTTTTTCGCTCTTGGGGGTTCTTGCTCTTTTTCTGAGTTTTTTGGGGCAATTGGTTTTAGCAAGGCTCCCTCTCTGGGCCACTCCCTTTTTGCCCTTCGCGACGCCTCTCATTTTGATGATTTTTGCAAGGGCTTGCTTTCTGACTTTTTGGAGACAAGGGGTTTTTTGGAGAGACACTTTTTATTCTTTAAAAAGCTTGCGGTCTAATAAAATGCCCTTGCCGGGAATTAAACCACGAAAGAATTGCTAGGGAGAAGACCCCGGATCCACTCCCACATCCAGCCACGAACTTCTCAAGTACCCAATTTCTTGGTCGGAAAAACCCAAATTCCTGGCTGCATTCACAGTTCCAACAGCCGCAGTGGAAAAACTTGCGCTGCTTGTCCACTGAGTCTTATTGGCGTGAAAGAACAGTTTAGCCGCTTTGAGAACGGCATTTTTGGTGGCTATCCCGTCAGGATTGCCTTGAGAAGCGAGTCTTTTTGAAAATCGGCAGAAGGCTTTGTTCATGATTCCAGAGGAGGAGTGAACGTTTATCCCTGCCCTGTATTGTGAAAGGTGATCAATTGAAAAACCGTCTCTACTGGGATCGCACATGTTTCTCAAATATCCAAGACTCCCAAAGCGACCCGTGAGCCTCACCACTTTTTCACCCACTTTAAAGATTTCCTCGGAACTCATTAAGTGTCCGGAAAAAAACTTGGAAGCGACTCCGGCAAGATCTGAAAAGGATTCATTCAAGCCTCCTGATTGCCCGCTATAAATCAGTGCCGAATGGTACTGTGTGAAGCCGTGATTGATTTCATGGCCCACCACCCCAATGTCACTATCAAGGCTGTAGAAATCGCTTCCTCCATCTCCGTAATTCATGGAAGAGCCATCCCAAAAAGCATTAGCGTAGTTGCTTGAGTAGTTGACATAACTCACCAGCTTCAGGCCTTTCCCATTCACGGAGTTATAACCAAAGCTCCCCAACAATGATAAAACATTCTCAGCGTAAGCATGCGCGTTGTTGCCAGGGGTATTCCCAAAATTCGAGAAAGGATAGGAGCCACTAATGACTGAAGCTTTTTCCTTACTGGTGAATTTCTTAAGATCCCTAGTTTCAAGACGGCTGGTATTAGCCTCGAAAAGTCTCGAACCTAAATTGTAGACGACATCCAAGACGCCCAGGAAGTATTTTGGATTTAGAGAATTCCCCCCTTTTCCGCTCGCTTGGAACACTGTTTCTGTATGGACTTCGTTGGCTTTCAATAAGACAGCGCCAGTGGCTGCATCAATTACATAATTCCATTTTCCTTTTGGCTCGTGCCCGGGATCCGCATCATAAGCTTGAGTCTCAACTAGCAGGTTCCAGGCAAGGTTCAGAGTCTTGCTTCCTGGGAAATAAACCGCTTGGGCAGACAGGAGGTTGGTCTTTAAATCTGCGAACCCACTCGTCTCTCGTGCATCATTTTTGGCTTCTTGATATGCGATCTCCACTGAAAGCTTTGGTCTTTCTGAGAGGGACGAGGGAGCGTAGCTAATCACATCAGCCACAATTTCCTCGGAGAGGCCCCCAGCTCTTGGAGTCTGATTTACAATTACTTCTGACCCAAAGAGGAGAATGTCATTTCTGGATACGTTTAAGCGAGTCGTAACCATTCCATTAGGCTCTGGAGGGTAGTCTCTTTTTATGGAAAGCCTAATTGCTTTGTCCGTTAGGCCAATCGCTTTTTTAATTTCCTCCAACCCTTCAGGAGTGTGCGGAGAAAGCCGCCCCAGGGTTTCGGTCGCTTTTGAAAGGTCTCTCCCCACCATGCGAAACGTTCTCGTATAATCCGCAGATCCATTTATTTCCCGATCTTCTCTTAGTTCGGGAGCAAGCGCTTTCCATTCTCTCTCAGACTGAGGCCCCGCATTTCGTTTCGCTTTGGTTTGGACTGACTGAGCCACGTCTCTGGGTATCCCTTTCTGAACAGATACCGGTTCTTTTTTCTGCTCTGGATAAAACCGAAAGCCAATCAAGCTCAGGGCTACCAGTCCACGGATCAGAGACTTTTTTTTCATGTGAGCCTTTCAAATCCAATGCATTTAAGTTGCGATTGTTAAGACAACTGCAAGAGCCGATCCAGACGCTGTCGAGGAAGTTTGCAGCCAAACAAGGCTTAGTCGGGTGTCGAACTTTTTAGCGGTTCTTTTTCACAATGATTTAAATAGTTAAGAAAACAACATTATCCGCGACTGAATCTTGGGCGTTTTCACTTTTTTTTAAACGTTAGCAATCATATCAACGGTTTGTGCTTTGAATTGGCCAGACCTTCGGCAGTCTCATTCGGGATTTTTTTAAGAGGGTGGGGTTTAAAACCGCTGAATGTATTGGCAGCGCTTGCAAAGCTCTTCTTGCAATTGCCGGTTGCGAAACCCTTGTACCATTGCTTGGGCCCTTGGGCTTTCGAGGATGTCTTCCAAGGGTTCGTTTTTCAAATTCCCCAAGGGGATTTGGCCCTCTTTGTCCAAACAGCAAGGAACGACTGTGCCATCCACTAAAACCCCGAAATGGCTTCTCAACCCGTAACAAGTTCCGGACTCCCCCAGAACAGGAAGGTCTATTCCAGGCCAAGAAAATTCGGTGTCAAAGTGCAAAGAAAGGTAGTTTTTGAGCACCAGGTTTTTCTTGAACCGGTAATTCCAGTCTCGTGGAATGGAAACTTGAAACCGTTTTTCAATGGCTTCGAAAAACATTTCATTAGTTCCCAAAGAATCGTTTATTGAATTCAAATTCCACAGCCGGTAGTTGATAAAGAGCTTGGGCCGTTCTCTAAAAGCAAGTTCGGTAAAGTCGAAAATTCTTTTCAGGTAGGGACCCGGATCTTTTCCCGGAAAATTGTCCGTAAAGCTATGCAGAGAAAAACTCACTTGCTGGATCACTGGGTGCAGAAGCAAAGAGGGCTCTTTAAGGAGCACTCCATTTGTCACAAAAAAGACTCTGAGCTTTTTCTCTTCGCACAAGTCCAAGAACTTGCGAAGCTCGGGATGGACCAAAGGCTCTCCCATCAAATGAAAAGTGACCAAACGCGTGACTTTTGAGACTTCTGCGAGGACTTTTTGAAAAGTCTCCAGATCCATCATGCTTTTGGGGCGAATCACTTCCGGGCAAAAACTGCATTGGAGATTGCAGATATTGGTGATCTCAATATTAACTTTTTGGAATGGGATAAGAACTCCTTTCGAAACCCTTACCGCTGGGCCTGCTCACTGACAAGAATTACGCTTAAAAGCTTGCCGTTTTTTACCCCGCTGTCAGGGCCTTGGCCGTATTCAAGGAGTGTCTCCTGCGTGCCGACAAGGTATTGAATTTGCGAGTAATATGGGGTTTGGAGAGGGAATAAGTGCCGATCCGATTGAGTTCTTTAATTTTGAGTGTTTTTTTGATGGCTGCGGTTGGCAGTCTGCAAGCCAGAGAAGTCTTTTTTGCTCACTTGAGTGGGGAGTGGGACAACCAAGATCCTTTGGTAAAAAAGCAGGAGCTCCTAAAAGAAGCGGAGGCCTTGGCTTTGGAAGCTGCAAAAAAAACAGTCGCTAAATGGGCACAGGGTAAAACCTCCAAGGGCAAGCTGATGAATGCAGAGCAGATCATTTACAAGCTGACTGGAAGAAATCTTGCGGATGAAGAATTTCATGAGTGGGATCGGTTTTTGAATGAGGAAGGGAAATTGAATTGGAAGTCTTGGCCTTTGGGGAGAGACCCAAAGGACTCGGTTGCGTTCATCTCGACCCTTTATCCCGGATCTCGAGCTGAACGAAGAGAAGAAGCTCGAAAAAAAGCAGAACTCCAAAGAAGAGAAGAAGCAGCTCTGGGAACTCGTTCCGATCGGTCTGGCCACAGTTCAGACTGGTCGAACCATGACTTCACTGCCCCTTTGAGGCCTTGCGGCACCCCCGCTTCCGACGCGCCCACTCTGCGCCCTGAGTTTAACGGGCGACAGTAAAATCCAAGATTTCACAATTCAACGCGCTGCGATCGCTTAATTTTTAAAATCCCCTGCCGATGCTACTCCCAGAGAGGAAATTTATGACAAAAAAATCATTTCTGATTTCTGGTTCTTTGGTCTTGATAGGCGCTTTCTTAAATGGCTGTGGCAGTTCTAGTGGAGGCGGGATTACTTCTCTTTCAAAAATCCCAAAAGCTTCGGGACCCGTTTTGACAGCTTCCTCTCTTGCTAAGCTTCCCCAACAAATGACAGCAAGCCTCACTCCTTGGAATCAACTGGAAAACCAGTTCAACCAACGTGCGGGAATCAAGGTCTCAGACTGGAGTACCGCATGGGCGAATGGAAAAACAGGCTACAGCGGGCCGATGTGCGAAGCTGGGCAGGAAGCTAAAAGTCTCTATCGGGGAGCCGTCCAACCCGACATGATTTTGTGCTTTATTGGAGCGATGGCGGATGCTGCTTCCAATACGACCATGTACGATGGAAATTGGAAGTATTATCAAGTGACAGGAACAATTGATGGAAAAACTTACGCTTTAAAGACCAAGTTCAGAGTCGTAAAAAGTGGGGATTCCCTGTCCAGTTTTGAAATGTTCAATTGCAACGAGCTTAGCGCAAATCAAAACGACGAGTATATTTCTGTCGGAATCTCAGGATCCACAGCAAACTTAACCACTCGTTATCGATACGGGGTTTCTGGCGACGTCTACAAACGCAAACTAAATGTCGTCGGGACTTTCAACGACTCAGGAAATTGGTTGAGCAAACAAGCAGACTTTACCGAATATTATGCGGGCACGGGGAATTTCCAGGGTGGGACGAGAACCACTTTGAACCAGTATTCGGATGCTCTGAAACTCCAAGGCGCTTATAAGACCACGTTTGGGAGCGGAGTTACTGCTAGCAGCTACGATTCCCGTTACTATGTGAAAATGGGTATTTCCGGCGCAGATGCTTATTCCACACTCGCTGTGGGCGCTGGTTCCGGAAAACGGATCAGCACAGCTACTTGGCCTGGAGGAGGGCAAGGTTCGTCATCCAATACTGGTGGCGATACCCGGTCGTGGGCGAACGATGGACAAATCTCCACCAGCAGCTCTTATCTGTCCGAGGTCACTGCTTACGATCTAGCAGCAATGGACCCAGTAGTTCCAGCAGATCTCAACTCCGGCTCAGAGTTGGCTTTTCCAACCGCAGCAGGATGGAATTGCCAAAGCCCAACGGGTGTTTTTGATTCTGCTCCACTTGGGCTGGCGGAAACTGCTGTAGCAGCCTGCCAAGCTCAATTTGGCAACTCCAGCACTAACGTGTGGGTTAATTGTGGTTCCACAGTGGGAGCAGGCGGTTACGTAAACACTCCCCCTGTTAACTAATCATCGCTTCTTAAGCCCCTCTTGATTTTCTCAAGGGGGGCTTTTTTTATCTGCTCATAATCTGCTCAAGAATTATTTTTCGACATTGATTGAGTTGCCTCTTCTGGAATAGATCTCAGGAAAACCCAAACAGGAGAGTGCCATGAACCTATTTTCGAGACCCATCGCCAAAGCGTTAAGTCTAATCATGCTAGTGCTTGCGGTAGCTTCCCAAGCACAAGTGTATCCAGAGCCAGTAGAGACTGTGAACTTAAACCTTTCCCCTTTTTACTTGTCGCGAGGTCAAGTTCAAACAGTCCATTTGGGAAGTGACTGGCGCCATATCGTAAAAGTTTATATTCAAGCAAGTGGGGTCAACAACTTTGTCTCCACTTTTCAAGTGGTTGCAAACGGAGATGTTAAAGGGACGGTCCTCGTTCCTGGAAGCGATCCTTGGTATGTCGTAACCGTAGGAGAGGTGGCGAGTAGCCTTCAGTTGCAACACGTCTCTGGCGGGACTGCGTACATCAAAGCTATCTCAGTGGTTCGTTACACCAGGCCCGTTTCGACTGTAGAGCCGACTCCTGTGTACCCGATAAAACCCCCTAGCTACAGCTGGCCAGAAAAGAACGAAGCTTCTGCTTTGGCAAGACAAGCAATCAATATCATCAACGGACTTCAGCCCTATGCGAACTTCGATGAATTTGGCTTGTATTTGCTGCCAATTAAAAAAGCTGCTGGAAGAGCTTATGCTGCTGCTCAAGCAAAAGGTTCTATTTCGGCAAGCGTGCATGAATACCTGCAAGCTTTGAAAGCGCAGATTGATTACGCCACACCTTATGTGGATGAGACCTTTGAGAGATCAGCTGTTTTCGAATTGGCTATCGAACTCAAAGCACTCGGTGAGCGTTTAGAAACACTCTTAAAGTGAGGGAGAAATGTTGAATCAGAAAATCATCGGATTAGTGGTAGTGGCGGCACTCAGCTCTTTAACTGGCGCTCGCGCAGACTTCCAGGAAGAAATCATGGAGCGTGAAGTGGAAGAAACCACTTTAGCTCGCGGGTTTCGTTGCTGTGCAATTGATGCTGGCTTTGAAGAGCATGCTGATCACTGCGTAGAAGCCATCACCAATATTGGTGGCGAAGCGAGAGCCATGGAACTTTGCAAAACGTTCCATGATCGATGCGTAAGCACCGGTTGCACTCCTCACTAAATCAGAAGCTCCCAAAGCGGTAGAGTCCCCCACTCTCCCTTTGGGAGTTTTATTTTGTCAGCCCCTCCCCCCTTTTTGAGCCGCTAAAAATACAAAAATAAAACTCCACTTTATTCTTGACTTAGCGCGTTATCCTTGATACCACCACTCTGCTTAAGGAGTAACCATGCGAAAGCACTTGATCTTTTTATTGCCCCTGTTTCTGGTGTCTTCTGTCTTTTATGCCGAAGATGAAGTCTCAATTGCAAGAGCTCAGCTCAATCGAGCCGTAGAACTTATCGAGGGCGTGATTCCGGGAACGGAACGGCTGGAGACTGCCAGGCTGAGTTTTTTAAAAAGAAATTTCTTAGCCGTCAGAACTTCTCTTCAACAAAATGGCCTTGCTCATGCTGCCACGATGAGAAGCTACCAGCAATTGATTGTGGCTTTTCGTTACTCGAATTCTTTTTTAAAGCAGTTGGAATCCGAGTACACCATCGGTGCTTTAAAGGAACTTTACGACATCAACGAACTCATTGCGAAAGCTCGTGGGTTTGATGACACGCCTTACACTCAAATCACGGCCAATGTTTTTTCGGAAATGCACCAGCTCTTTCTTCAACTTGAGACGCTGGCTTCTCTATCACCTGACTTAAAAAACCCCATCCATGCACTCATTCCAAAAATGGGAAATGTGATTGCGATTGCAAAGCAAGGAGACAGGCCCAAAACATTTGCTGCTGCGGTCCCTCTTTCAAAAGAAATCACAGCGCTTTATGCGGCATTTGGAAAGATCCAACACGCCAATCCCGCTTTCGATGCTGTTTTAGATATTCAAGGGCTCAATGAATTTTATGCGGAGTTCGCGCAAATTGAAGGCGATAAATAAAAGGGAGATGCCATGACCGCGTTTAAACATCTTTTAATTCTATCTTTCTTCCAGTTAGTGCTTCTTGGTCCGAAAATGATCTTTGCAACCCAGCAAGACTCCCAAATAACGGCTGGCTTTCATCACATGTGTTCTTTGTCTGATGAGCAAGTTAGCTGTTGGGGAAGAAACCGGGAAGGACAGCTGAAGGTTCCAGCGCTTGATCATCCCTCCATGATAAGTGCGGGTGCTTTTCACACCTGTGCTCTCGCCCACAATGGAGTTAAATGTTGGGGGTATTCATTCTTTGGCCAAACGAAAGTTCCGCCTCTCAAAAATCCCAAACAAGTCTCAGCGGGGGGCTTTCATTCCTGCGCCATCGACGACGACGGCGTGAAGTGCTGGGGGAGCAATGAATCAGGTCAGGTGACAGTTCCTCAACTCAAAAATCCCAAGCGAGTTAAAGCTGGGGATGAACACACCTGTGCCATCGACGATGAGGGCGTCAAATGTTGGGGTCGAAGTTTTTCTGAGAAAAATCTTTTCCCTATTTTCACGAAATCCAAGAAAGTCAAAAGTAGAATTGTTCTTCCTGCCTTTAGAAACCCCAAAGACATGAGCGCTGGAAATGACTTCACCTGTGTTCTTTTGGAAAAGGACGTCATCTGCGAAGGAAGATCTTCAGAGGGGCAGACCAAAGTTCCACAGCTTCAAAATCCTCACATGCTTGATTCTGGCGTCTATCACTCATGCGCGCTAGATGATGACGGCGTGAAATGCTGGGGTGGAAACAGTTTTGGTCAAACGGATGTGCCCCTGCTGGACAACCCTTATTGGATCACGACTGGAGACTATTTTTCTTGTGCGCTGGATGACACTGGACTCAAGTGCTGGGGAAACAATGAGTACGGTCAATTCAGCAGCAAGGAAGGACATGATTTATGAAAACATCTCTTCTCTATCTAGTTTTCGTAGCAACACTAGCTACCTTATCCTCTGATGTACTTGTCGCTGCAGACGACCAAATCGCCATTTCCGCAGGATACGTCCACAACTGCGTGCTTCAATCGGGAGAGGTCAAATGCTGGGGAAGTAATGAGCATGGCCAAACCGGTGTTCCTGCCTTATCAAATCCAAGGACCATCTCGTCGGGCGGTTTCCACACCTGCGCTCTCGATGACGAAGGGGTCAAGTGCTGGGGGAATAATTGGTGGGACCAATTGAGTGTGCCTTCCTTAAGAAATCCAAAGGCCATCTCAGCTGGAGCTGAAGGCACCTGCGCGCTCGATGACTCAGGTGTTAAGTGCTGGGGATTTTCGATCCGGGCATTCCAGAAAAAAGAGATTTGCCTCAATCTAGAGACTGGGGGAGTAAAGAAAACACATTGTTGGGAAGTACATTCCACTCACATCACAGACATGCCCACTCTCTCAAATCCGACTTCCGTGTCGTCTGGATCTTACCACTCCTGCGCCATCGACGAGGGCACTGTGAAATGCTGGGGATGGAATAATTTGGGGCAAACGAATGTCCCTCCCCTCAAAAATCCCCGACAGGTAAGCGCAGGGATTTTTCACTCCTGTGCACTGGATGACGAAGGGGTGAAGTGCTGGGGCGGAAATAATTTTGAGCAATCGTCGGTTCCTCATTTAGTGAATCCCCAGCTTGTTTCTGCGAGAGTCCTAAACACTTGTGCGCTCGATGATGAGGGCGTCAAGTGTTGGGGTTTTAATAGCGACGGCCAAATAAACGTCCCCTCCTTAAGGAATCCAAAAATCGTCTCTGTGGGAGATGCGCATGCCTGCACCCTTGAAGACGCCGGTTTTAAATGTTGGGGCAGCAATACATTCGGGCAAAGCACCATCCCTGACGAAGTCAGTGCTCTGTTTCAAAAAACTGCTATTGGTGTGAGCTCTTTCGAAATTGCTTCTCTAGAGGCGAGCTTTCGAAAGCTTGCTCGCTTTGTGTACTTCTGGAAAGCAGGCTTTTTTAAAGGCATGGCTACAGAGCTCGACAAAATGCCTTTGAATGGAAGTCTTCCTTTAGCGGTGCAGTATCGGATAGTTCTAGCCAGATACACTTTCTTGGAACTGGCTGGCCCCATCATCGAAACGACTACTTCTCCGATTGTTCAAGACAAAGTACTCCCGAATTATTCTCGGTCTTTGGAAGAAGCCAGAAAACAGATGGGAGTGAGTTCTTTAGATTCCGTAGAACTCGTCGAACCCGTCTTCAAAGCTCTTCTTTCTACGACCACTCTCGCCCTTCAAGCTTCGAAAGATTACTTGCTCTCTTTGGAAGATGCGAAAGAACAAGCACAAATGCTTTCTGAATTGAAAGCCTTGGAAGCTTCTCAATCCGGAAAAGACTTCTTAAACATTTTAAACACCCACCGACGCCTTATTACTTCAATGGCAGAAAGCCCAAAGCTCGATGGCTTTGGAGCCCTTCTTGAAAAAGTAAGAACGTATCTAGAAAGAAAGGTGTGAAAAATGAAAACTAAACCCTTATTAATCATCCTGTCTCTCTTCCAAATCGGAGTGATCAGTACAAGCGCGAGAGCTGCGAATACTCCAGATGTGCAAATCTCGGCGGGGGGGCTCCACACCTGCGCGCTTGATGACGAAGGCGTTAAGTGTTGGGGGTGGAATGAGGATGGCCAAACAAACGCGCCTCCTTTAATAAATCCAAGGGCCATCTCGGCGGGGGGCTGGCACACCTGCGCGCTCGATGACTCGGGCGTTAAGTGTTGGGGGAGTAACGGGTCCGGCCAAACAAACGTCCCCTCTTTAAGAAATCCACAAGCCATCTCGGCGGGAGAATACTTCTCCTGCGCGCTCGATGACGAAGGCGTCAAGTGTTGGGGGGAGAATAAATATGGCCAAACAAACGTGCCCTCTTTAAGAAATCCAAGGGCCATATCGGCGGGGGTGTTTCACACCTGCGCGCTTGATGACGAAGGTGTTAAGTGTTGGGGGGTGAGTAAAGAGGGCCAAACAAACGTTCCCTCTTTAAGAAACCCAAGAGCCATTTCGGCAGGGGGCGACCACACCTGCGCTCTTGATGACGAAGGCGTTAAGTGTTGGGGGAAGAGTAAATATGGCCAAACAAACGCGCCTGAAAACTTAGGCCTTGCGGTTACCTTCAATCTGAAGTCACTTGAAATAAATGTCCGTAAGCTTTCTCGCTACATGTACCGCTACAAAGAAGGTTTCTTTAAGGGCATCGCAACAGAGTTAGAAAAGACGCCGCTCAATCCTAGTTCTAATTATTCTTCTATTCAATATCGCATTGCTTTAGCTCGCTATGTGTTTTTGGAACTCATGGGCCCTGTGATTGAAACAACCACTTCTTCGATTGTTCAGACTAAAGTGCTTCCCAATTACCAAGCTTATTTAGAAAGCGTGAGAAAAGAGATGGGAATCAACTCCTTTGATTCGATCGAGCTGATTGAACCCGTCTTCAAAGCTCTTCTTTCTACGACCACTCTCGCCCTTCAAGATTCGAAAGATTACTTGCTCTCTTTGGAAGATGCGAAAGAACAAGCACAAATGCTTTCTGAATTGAAAGCTTTAGAAGCTTCTCAATCCGGAAAAGACTTCTTAAACATTTTAAACACCCACCGACGCCTTATTACTTCAATGGCAGAAAGCCCAAAGCTCGATGGCTTTGGAGCCCTTCTTGAAAAAGTAAGAATCTATTTAGAAAGAAAGGTCTGAGCATGAAGAAGACACTATTCATATTTCTTCTTGTTTCTTCAGGGTGGGCTCTTCCCACTCAAATTTCCTGTGGAAGCGCTCACACTTGCTCACTGATTGACGGAGAAGTGAAGTGCTGGGGTTGGAATCAGTATGGGCAAACCGAAGTGCCTCCTCTCACAAACCCCAGAGAAATTCGCTTGGGAGGCTCTCTCTCTTGCGCGCTCGATGACGAAGGAGTGAAGTGCTGGGGACGTTTTGGAGTGGAAGCCCTCCGCCAAATCCCCCCCCTAAAGAATGTGAGAGAATTTAAAACCGGTGGGCTCCACACTTGCGCAATAGATGATGAGGGCGTGAAATGCTGGGGACATAATGGCTTTGGGCAATCCGAAGTGCCTCCTCTCAAAAATCCCAGATCCTTGGCTCTTGGGGGACTTCACACTTGCGCCTTGGATGCTACGGGCGTCAAGTGCTGGGGATTCAATGATTTCGGTCAAACCAAAGCCCCTCATTTAAAAAATCCCAAGGAAATCAGCGCAGGGAACGTCCACTCGTGTGCACTCGATGAGGAAGGCGTCAAATGTTGGGGATACAATGAGTTTGGCCAACTTGAAGCGCCCGTCTTGAAGGGGCCGCGACAAATCACTTCAGGAAGTGCTCATAACTGCGCTCTCGATGACGAGGGCGTCAAGTGCTGGGGACGGAACGAAGATGGACAGACCCGTGTTCCCCTCTTAAAAAATCCCTTTGCGATCAGTGCGGGAGGCGATCAGTCGTGTGCTTTGGATGAAACCGGCGTGAAATGCTGGGGTAAACAATCTGAGTAAAATCAGCGCGACCAAAAACCCTTTCGAACCCAACGTTTTTTATACTTGGCCTTGTTTTCGGACATTTTTTTCTGAAAATCAGGGTGGTTTGAAACCCCTTCGTATTTGGGGTGCCACTGGTGCAAGTAAGAAGTAGCATCGCTGATGCAGGTGGTTTTTAGCCCGATCTCCCGAAATCTTTGAAACAGATCATCGTCTTCAAATCCCCAGAGAGCAAAAGTATCATCGTAACCCCCGACCAATCGAAAATACCGGGTAAAAGACATGCACATCGCTTTACCATAGAGATACCGGCTGAACTTCACTCCCCGCTGCGTGGCTATTTGCTTTAACTTTGGATACTCTTCGAGGACATTTACTACTGAGTTGACTGCCCCTTCTGGCAAGTCAAGCATCCGGGACATGATGATTTGGTTGCAAGACTTTTGCATTCTTTGAACAGCCGTTTCGATGTAATTGTTTTCGAAAATAATATCGACATCGCAGATGAGAAGGAATTTTGTTTTCACTTGAAGCAACCCTTGGTTGAGACAATCTCCCTTTCGGAAGAATGGCTGGCCATCGATTCTTAAATACAAAGCTTTAAAGGTTTCACAAAGTTTTTGGTAATTCGGAATAAGTTCTTCCTGACTGGAATAATCCACTAAGAGGATTTGGATGAGGGACTGGTCGTAACTCTGAGTTCGAATACTTTGCAAAGCGTTTTCGAGTCGATAATCCAAGCGATCCCGAACGGCTATCATGACTGTGATATCGTTTTGACTCAAACCGGAAGGGCCCGTGGGCTCGAACAGCATCAGGCGCTCCAAACGGTCGAGCTGGCGGGCGGTTTTTAGGCTTTTTAGCCACCATAAAAAAACCACGGGAATCGCTAAGAGCCACACCATGAACTGTCCCTTTCAGAAGAGCCTTACCTTTCTCTTTTCGGAGTTTTCCCCTGCCCGCTCAAGCGGACTGAGCCTCAATAAATAAAAAAACAAGAATTCAACTCAACACTTGATTCATCGCGTTATTTATGGTACTTTCCGAGACCAATCAGAGGGTTAAGTAACGGGGGGTTATTTTAAGTGTCTGAAACTACAGCACATTTAACTAGGCAAGAAATCGATGGGGCTTGGCAGCTTCGAATCGATGGCCAGCTCGACCCCACCCTTACCCAGTGCGCGAGTTTTCGCAAAGCTCTCCCGCTCCTTCAAGAGCGTATTGATGAGGTTTTTCTCCAAAAGATCTTTAAAGAGGAGTTAGCCGACATTTACTTGGATTACGTTCTTCTCCAAGCTTCCCTTGCACGCGCTCAAAAACGAACCGATGAGTTTCAAAGAATTCTGGGCTTGGTAAAAAGTGCTCTTACCGACCATTCTCTCCCCACTCCTTTTTGGTTGGTCTTTGAAGAAGCCATTTTTGCCTTTCGCTCGGGAGATTTTTCGACTGCTTTGGATGGTTTTTCGTTGGCCGATGGTAAAGCTAGAACCCCTTTTGAACACTTGCTGATTAAAATAAATACCGCTTGCTGCCTTTACACTTTAGGACAAGCTTTCACCCATGCTTTGGCAGAGTGTGATTTTTACTTAAAACAAGTGGAAGAACAAGCACCTGCTTCTCACTTGAATGCGATTCGAAATCAAAAATCAGCTCTGGAAGTTTTTTATCAGTTTCGTCACGGAAACATTGAGACCATTCTGGATTCACAAATCCCCCAGGGCACGCCTACCGACTTTCTCAGAGCTTGGTGTCTCCAGCTGCCGTACCAGCGCTTTTTCCAGAAAAACCGGCTCAACGAGGACGAGCTGCGTTTCAGTTCTTCCACTTGCTTGGAACCTGCCTACCGGCAGCGAACTCTTTTAGGCCTCATTCACCCAACCGATCAGAATCCCCCCCGCTTGTCCGACTGGGCGGATAGAGTGTATTTGTGGACTTGGCGGTGGTTGGCAGCACCCGACTCTTTTTCGATTGAAAAAGTATTGGCCAATCTGGCCCCTTTGAAGCAAAGCACGCAACTCTATCTTTTAAGTGTAGAAGACAAAAAACTTATCCGGAATGCTCTTCTTTGGTTGGGGCTCTTTGATTCCTCGTCTCGACGAGTGCTTCATTCTCTTCTCAAACTTGTCGAGGTTTCCGAGATTTCAGACCACCCCCTTCTCGAGAGCGAGTCTCTTTTTATCCATTACTGGATGAGCCTTCGAGACCACCAATCTGAAGCTGCAAAAGATTACTTGGCAGCACTTCAAGAGTCCGTCCTCCTGAATCATCGGGACCTTCTCTTTTGTGATCTCCTTTCGGCCACACTTCCCACTTCGCACCCTTTGCACGCCCTCTCGCAACGTCTCAAGGGTTTTTCAAAAAAGCAGGCCCAAAACAGACAGTCTGTTTTGGTCGATTTCAGCACGGGCAAAATCACCAACTTTCAGACAAAAGAAGAAGTTTACTCAGAGCCCATGGTTTATGCGATCGAAGCGCTCATTGAAAATGGCGTGGCCAGTTTTGAGCAGTTGGCCGCTGTGAGTTTTGGAATCAGCACTTTCGATCCGGTGCTTCACACCACGAAGATTTTTAATTTGATTTCAAGAATGAAAGAAGTGTTCTCACCTTTTATAAGCTTCAAAACCAAGCACCGAAAGGTTTATGCTGAAGGGGATTTCCGGCAGATCCAATTGAAGAATGCAGCCCCCGCAGAGAGAAGCCTTTTTTCTTATTCAAACTGGAGAGAGTTGATCTATGAAAGACGGGTTTCACACGCTTCAGTGCCCGAGAGACGATTGCAATCTATTGATTCAGAGGCCGCTCTTTCGAGGGAGCAAATCCAAAGCCTTTGCCGAAAATCTCGTGCGACGACCGGAAGGCTCATCCAGAGCTGGCACAAAAAGGGTTGGGTGCAAAAAGTAGGCAATGCCAGAGCGACCCGATACCGCTTGAGTAGTTTTTTGCAGAATGAACTGAAAGAAGGAAGGTTAGCGATATGAAATCCAAGCTTCTTGCATTAGGTCTTGTGTTTTTCATGACAAAAGCGATGGCGATTTCGAATGCTATCGTCGTTAAAACCAAGTCGTTTCCTTGCGATAATCAAGCAAAAGCCTTTTTAGGATCGGGCACGCTGTTTTCTCATGAGGGAGTGACGTATGCCCTCACTTCGGAACATGTCGTCCTCCAATCCAATGAGAGCATCTGCCATCAAGTTTTGAATTCCTATCTTGGTACCAAGAATGCAGAACTCGTTGCTGCGGACTGGGGCGTCGGCCTTGCCCTTTTAAGACTGACTGATCCTGTTTCTCTAGCTATTCCCTCTTATAAAGACTTGAAGCCCAGAGAAGTTTCCGAAGGTGCGAAAATTGTATCCTATGGCTTTCCCCATGCTTCTTGGTTTTCGATGGAAAAAACTTTTGCGGACGTAGCTAGTTTGGATTCAGGAAGAGGGCTCATTCCCCTTGCCCCCCATTTGATTGAAGCAGAGGGGGGATGGGTTGAGTACGGAATGAGTGGCGGCCCAGTTTTTACCGAAGGTACCGATGCTTTTGCTGGAGTCCTCACGCACCAGGGGGTAACGAGTTTGCTGTGGCCAGAAGCCCCGAATCTTATTTTTCACTTTCGCAATTCTTCACGGTTTTTTGTAATTCCCAGTGCTGTAGCCACAAAATGGATCCGTAAAATCCTTATCGACGGAAAAGATTTCCGTCCAACCTCCAAGCGAGATGTGCAATTACAAATGGCAGGCACAGCTGATGTCGTTTTTAGCTCCGGTTTTCGATTTGAGAGCCAACTCCAGACAAGTATGGGCCCCATCGGCGGCCCTGAAGGGGTGGGAAGAGCCGGGGATGGGCCGATCGGTGGCCCTGAAGGGGTAGGGAGAATTGGCGGAAACGGTGACGCCCAAAGTGGCCTCCCCAGTTTTGCCCAAGTGGTTATCAGTTTGGATGAAGTGGGTCACGGAACGGATTGGCGCTTGATTTACGAACGCTTTCCTTATCTCCAAGAACAACTCCAAGTACTCCCCTCGGTGACCATCCCTTACTTTGTAAAACGGGAATCACAGGAGAAAACGCCAGTGAAAGTTTACTTTTCTTCGCTGGCTGAGTTCTTCACGCTTTTGCAAGATCCGAGTTTGGATACGGTGGTCCTGCGACCGGCCTCTTTTTCTCCGACGATGGGAACCGTCGCTTGTTCCAATGCTAACTTTTCAGTGATCTTGCAGGAAACCTCCGACCTCACGAAACGGACTGCGACCGTAACCAAAGGGGGGCGCAAAGCTTCTCTTCAGTGTAAGGGCTGGACCGATGATCCTGACAAAAGCCTCCAGTTCAGCTGCGGAAATCGAGAAGCCGGTCTTGAGGAAGACCATTACCTCTTAACGGTCCTGATTTACAAAGCACAAGGATCCGCAATGGTCGCAGCTATTGATCCTTCTGGTGCAGTGGAACCCAGTGAAGAAATCAGTTGCCGGTTGGAGCCATAAGATAAAAACACCCTTATTGGCAGGATTCATTTAATTCAAGTCACGATAGCGTTTTTCGCTCACCACTAGGGCTGTCCCTTTTCCCGTGACTCGTCGGCGGCTCACGCGATTGAGTCTCAAACCCCACAGAGTGCAGAGGGTTCCGAAGAATCCCCAAAACAGAAGAGTCCAAGACACCCCTGTTCGATCGGCTCCAAAGAAGACCGGAGCTTCCTGAACGCCACCGGCTCCCTGAAGCCCCAACAGTTCGGAATGAAATTTGGAGGAAACGCTTGTTGGTGTTCGGCTTGTTTCAGATGCCTTTCCCGTTTTTCCCCCGCCCAGGAAACTAAGAAATTCAGACACAATGCTTTTAGGTTTCGATGAGAGGCGTTCTTTAGCGGTTCCGGGTTTATCCAAAACAGCGACCGTCTCACCCTGAGTTGCCAATGAATTTCCCAAGGCAAATTGCGTCGACTCGTAACCAGGTGTTATTTTTGAAGGCGTTTTCTCAACCGGCAGACTCTTTTTAGACAATTCTTCTTGAGGAGTTTCCCCGTTTGAATAGTTTAAAACCGGTAACTGAATTGAAATGGCAGAAACTTTCGGCTCAACCTTGGGCTGCAAGTTCTTCTCCTCGTTTGCCAAGCTCGGACTCTTTAAAGAAGTGAGAGGGCGTGCTGGCTCCAAATCATTCACCCCTCCTTCTTGGATGGACCTCTCAATCCCCTTCTTGCCCAAGAGATCCAGAAATGGACTCGTCGCTTTTCCTGGGATTTCTTTTTCTTGCTTTGCGATCGATTTTCCTAAAAAAGGGACCGGTGAGTTTGCAACTGGCTGTATTTTTAAATCGGGCATTTTGGGAATAGAAATCGGAGGAACCGGTGCTGTGGCTGTGATTTTTGGACCAACAACCGGAAGTTGACTTCCCCCGGGAAAGTTAACCGGGGGTACTGGTGCCCCACTCCCAGAAAAAACTGGAGATACTGCTAACTTTGGAGCGACTCCGTTTGGAGTAGGAGATTCTGCTAATTTTGGAACGACTCCGTCTCGGGCGGGAGCCTTTGGTGCTTGTCCCACACCCAAAGGGATCTTGGCGGGTTCGGTAGCAGGGGCGGTTCGTTTTTCTTTCTCTTTAACGAGTTCCTCCACTTTTTTAACCACTGGCTCTGTGGGATCTACTTTGGCAGCAACGGTTAAAAACTCTTTAATCATGGGTTCAGTGACTTTCGTAGTGCCTTCTGGATCCAACAAATCGTATTTTTGGTAAACTTTCATGGAACGTTCTAGAAAACTATCATCTGGAGTAAATTTACCGTCCGTCACGGAACTTAAAACCTCGCCTACATCTTTTGAGTCGCGAATTCTTTGTTTAACCAAGGAACATTCTGCCTCCGATGGAGGCACACCGAGTGAGCCAAAGTTCATACTGGTTGGACTAAACCCTGATTCAAAAAGAGTGCTACTGAGATCGCAAGAGGCTGTCTCGGGAGCTGCTGGGCTTTCATCCACATCGAATGGAGAAGATCCCAAATGGACTGCCATGAGAAAAGTGGGCTTAAAAACTAACAGTACAAGTGCGATCGTAAGACTAAGTCGCATGGTTCCCCCCGAAAAAAGACTTTACTATCAGGAGGAGTATGCAATGCAGGGGCCGATAAAAGCTGGCCATTTCTTCAATAGTTTTAATGACTTGTTTTGGGGCCGTTGCCTAATAAAAAAGAAGCTGTCTAAACAATAGACAGAAAAAGAAGCGTCCGCCACCTTTCCTAAAACCTTCGGGTATGCCCGTAATTTCGTCTAAACATGCCGCGCTTTGAAAAAGCACTCTGGGAAGTGCGCCGACAATCATCGCTGATCATGTATTGATCCGCACAAATGAGACATAACCACTGCACGTCGAGAAGCCGGTTGCGGTGCTCGTAGCGTTCCACATCGGGAGCTGTTTTCTGACAGGCCTCACATTCGGTGCGGTGATGGTGATCGTGGATTTTGGAACCGTCTTTGGCTTTGTCTTTGGTGCCGTGGGCTTCTTTTCGCTTCATTTCCGTGCTTTTAAGCCCGGCTTTTTTGAGTGCATCTCCTAAACTCATGGGACTATCTCATCAAAAAATCCCCGCCTAAGCAAGTGGCAGATACGAACGGTCTTTTAGCATTTAATTAAAGCCATAATTGTAAGGGGGAGTGACACCGGATCGGTCGACCACTGCCCAGAAAATGTGATCGGAGAGAGTGGGGATTTTGAGCCGGATTATCCAGTTCTTCTCCACTGTCTCCCCATGCTCCGCTTCTTCTCCACAGACCACAAAACGAATGACCGTCTCGGGCCGATTGAAGTGGCTAAACAGAATTTTTTCCGCTGGATCCGAAGAAAGATCCGGATCTTCCAAAGCCACTAAAGTCGCTAAAGCCAGTGGGCTTTCGATGTGGCTGGAATCGGTCAAAAAACTTTTCAGGGCCAAACTCACTGCGGTTTCAGCTGAGATTTTCCCTGGAAACAGGTTCTCCTGCTTCTTCGCTTCTTCCACCCTGAGTTCGTTTGTTACGGCATCCAAGTGGTATTTCTGGAGGGGCCGATGTATGATTTCTGAGTGGCTGAAAGCCAGCGATGCAAAACCAAAAAGAGCACACAACACTTTTTTCATAAACTCCTCAAATGCTTACAGGCTCTGTTCTAATACGGTTCTTGTTTTCCCAGCAAATGAAATTGAGGGGGTTTTGACCATGGACCAAGAAAAACGGCTTATTTCTTGGGATCCAGAACTTCCCGAGGAACAAGCCCGCTGGGGCCCGCTGGTTCTTCTCTTATTGGGCGCTTTGGCTGCATTTACTCCGCTTTCTTATTTTTTTCAGTGGTTTGTTTCCATTCCCTTTCATGAGCTGGGCCATGCTCTTTGCGCTTGGCTCGACAGTCGAAAAGCCACTCCTTTGGGGGCTTTGATCCCGGTTTTTGCGTGGACGAGCTTTGAAGAACCCTCTCTCTGGGTGGGACTGCTGATTTTCTTTCTTTTGGCCCAAGGGCTCCTCCGAAGCTACTGGTCCCACTCTTTTTTTCTCGTAGTCACTTTTTGTCTGCTTTTATTTCTCTGGGCTCTTCTTTCTTTTTTTGTGGGCCATGAGAGATCTCAAATGTGGATCGTGTGGGCCGGGCAAGGTGGCGAATTCATCCTCAGTACTTGGGTCTTATTGGGGTTCTACTTTTATTTTCCAAAAAAATGGCATTGGCCTTTCTTTCGCTGGGTTTTGGGGTTTGCAGGCTCGTTTGGACTCCTTTTTTCCTGCAGAAAGTGGTTTGGGGTGGCTCTGTTTGGAGAGCCTCTGCCTTTAGGAACTGTCTGGGGTGGTTCGGAGGATTCGGGCGGGGATCTGAATCAATTGATAGGTCATTACCTCTGGACTCCGAGGCAAATTGGCTTTTCCTACACCCGACTAGCTTTTGCTTGTTTTGCTGTTTTAATCTGTGCTCACGTGGCGGTCTTATTAAAAAACCGCTCTGAGGATTAGATGGCAACTCTGCTCACAAACCGAACTTGACTGCAACTTTGGGAGCTTCAGTGGCTTCTGTAGGTTTTATCGAAGGCGTCGCGGAAGCGACCGCCAGCTTTTTGAAAACCTTTTCGGGCGCATGGTCAGATAAATCCGAAAAGAGAAAACCCTTTGTGTGTTGGGGCTATTTTTTTGCTGCAGTAGCAAAGCCGCTCATTGCTTTAGCGACCCATTGGGGCTGGGTTTTGGGAGCCAGATCACTGGATCGCTTCGGAAAAGGGCTTCGTTCCGCTCCGAGGGATGCGCTTTTGTCGGAATCTGTCGATGCCAGTCAAAGAGGAGCGGCTTTTGGTTGGCACCGGTTCATGGATACTTTGGGCGCAGTGATTGGCCCCCTTCTAGCGCTTTTGTTTCTAAAATGGGAACCCACCGGTTTGAGAACCGTTTTCTTTTGGGCGTTTATCCCGGGGCTTGTGGCGGTTTTTATTTCACTCGCCATTCCGGAAACAAAACCCTCTCCAAACTTGGATAGGACTGAGCGCGGGAAAGGGCTCTGGAAAGAAATGCCCCTCCCTTTTCGGCGGTATCTTTTTACTTGGTTGATTTTTTCACTTGGCAATTCGAGCGATGTATTTTTACTTCTGCGGGCAAAAGAAAAAGGAGCCAGTCTCACTTCTGTCATTTTGTTCTATTGCCTCTACAATTGGACTTATGCTTTTTTAAGCCCTTTTCTGGGACACCTCTCAGACAAAATCGGCCGCAAAAAGTGTTTGGTCTATGGGCTTCTGGTTTTTGCGTTAGTGTACTTGGGGTTTTCGTTTGCTTCCGAGCTCTGGCAGTTTGGACTACTCTTTGCCGTCTATGGGTTTTACATGGCAGCGACTGACGGAGTGGGAAAAGCGTTTGCTGTGGATTTAGTGGACCCAAAACACAAAGCGACTGCCCTTGGCTTTTTGGGAACAGTCACAGGCGTTGCTGCTTTGGTAGCAAGCTCTGCGGCAGGACTTCTTTGGGATCAGTTTGGACCGGCAGCACCCTTCTTGTTTGGTGCCTCTGGAAGCCTGCTGGCTTTGGTGTTGTTAGGAAGAACTCAGTTCAAAGCGCTTACGGATTCATCAATCGTGTAATACTGGCCCGGCTCAACTCCATTGAATACTTGCTTGGTACCACTCGGCCACTGGACTTCCACGACCAGTTTTTCTGAATTCGCAAGACCAAAATGCAGCCTCGGATCCGAACTGGCCATCGCCCCTGTTCGTCCACCGCTTCCCCAGCGGAAATACGAACGGTCTTTTTGACGGACTTCGATACGGGTTCCGACTCCATCTCGATTGCTTTTACGTCCCACCAAGTTGAAACCCACCCAGTGTCTTCCAGGATTAACCGTATTGTAGAAAAGGTGTGGGCTCCCTTCTTCGGCAGTCACAAGAACGTCCAAAGCGCCGTTATTGTCGATATCAATCAAAGAAACTCCCCGGCCATCCCAAGATTCTCGAATCCCAACTTGGTTCGCGACATTTTTGAAGCCATCTTCCGTATTGAGCATGAGACAATCGATTTGGCGGCCACTCCAGCTGCGATCTTTAATGGGAGGCCAACCCACTGTTGAGTTTCGGACGACATCTGGCAAAGCGTTGTTCAATCCGGAAAGGTAACTGTACTCTTGCTTGGATTTACCTGTAATCATTCCATTGGCAATGTAGATGTCCTGTCGGCCATCCAAATTGAAATCCGCAAAAGCCGAGCCCCAAGCCCAACCGCAGGAGTGCAATCCATAAGTTCGCGCATAATCGGTAAATTTTCCCTTGTTCATTTTCCAAAGGAAGTTCTCCTGAACGTTGTACTCGGGAGTGTAAATATTGGAGATATAAAGAAAGGGAAAGCCGCTGCCATCGAGATCGCCCAAAGAAACACTCATCCCACTTCTTCTTTCAAAAGGAATTTTTGCTTTATGATCTGGAATGAGCCCACCGTCTTTGGCGATAAAAGCAGTATCCCGGCCATAATCATTGGCTGTATAAATGCGCAGGTTTTCATCTTCTGTAGAAAACCTTCCCACTGCAGCATCAATACTCCAATGAGGATCCTCACCGGCTTTTCCGGCAGGAGCGCGCTCAAATCGATTGCCTTTGTTGAAGTACAATTCGTTGGTGCCTCCATTAACGGAATCATCAATCATATCTGCATA
>Ga0214917_10001845_pt1 | contig 26809 bp, 26 predicted proteins | sample LL_1208_BB_MetaG_FD_177983 | JGI IMG/M metagenome (GOLD analysis project Ga0214917, IMG submission 177983) | Freshwater microbial communities from Lake Lanier, Atlanta, Georgia, United States - LL_1208_BB | ecosystem: Environmental > Aquatic > Freshwater > Lake | place: USA: Georgia | collected... | reverse complement strand
CGGTTACGAAGATACGATTAGCGCTTAGCTCGGTAGGAACATCCTCGACAACGGCAGCAGTAATAAGCACCTGTTCATTATCTGACACCAGATTGGCAAGTCGAGTACGTCTAGTTGAATCAAGCTCTGCAAACACATCATCCAGAATCAGGATTGGATCTCCAGCTCTTGCTTCTTCACGAAGCAATTGAGCTGAAGCTAACTTAAGTGCGAGAGCGTAAGACCAAGATTCACCGTGACTTACAAAACCTTTAGCAGGGTAGTCACCGAGGTATAGAACCAGATCATCACGGTGCGGTCCAACTAGAGAAATTCCTCGCTCTAATTCTTTTGACTTAACCAACTCAAGTTTTGTTCTGAATTGAGTCTCGATTTCTTCTCTGTCTGAAGTAACTAGGAAATCTTCTTCGAAGACCTCTGGTTCAACAATGTTTGAGCCAGTCAGTGACGACTTGTATTTGATTGAAGGATTGTTCTTTTCATCCGCAATAGCTTCGTAGGACGAAAGAAGTGGTGCAGCAATTCTCTTGATGAGGTCTTGTCTGAAAGCGATGATCTCTGTGCCCAGCTTGATTAGTGAATCATCCCAAGCAGCGAGGGTGTCTAAGCCAGGGGAATCTTTGGGTAGGTTTCTGGAGGTCTTCAACAAAGTATTGCGTTGCTTCAGAACTCGATCGTAGTCAGAGAACACGCCAGCTAAACGAGGGGTTAGTTGAACAAGTAGATCATCGATGAACGCTCTGCGATTAGATGGGTCTCTCTTTACGATGTCTAAATCTTCAGGGGAGAAGATCACAGCGCTAACTAAACCTAGAACATCTCTAACTCTTGGTGTATCGGATCTATTTATTCTTGTTCGGTTAGCACCTGAGACATTTAGTTCTAATTCAATTAGGTTTTCACGATCTTCAAAACCAGCAAGGATTCTCATCACAGCTTTATCTTGCTGATGTTTTACAAGAGGTAGGTAGCCGCTTACTCGATGTGAATTTAAAGTTGCTGCGTAAAAAATAGCTTCGACAAGATTTGTTTTGCCTTGACCGTTTCTACCGACAAGTAAATTCACTCCCGGTTGCAGGGGTAACTCAAGAGTTGAGTAATTGCGAAAGTTACTAAGACTCAGATGCTTGATGTGCATCTGAAACCTTACTCAGCCTTTTTTACCGCGTGACCACCGAATTGGTTGCGCAATGCTGCAACAGCTTTCATGGCAGGTGAATCATCTTGACGTGAGGTAAATCGAGCGAATAGTGACGCTGTGATTGCTGGCATTGGAACTGCGTTAGCAATACCTTCTTCAACAGTCCAACGACCCTCACCTGAATCTTCTACGTAACCCTTGATCTTTGAAAGGTTAGGGTCTTCCTCAAGAGCAAGCACTAGAAGATCTAGTAGCCATGAACGAACAACTGTTCCACGCTGCCAGGCAGCGAAAGTACCGTGAACATCCTTGATGATGTCCTTCTTCTCAAGAAGTTCGTAGCCTTCAGCAAATGCCTGCATCATCGCGTACTCGATACCGTTGTGGACCATCTTGGCGTAGTGACCAGCTCCAACATCTCCAACGTGAACAAAGCCTTCAGCTCTCTCACCTTCTGGACGTAGCGCATCAAAAATTGGCATTGCGTGCTCAACTAGTTTTGCGTCTCCACCAACCATCAAGCCGTAACCGTTTTGTAGACCCCAAACACCACCTGAGACACCACAGTCCAGGTAACCAATTCCCTTTGGTGCAAGCTGTGCTGCGTGACGAATGTCTTCGCTGAAGCGTGAGTTACCACCTTCGATGATTAGGTCACCTTCACCTAGGTGCTTCTCGAGTTCGTTGATTACATCGTCGGTTGGCTGACCATGTGGAACCATGATCCAAACAATCTTGGGGCTAGGTAGCGCAGCAACTAGATCAGCAATGGTGTCGACATCAGAGACATCTCTGCTTCGTGCATAACCCGTTACTTCGATTCCCTTGTTACGAAGACGAGTGCGCATGTTGCCACCCATTTTGCCTAAGCCGATAAGACCGATGTGCATTGTGTTGCCTTTCTTTGAAACTAAAGCTTTAGCGCTTAAGCATGTTTGGGTTTAGGAGATAGCGATATGTGTCAGGGCTCTTAGCGTCCTTCGACATTTGACTAGACATGATGATAGGACCAGGTCTGCTCGGATCTCTTTGGTTCTTAGTGAATTCAATCTTTACGAATTCACTAGTGATTTGAGATAGACCGTCGTGGAATAACCACGGCTTAAATCTCAAGCTTGTTGGGTTACCGGTAAGAGTTGCTTCAACTGATTCAGTTGCATTGTTCTCAGAGCTTGTTGATTCAAGTTGAACTGAACCAGTTTCGAATGAGTAGCGAATGGTGTCTTCAGATTCACTGACAACCAATTCAACGCGCTTAGTTGCATCCATCAAATCTTGCTTGTTAATGACAGCTGACTCTTCTAGGTTGTTTGGGAAGTATTGATCAATGTCTGGATAGTTCTCGATGTTCAGAACAATGGTTGTGACAATTCTGTTTTTAGCTTGGAATGCAACCATTCCTCTTTCACCTTCAGCAGCGATAGAGATGCTTACTTCGCCAAGGTTTGCAAATGACTTTTCGATATCCTGCATTGTCTTGGTTAGAACAACGGCTGAGGTTTCATCTGCAACATCTTTACCCAACCACGGGACCTGGCAACGAGCAATACGGTTTGGATCAGCTGCAGTGAGCATTACTGATGTTGGTGTTGCTTTAATCTGAATACCTTTTTGGAAAGGACGAGTTGAATCTTTTGCAGATGCAACAGAAACTCTTCTAATTGCTGCGATGAATGATTCACCATCGATAGTTCCGGTTACCGGTGGAACTGGAGGAAGAGTCGGATACTGAGCGATTGGCAAAATAGCCAATTCAAACTTGCTTGTTCCACAGGTGATAACAGCTTTGTTTTCTCCAACTTCAAAGTTCACCGGTTGGTTAGGTAGACGGCCAACAATCTCGTTAAGTAGCTTTCCAGAAACCAGGGCAGTGCCCGACTGGTCAACATTTGCTACTAGGTCAGTCTGAGCTGAAACATCGTGGTCAAAAACTGAGATCTGCAGGGAATTGGCATCTGCGACTAGGCGCATACCTGACAGGATTTGAGAGGTTGGTTTTGACTGAAGCATACGAGCTGCAAAAGCCACAGCTTCTGCCAGAACGTCGCGATTTACCTGGAACTTCACAGTTCACCTTTCGAGGGAATAGTTACTTAATCTTGCCACACAATGAGACTGGCTCTGTTCAAGGGGTGTGGGCCTTAAAGTTATGGGCTTTTCAATATCTGTTTAAATATTAATAGCAGTAATAGCCTTTGTGGAAAATGTGGATAAGTGGCTATTCCTCAATGTTTAGTCCTGAATGACAACGGTGAAACTTGTATACACAGGTGGGGATAAATGTGTGGATAACTCTTTGCCTTGTGAACAGGGCTTAGGGTTTCTACAGAATTAGAGTCAGTATTCACAGATTTTAGGATGAATATTGATTGTTATCAACAGCGAGTGTGAATAACTTATTTACTTCAGACCAGTCATGATGTCTGTGACCTGGTTGTAGATGTAGCGGCGTTCTTTCATTAGATCGCCGACTTTCTTGATCGCATACATGACTGTGGTGTGGTCTCTGTTACCAAATAGTGCACCAATCTTAGGCAAAGACATGGATGTCTTCTCCCGGCACAAATACATGGCAATCTGACGAGCAATAACAATGGCCTGAGATCTTGACTTACCAAAGAGCTCTTCCTGAGTCAGTTTGAAGTAATCAGCCACAGCTCGAACTATCTCCATGGGAGCGATGCTGTTTGAGTCTTCACCCAAAGGAACAACATCCTTCAAAACTGCCTGCACTAGGGGCATGTCGATTTGGGTTCTGTTTAGGGCAGCAAAAGCAGTTACGCGAATCAATGCACCTTCTAGCTCACGAATGTTTGATGAAATACGCGCTGCCATGTAGTCGAGAATCTCGTCGCTAACGCGGATTTTGTCGTTTTCAGCCTTTTTACGAAGGATCGCAATACGGGTTTCAAGCTCCGGAGCTTGAATGTCGGTCATTAGACCCCATTCGAAGCGGCTTCTCATACGCTCATCAAAACTGTTCAGAAGCTTAGGAGAGACGTCACTCGTGATAACAACTTGCTTACCTTGCTCGTGGAGGGCGTTGAAGGTAGCGAAGAATGATTCCTGGGTCTCTTTCTTACCCTGCAGGAACTGAATGTCATCAATCATAAGAACATCAACCTGGCGATACTTTGACTGGAAGTTGAAGCTTGTGTTGTTTTGGATGGCGTTAATGAAGTCATTAGTGAAAACTTCACTGGAAACGTATCTAACCCGCTTGGCTGGCCAGTACTGGTTTACATAATTACCGATGGCATGTAGCAAATGTGTTTTACCCAGACCTGAATTTCCATAGATAAACAGAGGGTTGTAGGCCTTAGCTGGGACTTCAGCTACTGCGAAAGCGGCAGCGTAAGCAAATCTGTTTGAGTTACCCTGAACAAAGCTGTCGAATGTGTATCTAGGGTTCAGCCTGGATGATCCGTCAGGGATTTGCCCGCTTTCGGTCGGGTTGTAGTTAGGTCGAGAGGCCGGTTCTGGTTCAACAACATCGATGTCCACCTGCTGCGTAGAGGTGAAAACCTCCGCCAATTCAGGGTTAACGACGATACCGATGTTGGTTGGAGGGGTTTCTAACCCAATTCTTTGAAGAGTTTCGAGAAGTGGCTGCTTGATCTTTTGCTCGATAATTCCTCGAGTCATTTCATTAGCTACCTGTAGATAGAGGGTTTCACCCAACAAACCTTGAATTGAGATCAGTTTAACGAAGCCAAGGTGCTGTTTACTCATGCGTTCGTCGTTGTGAAGCTGTGACACAACTTCAGCCCACTGGTCGGGGCTAATGCCTGCTGCTTCTGCCATTACAACTTCCAAAGTGCTAGTAAAATCAAGGGGTTCGGATAGTTTTCCACAATTGCTCCAGCAACAAAGCATAGTGCTTTTTGTTGTGGATAACTTCAAATTCAATAAATTTGACCTGTGGATAACTCCGTTAGAGTATTCAACTGCCAAACCAATTGAAATTGCAAATCGAAAAGACCATTTTTGACAAAATTTTTAATAATGTTACAAACCAGCTCAAACCTGGAGTTTCTCAAGCAAATATTATTTGCCAAAAAACTTGACCAGCCCCGCAATTTGCCGTAAGTTTAACAGGTTGCTCTGCTCGGGGTTCGCAGGTGACATCAAGATCAATAATTTTGACTTGAACCCAACAACAAAGTTTTGGAGTAATACCAAATGACTAAGCGTACTTTCCAGCCAAACAACCGTCGTCGCGCTAAGACCCACGGTTTCCGCCTGCGTATGAAGACTCGTGCCGGTCGCGCTATCCTTGCTGCTCGTCGCCGCAAGGGTCGTAGCGAGCTTTCGGCGTAAAGAACCTTGCTGGCTCGCGAGAACCGGCTAAGAACAGCCGAGGATTTTCGCTCGACCATGAAACATGGTCGTAAAGCAACCAACCAACACCTGGTGATCTATCTAAATAGAGTGGATAGCCCGCACCCTCCAAGATTTGGATTTGTGGTGGCCAAGACAGTTGGCTCAGCAGTGCAAAGAAACCTAGTGAAGCGCAGATCAAGAGCTGCTATCCGTGAACGTCTCTCGAGCTTCCAAACAGGAGATTCCTTGGTACTTAGAGCCCTACCTGGACTTCCAGGTTTATCTTGGAACGAGTTCCTAGAAGAACTTGACCAGAGCCTAGCCAAACTAGCTGTCTCAGAAATCCGTTAACAAGGTAAACAAATGAAGCTCATTGCCCTCAACCTCTGGCTTGTGCCTAGAAACTTGATGGTTGCTTTCATTGTTACCTGGAGGAAAATAATTTCTCCTCTTTATGGAAATGTGTGCATTTATCACCCATCCTGTTCTGCTTACGGTCTAGGCTCTATACAGCAGCATGGTTTGATCTACGGGTCGTTATTGACTACATGGAGAATACTTCGCTGCAACCCATTTGCTAAGGGTGGCATCGACGAAGTTAAGCCTGGCCCGAGTTGGCTGAGTTTGACAAAAATAGGTTTTGTATACGCCAAGCATGCTGATGTGCTGGCGGAAAAGGATAAATAATGGACATCATTTCAGCCATTCTCTGGCCATTCAAGTGGGTTATCGAACTACTACTAGTTAGCTTCCATACCCTACTAACTACCCTGGGTCTCCCTGAAGGATCAGGTGTTACCTGGGTTCTATCAATCGTGGGCTTGGTTCTAGTAGTTAGAGCAGCCCTGATTCCTCTGTTTATGAAGCAGATCAACTCACAGCGCTCAATGTATTTGCTGCAGCCAGACCTTCAGAAACTTCAGAAGAAGTACAAGGGTAAGTCTGACCGCGATTCACGCGAGCGCATGGCTAAAGAACAGATGGAGCTATACAAGAAGCACGGCTCAAGCCCGTTCTCATCATGTCTCCCGCTATTGGCTCAGATGCCAGTGTTCTTTTCTCTATTCACAACCCTCCAAGAAGCTCAAGGGTCTAAGCCAGGCGTTGGACTTCTAACCCAAGACCTTTCCGATTCATTTGCAAAGTCGAAGTTCCTAGGAGCTAGCCTTTCAGAGACGTTCTTGACTGCCAGCAGTATTTCAGTGAATATCATCGCCGGAGTCATGATTGTTCTTATGACTGGTTCACAGTTCATTACTCAACGCCAGATCATGGCTAAGAACCAGAACCCAGACATCCAAAACTCTCAGTTCGCACAGACTCAAAAGATCATGCTCTATGTATTCCCGGTGATTTTCCTGGTCTCAGGTATCTCATTCCCACTAGGTGTTCTGATCTACTGGCTAGTTTCTAACTTCTGGACCATGGGCCAGCAGTATTACGTGATTCGCCGCAGACCAACCCCTGGTTCTGTAGCGCACAACGAGCGTCAAGCTCGCCTAGAAAAGAAGGGCAAGCTTGGTCCAAAGGCCAGCGAAGAAACCCCTGAAATCGAAGCCCCTCAGCCAACCCAACGTGTCCAACCGGTATCAAAGACACGTGCCAAGAAGAAGCCGAAAGGTACAAAGTAAGACCAAATGTCAGACGAATTAGAGACCACAGAAGTAGTAGAAACCGAACTTGCAGAGCCAAAGAGCTCCGCTAAGGACCTTGAAGAAGAAGGCGAAGTTGCTGCTGACTACCTAGAAGAACTCCTAGACATCTTCGACCTAGACGGCGACATCAACATCGATGTCCGTCAAGGCAGAGCGTATTTGGAAGTAACAGCAGACCAGGAAAGCAACCTAAGACTCATCTCAGAGCCAGAGACTGTTGAGGCACTTCAGGAGCTAACCCGCATCGCAGTTCAGACCAAAACCCAGTCATTCAGCCGCTTGATTCTAGACATTGCCGGTTCACGCCAGGCTAAGGTCGACGCCCTTACCAAGGTTGTAAACAAAGTCATTGACAAGGTTAAAGACACCAACGCACCTGTTGCCATGAAGCCAATGTCGTCATACGAGCGCAAGATCGCCCACGACCTAATTGGCGAAGCAGGGCTGATTTCAGAGTCTGAAGGCGAAGGCAAAGAACGCCACATTGTGGCTAAACCTGCAGAATAGTTTCACGTGAAACATCAGGCCAGGAATTCGTTCCTGGCCTTTTGTTTCTCTAAGGATTGGAGCAATCATGGCAAATGAGCCAGAGTCAGGTGCACCAGTGACACCTGAGGTTGAACCTGCCTCTGCCGTTGCGGTATTTGGGGAAGGTATCGAGAAAGCTCGCAAATACGCCCAATTGTTGATCAGAGATGGCGACATGTTGGGCCTTATTGGACCTAGAGAACTACCAAAGCTTTGGTCCAGACACATCCTGAATTCAGCGGTAGTAGCCGAGCATGTGAAGCCGGGGCTGAAAGTTGCCGATGTGGGATCAGGAGCAGGGCTACCTGGGATACCAATGGCAATAGTGCAACCTCAGGCCGAATTCGTGCTCATTGAACCAATGGAGCGTCGCGCAACCTGGCTGGCAGAAGTCGCTATCCCAGAACTGGGGCTAACCAACGTGCAAGTTTTGAGAGGGCGTGCCGAGGAAGCTCCTTTGAGAAACTACGACATCGCAACAGCAAGAGCTGTCTCAGCTCTGCCAAAACTTTTGAAGATGCTAGTCCCCCTAATTGTTCCTGGAGGTCAAATTCTTGCGCTTAAGGGATCTAAAGCAGGCGAGGAGATCGAAGAATCTAAGCCGCTAGCCAAGCGCATGAAGATTGCCGATTTCGAAGTAATTTCTGCCGGTTCACAAGTTCTTGACGAACCAACTACGGTTGTTCGAGTTACGCTACTCTAGAGACCTAGACATGGAGATATTTTGTCCGACGAAGTAAAAGCCTCAGAATCACTTGCTGAGCAAAGTGCTACGACGCAGCCGTCTGTTGTCGCAGGTCTTGGTTACCCTAATGGGAGAGAAGAAACAAGCCCAGAACCTACTGGTTGGCAGGTAAATACTGTCGAAGTAACAACAATTGAGAAGCAGGTTTCACGTGAAACATCCCGATGATCTCGGTATCCCAGGCGGCTTTAAGGATGCACCTTTAGCCCAGGAGCTCAGCGACAGCACTCGAAGACTGGCTAACGTAAACTCTGCTGTAATCCCCCACCCTCAAAAGACCCGAATCTTTGCCGTATCAAATCAAAAAGGTGGAGTAGGAAAGACCACAACAGCCGTAAATATCGCTGTTGGTCTAGCTAACAAAGGCATGCAAGTACTTGTTATCGATCTTGACCCACAGGGTAACGCTTCAACCGCGCTTGGCATCGAGCACCGCGTAGGCACCCCTTCAACATTCGATGTACTGGTAAACGACAAGAGCATCGCTGATGTAGCTCAACTCAGCCCTGAATCTCCAGGAGTTAGATGCGTACCAGCCACGATCGATCTTGCCGTCGCTGAACTAAAGCTTTATTCAGTACTTTCAAGAGAACACAGGCTCAAGAACGCTATTCAGCGCTATCTAGAAACCCTAGATACCCCTCTGGACTACGTTTTCATTGACTGTCCCCCTAGCCTTGGCCTATTGACCATCAACGCCTTCACTGCTGCGACTGAGGTTCTTATTCCAATCCAGTGTGAGTACTACGCTCTTGAGGGACTCAGCCAGCTGAAGCTGACAATCGATGACATCAGAGTGCAACTAAACCCCACACTTGAACTCGCAACCATCATCTTGACCATGTATGACGCCAGAACCAAGCTAAACGCAGCTGTTGTCGAGGATGTTAAGTCTCACTTCCCTAACCAAACCCTTGAAACTTTGATTCCGCGCCAGATCGGCGTTGCAGAGGCACCAGGTTACGGGCAAACAGTGATTAACTATGACCGCAGCGCAACCGGTGCGATTGCATACATGGAAGCTGCTATTGAATTGGCTAACAGAGGAGCACGTAATGGCTGAGAAAAAAGGTGGATTGGGCAGAGGCATCGGAGCATTGATTCCTGAGGCCACTTCTCAGGATCGCATGGAGAGACCAGCTGACGGTAACCCAATCAGCGTATTTTTCGGAGGCTCTTCAAACGCACCTGCTGACTTGCTTCCTGTTCCTGGAGCAACTTTTGGTTTCCTCAACATCGACGACATCACACCAAACGCCAAGCAACCTAGAAGCAACTTCGATCCTGACGATTTCGCTGAATTAGTTGGTAGCATCAAGGAATTCGGCGTACTTCAGCCAATCTCGGTTCGTTCACTTGGTAAACAGAATGGTGTAGACAAGTACGAACTAATCATGGGCGAGCGACGTCTACGCGCATCAAAGGCTGCTGGACTTGCCCAGATCCCAGCTGTTATACGTGAAACCGGCGACGAAAACATGCTTCGCGACGCTTTGCTTGAGAACCTCCACCGCAGCGACCTAAACGCTATTGAAGAAGCTAGCGCTTACCAACAACTTCTTGAGGAATATGGCTGCACCCAGGAGCAATTGGCAGAAAAACTTTCAAGATCTAGACCACAAATCACTAACACTTTGAGACTTTTGAAGCTCCCAACAGCACTGCAGAGCAAAGTTGCAGCTGGAGTTCTAAGTGCAGGTCACGCTAGAGCTATTTTGTCTTTTGAAAACGAAACTCAGATGACTGAGTTGGCTGACAAGGTCATCAACCTAGGGCTCTCTGTTAGAGCAACCGAAGAATTAGCTAAAACTCCAACCAGAAAGGGCAAAGTTAAGGTTGGCGGTAAGCAACAAGCCCTCAAGACACTGGCTGATTCGATTGGTGATCGACTAAATACTTCAGTTCGAATCAAGTTGGGGCTCAAGAAGGGCACAATCGAAATTGATTTCGCCAGCGTTGATGATCTGAACCGAATTCTTGACGAACTAGGCCACAAAGACAAGTATTAGTGGCTGTGGATAGTTATCCACAAGTTATACACAAGCTTTGCACAAGGTTTTCCACAGGTTTCTAACCGTTAACTGTGGATAACTCCTCATGGATTGTCTCAGCCAAGCGCTCTACCCCAACCCGAATATTTTCTGGAGTTGGGTATGAGTACGAAATTCTTAAGTATTCTTGACCTGTTCCGTTTCCATAGAACGCAGTTCCGGGCGTGTAAGCGACGAGATTCTCAACAGCTCGAGGCAACATGGTCTTCGAATTGATCCCCTCAGGCAGATCAACCCACAGGTAGAAACCTCCACCAGGGTTGGTTGTGGTCAAATCAGGCAAGAATTCCTTCATCGCAGCTTGAGCTGCGTCTCTTCTTTGCTTGTATTCCCCGCGGAATACCTCAATCTGAGCTTTCCAGTCGTTGTTGCTCAGGTATTCACTGATCATCATCTGGCTGAAAGCACTAGGGCAGAGAACTGCTGACTCATTTGCAAGCACAAGTTTCTCTCTGATGCTTGGTGGCGCTAATACGTAACCAACTCTGAATCCTGGAACAAGAATCTTTGAGAAGCTACCTAGATAGATCACGCCATCTTCATCTAGAGAACGAAGAGCATCAGGTGCTCGGTCTTCGAAATACAGCAGTCCATACACGTTGTCTTCAAGGACAAGGATGTGATGCTTTCGGCAAATCTCAAGAACCTTAGCTCTTCTGTTTGCACTCAGTGTTACACCACTTGGGTTAGCAAAGTTAGGAACTAAGTATAAGAACTTGATCTTCTTACCTGCTGCTTGAACTCTTTCGATTGTGCTGGTCAATGCTTCAGGTGAAATACCTTCGAGGTCTGTGTATACGTGTTCGATGTGAGCCTGTCTTGCTCTAAATACTCCAAGGGCACCGACATAGCTTGGTCCTTCAGCAAGAACAACGTCACCTGGATCTAGAAAGAGTGATGAGACTAGGTCAAGACCGTGCTGAGAACCAGTGGTAATCACGATGTCGTCGACGTTGCTCTTGATTCCTTCAAGCCCCATGATCTCTCGGATGTGTTCACGAAGGATTGGGTCACCCTGTCCACCTGAATACTGCAGTGCAAGGTTTGATCGATCAGCCATCAACGTGTTGAAGCTTTCAATCATTCGCTCTTTAGGAAGTGCTGGAACAAATGGCATACCACCGGCAAGGGAAACGACTTCAGGACGTGAAACAACTGCAAACAACGCTCGCACTTCAGAGGCTGATAGGCCATTGGCACGTGAAGCGTAGTTGTCAGACCACAGATCTTTTGTCATGTCGGTTCCTTAGTGTTCATGTTAAAGAAAACGGCTATAGGGCGTAGGCCCCATAGCCGTTTTGCTTAGAACTAATTTAGTTGATGAACTCGCTCAAATCAGCCATAAGCTGTGGCTTTGGCTTCGCGCCAACAATTGACTTCACTACTTCTCCACCCTGGAACACCTGAAGTGCAGGGATTGAGGTGATGCCATACTGCTGAGCTAGTGCAGGCTCTTCGTCAACGTTTACCTTGACGATGGTTAGCTTCTCGCCGTGTTCTGATGAAATCTCATCGAGGATAGGGGAGACCATGCGGCATGGACCACACCACTCTGCCCAGAAATCTACTAATACTGGCTTGCCTGAAGACAGGACATCGGCCTGGAATGTTGCTGTGGTTACGCTCTTTGCTGACATGGTTGCTCCTTGTTTAGTAACTCTATTTTACGTCGGCTAGATAGTGTTCAGCGTCCAAAGCTGCGACACAACCAGAACCTGCTGCTGTGATTGCCTGACGGTATGTTGGGTCGATAACATCACCACAGGCGAAGACACCAGGCAAGGAAGTTTTTGAAGATCTTCCTTCAACCTTGATGAATTTCTCAGCTGTTAGTTCTACCTGGTTTTCAACCAACCAAACGCGAGGATCATTTCCAACTGCGATGAATAGACCGTCTAGGTCAAGCTGCTTAGTTGAGCCATCAACAGTGTTTCTCGTGATGATTCCAGAAAGCTTTCCTTCACCTAGAAGTTCAGCAACTTCGGTGTTCCAAACAACTTCAATCTTTGGATTAGCAAGAGCTCTCTCCTGCATGATCTTTGATGCCTTGAAGGTGTCTCTTCTGTGGATCAGATAAACCTTTGAAGCAAAGCGGGTTAGGAAGTTAGCTTCCTCCATTGCAGAATCTCCACCACCGATAACAGCGATGGTCTTCTCTCTAAAGAAGAATCCATCACAGGTAGCGCACCATGAAACTCCGTGACCGCTAAGTTCCTTTTCCTTTGGAAGACCTAGTTCACGATAAGCAGCACCAGTTGCCAAGATCACTGTCTTAGCTTCGAAGGTTTGACCGCCACCAGTCTTTACGATCTTGATGGCGCCGGTTAGGTCAACTTCAATAACGTCATCTAGTAGAACTTCTGTGCCGAAGCGTTCAGCCTGTGCTCTGAAGGCATCCATTAGTTCTGGACCTTGAAGACCGGTTGGGAAACCAGGGTAGTTCTCGACTTCGGTGGTCTTCATTAGCTCACCACCTGCTTCAACAGATGAAGCGATAAGCAACGGGTTAAGACCTGCTCGTGCTGTGTATATGCCAGCGGTGTATCCAGCTGGACCTGAGCCGATGATGATTACTTCGCGCAAAATATGACTCCAAAAGTAGGGAACTAGTCGAGGTGACTAGGGCAAGTTTATCTTTACTACTTATCGTTTGAGCAGAGCCCGAATTGGTTTTATTAGTGTGTCAATTTCTTCTGACTTCAGGACCTTCAAAATCACTAGATAAGAGATTGTCATTACCCCACCGATGAGCAAACAGGTAAGTCCTGCAGCCAAAACATTTAGTACCGGGAATGCACCTGGGTGAGCACCACCAAGAGCTTGAAGAATTGCAAAACCTAGCAATCCTGAAATCACACCCGCGATTACAAACTTCAGTGTTGCCATGCTCAGATGAGAGTGTCCTAGAGACCCGAACTTTCTCTTGAACATGAAGAAAGCGAGCACAGCCTGAATACAAATACCACCACTTGTTACAAGTGCTAGACCAACTACTAACCAGACTGGTTCAACATACATTGCAACAATCAGTGAACCTGTAACGGTGAAGAATGTTTGGACAGCTGTAAAGATGAAAGGAGTTCGGGTGTCTTCAAGTGAATAAAAAGCTCGTTGAATCATGAAGACATAACTGAATGGAAGTAATCCAACCACCATGGCGATAACAACATTTCCCAAAGCAATTGCGCTTGGTATCTCACCGACGAAAACTCTAGAGATTGGATATGCGAGAACTATCAAACCTGTTGTTGCTAACACACTGATCATCGCAATAGTTCTTAGACCATCAGCAAGGTCTGTCTTTAGTTCATCAAACTTCTTCTCAACTGCGTGAGTGGACATTCTGGTGAAGTATGCAGTTGCAATAGAAACTGTTGCCACCGAATGAGGCAACATAAATATCAACCAGGCAATACCCATAGCCGCAACAGATGCGATAGCAACGTATTGACCGTTGATCATTTCACGTCCACCAACAGCTGTTGATGCAACCGAGGTTTGAACGATTCCACCTATTTGTGTAATTAGGAGCATCCCTAAAGTCCAGGAAGCTGTTCGCATTGCCGGAGCAAGACCAACACCCTTCCAACCAAAGTTCAGGTTAAAGGTGAGACCCATCTTCTTCCAGAACAGGAAGAGAATGAGTGCTTGAGAAGCAACACCAAATGTTGCTGTTCCAGCTAGCAGAGAAATCTGCGCCTGGGTCCAATCTTCAACAGACTGTTTACCGGTTGGGTCTAAACCGAACTGCCAAATGAAAGCACCCATACCTGCGATAGCAACGATGTTGTTTAGTACCGGTGCCCACATAAACGGGCCAAACCTGCTTCTAGCATTTAGCACTTCACCCAAGAGTGTGTATAGACCGTAGAAGAAGAGCTGCGGCAGACACCAGTACGCAAAGGCTGTAGCTAGAGCCATTTGGGACTGCGACCAACCATCGGTGTATAGAGCAACGAGTAGTGGAGCAGCCAGGGTAGTCAGTACTGTGATAGCTCCGAACACAGTGATTGCAAGGGTTAGCAAGCGATCGATGTATGCCTTACCACCATCAGCATGCAGTCGTGCTCTAACTATTTGTGGAACTAGAACTGCGTTTAGGACACCACCGACGATGATTGCGTAGACGTTGTTAGGTAGTTGGTTAGCAACACCAAATGCGTCAGCAGCGTTGGTGGTAACACCGATGGTGGCAGCAAGCATGATTGCTCTAATGATTCCCAGTACTCGAGAGAATACGGTTCCACTTGCCATGATCAACGAAGAACGAACTACACTCATGCGCTCACTCTTCTACGCATACGAATAATTCCAAGAGCTAAAAGAATTGCAATTAGTCCAGCAAAACCAAATAGTAGATATAGTTCGATATCTGGATTAGCAGTCAACTTGATTTCAGTTGTTTGACCTAAACGAAGATCAGTGAAAGTTGTGACCCAAACTTTGACAGTGAAAGAACCCGCAGAGATGGCAGTGATTGGAACGAGAGCATCTTTTCTTGAGTTGGCTGGGATTGTTACTGAAACATACTCTTGAACATTTAGTGCAGGGTTGGTTGTCTTTGCGTGCACTCTAACTTTGATTGGTCTGTCGTAATTGTTCTGAACAGAAATAGGAACTTTGGATTCACGAGAAACCATATTGATATCTGACCCAGGCACAATGTATACCTGCGCTGGTGGGAGAGCAGCATTAGCCTGCGGTGTGAGAGTCAGAAATGACAAACACAGAGCAGTAAGCAAGATCAACTTACGTTTCATTGACGAGCGACCCACTCTTGAACAATTAGGGCTAGACGACGCTCGTTCTCGTGAGTTAGTTCATCTGAAATCAGATCAACATTGATCCAGCGGATATCAACTGCTTCTCTATCTGGATCATTTTCAATAGTTAGTTCACCACCGGTTTGCTTCATCAAGAAGTGGTGAACAGTTTTACTAATCACAGCTGTTGGAGTTGAGAACTCATATTTGATTGAACCCAGTGGCTCAATAATTTCAGCTTCTAAACCGGTTTCTTCAAGAACTTCTCTAAGCGCTGCAGCTTCAATAGTCTCAGTGCCTTCAAGGTGACCCTTAGGGATGCACCAGTCAATCCGACCACCACGATTACGGCGGCCGATGACAGCTATGCGCGAAGACCCATCACCAGCTAAGACAAATCCCCCGGCTGAAGTCTCCTCGACGCGAGGTTTCGCTCGAGAGTTCATGCTTCAAGCCTAACCCCGTGAGGTAATTCATCGGTGTATGAGGGATATCACGGGCATACTTAAATCAATGCCAACAGTTCAAGAGGCTCTAGCCAATCTCCAGCGGACCACCGAGAGTCCGTTACTTGTTAAACTCGGCACACTGTTCACAGCTGCCGGTTATGAACTATCCCTAGTTGGTGGACCAGTTAGAGATGCTTTCCTAGGCAGAGAAACCAATGACCTAGATTTCACTACTTCGGCAACGCCTGATGAGATCCTCGCTGTCCTCAAGGGCCATGTTGATGCTCATTGGGATATCGGCAGGGATTTCGGCACCATCGGTGCTCGTATCGGCGATACCGCTGTCGAAATCACAACTTATCGAGCCGATCAGTATGACGCTGACTCTAGAAAACCTCACGTTGCCTTCGGTAAAGACCTCAACGATGACCTATTTAGAAGAGATTTCACCGTTAATGCCATGGCTCTCAGGCTTCCTGAGGGGGTCTTCGTCGACCCATTCAACGGATTACAAGACCTAGTCGATGGCATCATCAGAACCCCTGGTAAACCTGAGGATAGCTTCAGTGATGACCCGCTAAGAATGATGAGAGCGGCTAGATTCGCCTCTCAACTGGGTTTCCTCATTCAAGATGAGACCTTTAGTGCCATGAAGGCCATGGCTGATCGCATCCAGATCATCTCTGCAGAGCGTATCCAGGTGGAACTTTCTAAGTTATTGCTGGGCGCTAACCCTAGAGAAGGCCTAGAAGCCCTAGTTGATTCAGGATTAGCAGAACTTGTAATTCCTGAATTACCTGCCCTAAAGCTTGAGATTGATGAGCACCACCATCACAAGGATGTTTATCAGCACACTTTGACTGTTGTTGAGCAGGCGATTGACTATGAGAAGGACTATCAGCTTCACAACGACCTAGTTCTTCGTTTAGCGGCACTGTTTCACGATATTGGTAAGCCTTCAACCAGAAAACTTGAATCTGGTGGAGGAGTCACCTTCTATCACCACGATGTTGTTGGGGCAAAGCTTGCTACCAAGCGTCTAAGAGAGCTGAAATTCGATAATGACACCATCAAGGCTGTCTCTAGGCTTATCGAATTGCACCTGAGGTTCTTCGGTTACAGCGATCAGCCTTGGTCTGATTCAGCAATTAGGAGATACGTCAGGGATGCTGACGATCAACTATTTAGATTGCACGCACTAACTAGAGCCGATGTGACTACCCGTAATCAGAGAAAGGCAGATCGTCTATCTCACGCTTATGACGATCTAGAAGAGCGCATTGCCAAATTGCAAGAAGAGGAAGAACTCAATGCAATTAGGCCTGATCTCTCTGGCGAACAGATCATGGAACTACTAAATATCACTCCAGGACCTGATGTTGGAGCTGCCTATCGGTTCCTCATGGAACTTCGTTTAGATGAAGGTCCACTTGGTGAAGATATTGCTAAATCTCGCTTGCTTGCCTGGTGGCAATCAAGGTAGAGTAGTGAAGTTGCCCTGAAGAGACCCTGTGCTCTTTTGTTGGGTGACAACTGCATATACCCTCCTGCCACGGAAACGCCGTGGCCGTTCTAGTCCAAAGGAGGTGGGTTAGTCATGCATAAATACGAAGTCATGGTCATTCTTGACTCAGACATCGATGAGCGTACCGTTGGTGCCAGCTTAGACAAATTCCTCAACGTAGTTCGTAACGGTGGAGGCACCGTTGACAGCGTTGACATTTGGGGCCGTCGCCGTTTCGCTTACGAAATCAACAAGAAAACCGAAGGCATCTACGCCGTCCTATACCTGACCTGTCAGCCTGCTGAAGTTCTTGAGTTGGACCGTCAGTTGAAGCTCTCTGAAGCAGTTGTTCGCACCAAGGTGCTACGCGCTGAAGATGCAGTATTCAAGATCAATGCTGTAGTGGTTCCTGAAGTTAGCGCTGCTGAAAAGGCTGCTGACGAGAAGCCAGCTAGAGCTAAGAAGCCTGCCGCTAAGTCAGCTGAGTAATACTCATGGCTGGAGAACTTACTATCACTGTTGTTGGCAACCTAGCCAACGATCCAGAATTGCGTAACACCAATAGCGGTATTGCATTTGTTGGTCTAAACGTGGCTTCAACCCCACGTACCTACAACCGCAACACCAATACTTGGGAAGACGGCGAGACTGTTTGGGTGAGATGTACCGCTTGGCGCGACGTTGCCGATAACGTAGCTCGTTCACTTACTAAGGGAACCAGAGTTATCGTCACAGGTCGCCTAAAGCCTGCTTCTGCCTACCAGGCAAACACCGGAGAAGCACGTGCTTCTATCGAAATGGAGATCGAGGAAATCGGTCCTTCACTTCGCTACGCAACCGCAACCGTAACCCGCAAGGCTCGTGAAGCCGGTGCAGTTGACTCAAACGCCTGGGGTAACTCTCCAGCCGCACAGGTCACACCACCAGCAAACGATGCTTGGGCCAACCCAGGAGTTGATGGTGGCTTTGCCGCTGGCGACTCAACACCTTTCTAAGAATTCATAGGAGATACAAATGGCAGCAAAAGTAAACAGCGACCGCGTCAAGAAGGGCAGTCGCAACGCCAAGAACCTAAAGCTTGCACCAGTCAAGCCAATCAAGGTCGGCGTAATTGATTACAAGGACATCGCAACTCTTCGTAAGTTCGTGTCTGACCGTGGCAAGATCCGTTCTCGCCGCATCACCGGAGTTTCAGTTCAGGAACAACGTCTAATTGCCCGTGCAGTAAAGAACGCTCGTGAGGTTGCACTTATGCCTTACGCTGGCGCTGGCAGATAAGTAGGGATGACTAATGTCTAAAGTAATTTTGACCAACGAGGTATCGGGCCTTGGCTCAGCCGGTGACGTTGTTGAAGTAAAGAACGGTTACGCACGTAACTACCTGCTACCTAGAGGCTTTGCAGTCATCTGGACCAAGGGTGGTGAGAAGCAGGTTGCATCAATCAAGGCAGCTCGCGACGCACGTGCTCTAGCAACCGTTGAAGAGGCTCAGGCTTTCAAGGATAGCCTTCAGGCTAACCCGATCAAGCTGGTTGTAAAGGCTGGAGTTGGTGGCCGTTTGTTCGGTGCAGTCAAGAACGGTGACGTTGCAGCAGCAGTTGCAGCAGCTGGTCTAGGCGAGATCGACAAGCGTAAGGTCGCTTTCTTCGCTCCAATCCGCACAACAGGTACATACGAGGCAACTGTAAAGCTGCACTCAGACCTAACTGCAACCCTGAAACTACAGGTTGTAGCTAAGAAGTAACTAGTTCTAAACGATAGTGGCAGGCCCAAAAGCCTGCCACTATTGCTTTAACCAGGCTCGACACGCTCAATCTGTGGATAACTCTGTGGAGAAGTCCTGAAATTTGTAGCAATTTCAAACATCTTTCAAAACCTTAATGCACAGGTTTAACCTTTCGTTAACGTTCAATAAAAATCGCTACAGGCCAATAAAGACGGGGAATTTCAGAAGTTATCCACAGTTTCTCCACTGCTTATCCACAATTTGTCCACAGTTGGGTCGGCGTGTTCCCCAGTTTATCCACAGGTTAAATCACAGCCCTTATTGCACTCACAATGTCTATGGTGGATGCTACACATAAGTTCTAAAAGAAATTTGCTTTAAAAGAAAGAAAAAGATGTCCATTGCACCAGTAGCCAAGGCCTTCAGATCTGAAGATCGCCTACTTCCTCACGACCTAAATGCTGAGCAAAGCACCCTAGGTGGAATGCTGCTGTCTGCAGACGTTGTGCACTCAATTCTTTCTGAAGGAAAGCTAAAGCCTAGAGACTTCTACGCACCTAAGCACGAACTTATTTACAGTGCCATTGCCGCTCTTGCAAACCACGGTGAACCAACAGACGTTATTACTGTCAACGCTGAATTATCAAAGATGGGCAAGCTCGCAACTATCGGTGGAGCTGAATATCTTCACGAACTAACATCGATTGTTCCAACTGCAGCAAGCGCAAAGTTCTATGCAGACATTGTTAGAGATAAAGCAGTATTGCGAAGACTCATTGAAGTTGGAACAAGAATTGCACAGCGTGGATATGACGCTGAAGGTGAAGTTGAAGAACTAGTCAACGTTGCACAAAACGAGATCTACACAGTTGCAGATGAATCAACCGGTGCTGACTGGACTCGACTTAGTAAAGCTCTTCAAGATGCTGCAGATGAAATCGAATTGGTTCAGAAGAACGATGGTCTATCTGGAGTTCCAACTGGCTTCACGCAACTGGACAAAGACACCAACGGATTGCACCCAGGTCAGCTGGTTATTATTGCTGCACGTCCAGGTTTAGGTAAGTCAACACTTGCTCTAGACATTGCTAGAGAAGCAGCAATTAATAAGAAACTTGCAACTGCTGTTTTCTCCCTGGAAATGAGTACCACAGAAATTGCGATGCGCTTGCTTTCTGCTGAAACAGGAATTCTTTTGCAGAGCATGCGTAAGGGTGGAATCACTGACAACGAGTGGGCAATCATGGCCGAGCGTCGTAGCAACATCGGTGCTGCACCGCTAGTGATTGATGACAGCCCTAACCTAAACATCGTTGAGATCAGAGCTAAGTGTCGTCGAATGCTCAAAGAGTTTGATTTGAAGTTAGTTGTAATCGACTACATCCAGTTGATGACTTCAGGTAAGAAAGTTGAAAACCGCCAGCAAGAAGTTTCTGAGTTCTCAAGATCTCTAAAGCTACTTGCTAAGGAACTTAAGGTTCCGGTTGTTGCACTTTCACAGTTGAACCGTAAATCAGAAGATGGAACAAACAAGAAGCCAGAGTTATCTCAGCTTCGTGAATCTGGATCTCTGGAGCAAGACGCTGACGTTGTAATTTTGATTCACCGTGACCTAAGTTCAGAAACTCCACGACCAGGTGAGGCAGAATTGATTCTGGCGAAGCAGAGAAACGGACCTACCGGTACTTCAACAGTATTGTTCCAAGGACAGTACTCACGCTTTGTAAATCCTAAGGAGTAGTAAATGAAGCTAGCGAACTTTCTTCGAGCAATTGTGTTCGCGGTCGCTGCAGCATTTCTAATCTTCAATCAAGATCACACGGTTACAACCGGCACACAGGTGCTGCAATTTGCTGCGACAGGTCTCGCATTTGGGGGACTGGTCCTGTTCAAACTTGACAAGTCCGAAGACAAAAAACTTTCTATTGTTTATCCCAGCGCAATCGCAACACTAGTTGTCTTTCTCACAATAATTTTCACCCCAACAACCGAAGAAGCATATCTAGCGGTCTTCACAGGGTTGCTTGCAATCTTCTCCGGCATGACAGCTGTTACAGAATTCTTCGCATCGAGAGCATCAGAGTCAGTGGACAAAATGGAGTTGAGAATCAGTGCTGGTATCGGTGCGCTATTTTGTTTGATCTTCTGGTTTGCACCATTGAACGGATTAAATGCTGTTGGCTTCTTCAGCGCATACATGGCAATCATTGCCGTTCAACGAGGAGTTTGGTTAGCGACACCTAAGACAAAGGAACAAAATGGCAAGTAAGAAATCTGCGACGTCACTGCGGTCGATTCTTGTAATTTCATTCTTTAGCTCGGTCTTTGTTGGCCTGATTCTCTTGGGAGCTGTAGATGAGGTCAACACCATTTTTGCCTTTGCCATTGGGACTTTTGTATCAGTGGCTCTTGGGTTTGTGCTTTTGAATTGGGCGGCTAAGCCAGATGAGAACGTTGAGCCAGGTAAGCCAAGACTCAAATAATCTAGTTAAAGATGAAGTCCCGTTGAGCTAGTCAAAGGGACTTCTTCTTTTTAGTTTTTACTTACGTCCTCTTACTACCAGCCAAGTTCCTGAAGCTGTCATAAATAGAGCCATAATCGCAAGCGCATAGATTCCTGTGCCGCCACCTGTCTCCGGCAGCACTGGTTCTATTGGGTCTGGCACATCCGGGAGCGTCTCTCTAGCTACGCTGGCGGTACATACAGTGCTTGTGTTAGTACCGGTCAGCTCTACCTCAGCCTCGCCAGCGGCGACCGCTTGTCCGTTAGAGGTGGTTGAAACAGCTGAAACCTGGATCAAACCATCTGGGACACTCAAATCACCAGGTTGGAGCGTTAGATCAGGACAGTTGGCCGAGGCAGTTAGGTTGAAACAGAGTTGCGGTGAACCAGACTCAAACCTCACTGAAGCCGTTAGACGAGCAAGTAAAGCTTGGTCGATTTCACCTGCAGTTACCTGAAGAGATGGCTTTGTTCCAGACACAGCAACACTTAGAGATTGCATGTTAATTACACCACTCGCATTCGGAGTTACATCTACCCACCCAGTGATCGGGTTTCCGTTCGTATCAAGGATTGTGACTTTCAATTGACTAGCTGAAATACCTTCAGGGATGTTGAAATCAATACTTCCCCAATTAAGTAGTCGGTTGCTGTCGTCACAGGTTAGGCGAGGAGCAATCGCTGAGTATGGCATCTCGACCAATGGAACTTCCTGAGCACAACCTAGAAGACCAGTCTTGCCATTGAAGGTGTTGATCTGACCTGAGTTTCCATTAGTCCAAAGACAGTTAGGAACGGATGGGTCAGGGAGGATTGCATAAATTTCATTTCCAACATTTGTACCAGCAAACCCAGCACATGCTGCTCCAGTTGTGTAGTTGAAGCAGAAGACATCTGTGGTAGCTGAACCCGAAGGGCCGTCGTTTAGGTAGATACGGTTATTCTGTTCACCCCACTGACCAGCGTTGTATGTGTTCCAATCTGGAAGTGGGTTATCTGACATCCAAGTAGATAGAGCTGTTGGAATTACATCTACCAGCGCACCGGATCCATTTATACACTGCTTGGTGTCGTACAAACACATACCTAAAAGTGCTCCCGCAGCGTTTCTAACTGGGAATAGAGGGTATTGCCTTGCATTCACATCAAAGTCAATTGCATTACCACATAGCGCATTTGTTGCTGGGTTGTAGCATCCCATCTTGCCTAGTGTTGTCCAATAAACCTTATTGTCACCAGCGCTGGATGCTCGTCCGTGCATAGTGTAATTCCCGCTAGGGCCTGTAGATGGCAGTTGGAAACCATTGTTTGGACAAGCTGCAGCAGTTGCAATGTCGAAACACAATAGGGTCCACGAAAACTCATTCACAACATAAACCTTGTTGCCGATTCTTGTTGATGTGCTGAGAGCTTGTTGATCGTATACCGGGCCTAGTGCAACGAATGGAGTCTCACAAAGAACCGGAGATGATCCACTGTAATCAACGCAGGCAAAACCACCTTGACCATCACTGGCGTTTGTTACAACAGCCCAAAGCTGTCTCTTGGTTCCATCCCAGAATGACTGAGATGCGTTACCTGTTTGGTATCCCTGGAACGTTGACACTCCACCAAAGCAAGCGTCACCAGTTGCTTTTACGTGACAGTCAATTCTTAGTGCACCATCGTGGTGGAAAATGTTGAACACGTAATCTCCACCGAAGGTCAGATCGTAACCATCTCCACCAGAAGAGCCTTGAAAGTTTTGAGTTGTAACAACTACTCTGCTATCAGCAACGGTAACGAATGTGTTGCCACCAGTTGAAGTTAGATCACCAACAGCGCGGATACCTTGCACAGTGCTTAGATCGCCAGGAGCAGTGGAACCCCAAGTAGTGTCACCAGTCTGATACTGAAGTGCCCAACCTTCAGGCGCAACGATTGACGAAGGGTCAGTTAGGTGTAGAGACTCTTTTGACCAAACTGCGGTAAGAGACTGGCTCAGCTGTCCAGAGACATCAATCGGAGTTGTGTTAACCACATTGATGACATCCCCTGACTGTATGGCGGTAGCCGCAGTACCGCTCTTGGTAACGGTGATAGTGGTGTCAGCTGCAAAGGCTGCTGTTGGTAATCCCACAATTGCAATAGCTAGTGCCGCTGCGAATATGCTCTTCACTTTAGACATCTAAAAACTTTCCGTTGGCCTTGTATTCGTGTTGAGATGAACCTACCAAAGGAAGAACTTATTCATCTAACAAACTTGTAAAAAGAAACTATTTTGTGCTTATTAGTTCTACCAGTGCAGCGGCAAGCCCTGTATAGGTTCCAGGCTTTAGAAGCGCCAATCTTTCTTTAGCTTCGTCGCTGATGTCCAATCCATTGACGAAAGAAATCAGGTCCTCATTACCGATTCTCTTACCTCGAGTAAGGTCTTTGAGTAGTTGGTACGGATCACTTATGTTACTTCTCCCCGCTGCTACCTCAGCGCGAATCACTGTCTGGATGGCTTCGGCTAGAACTTCCCAATTCTCTGATAGGTCAGCTTCTAAAACTGGGTAGGACAGCTCGATCTCCGAAAGGCCACGAGTGGCATTATCTAGAGCAAGCATTGAGTGTCCCAAACCCAAACCAATATTTCTTTGGGAACTTGAGTCAGTTAGGTCTCGTTGCAATCTAGAGGTCACAAGGGTTGAGCTCAATGAATCCAAGATAGCGTTTGATAGCTCTAGGTTAGATTCTGCGTTCTCAAAACGTATCGGGTTCACTTTGTGAGGCATGGTTGATGAACCGGTGGCACCAACAACAGGAATCTGCTTGAAGTAGTTCATCGAGATGTATGTCCAGATGTCAGTGCATAGATTGTGAAGAATTCTGTTGAACAAAGTAATTGCTGAATAGAGTTCCGCTTGCCAGTCGTGAGATTCAATCTGTGTAGTTAGTGGATTGAACTTTAAACCAAGACTTTCAACAAATGTTTGTGACTCTTTAGCCCAATCCACACTTGGTGCAGCAACTAGGTGAGCTGACCAGGTTCCGGTTGCACCTGAGAATTTACCAAGGTATTCGCTGTTTCTAACTCGAGTGAGTTGACGCTCTAGTCGGTGAACAAAAACTGCCAACTCTTTACCCATAGTCGTTGGGGTTGCTGGTTGTCCATGAGTTCTAGCGAGCATCGCTGCATCTTTGTATTCAATGGCGAGTGCTCTAAGTTTTTCAACCAGCGCTTCTGCTTTTGGTAACCAAACGTTTGTCACTGCATCTCTAATAGTGATTGCGTAGGAGAGGTTATTAATATCTTCAGAGGTGCAGGCAAAGTGGGTAAGTTCTAGCAGGTCTGTGCGCAGCAATCGAGTAAGTCTTTCACGAATGAAATACTCAACAGCTTTCACATCGTGTCTAGTTGTTGCCTCGGTTGCCGCTAGTTCTGCGATGTCATCAGTATTGAAGTTCACAACTATGTCTCTGAGTTGTTTAGTTAGAACACTGTCTATCTCCGCGCCGGTTTGAAGAAGATCTCTTTTAGCGAGGAAAATAACCCACTCGATCTCAACCAGCACTCTAGCTTTATTTAGCCCAGCTTCACTGAGGTGATCGCCCAGTTCGGCGACTACAGGTTGGTAACGACCGTCAAGGGGGCTAAGAGGTTGATTTCCAAGATTACTCACATATCTATATTGCCCTGCTTTTTGCACAGAATCGAACACAACTGAACTCCGAGTCACTGAGTTGAGCAAATCTTTCCTCATGAACATTTTCAATAACCACTTAGCGATTACCGTTGCACTACTTCAACATGCACAGCCAAGCCCTGCACTTTGGCGAGGACCTGCTGCAGATACCTGCCGACAAGAAATGCAAAAACTCTCACACCAACTCAAGTCATTGATGTGGCAGATGCAGTTGTTGGGATTGATCCCATGAGCTCATCATTCGTCAAGCCAGTTCCAATCACGCCGGTTCCAGTGAACTTCGTGGCAACCCACGAAGAGTTGATTCGAAGTGCAAGAGATATGTGGGCGGTGGCAGTAAGTCTGCTAACTGAGTTAACGCCTACAAAATTTGCGACCGCACCTTGGGCAGCAGCACTTTTCACCATAGAACTCCCCTTCATAATGGCCAAACTCTGGCACTTACAGCAGGGGCTGATCACCTCAGCTCACAGTTATCTAGAGAGTGAAGCCATGCTGATAACCATTCTCGAGACCATTGACGTCCCGAAGCTCTTCCAAGAGCTCAGTTCCTGGGCAATTGAGCTTGGCCCCCTACAGAATCTGCCCTTTGGGATTAGCCAGCACGTTCCCCCGGTCCAGATGCTCGCTCCAGAGAGCGTAGACATAGTGAAGAACCGCTTCACGGAGACCACCTGGTCTGGTCAGCCTCTAATTAGGCACGAGGAATACCCACTAGCCACAGGCAATAGCTCGCACTGGTTCTACTTACCAAAAACTGAGGGCTGGGGAGTCTTTGATTCTGGGGAAAAACCTGCCCAATTAGCCGAATTACAAGAATCTCTGCAGATCACACCAGATACTGACGTTCACTATGTCGGGCTAAAAGACGGCGTTTTAGCTATGCCTCGCCAGGAAACTCTTGATCAGATCAGAAATGTTGAGGGTACGGTCAGCGTCTACAAGCTTGGGGCGGTTTAGAGGATCTTCATGGCTTTGAATAAGCCACGACCAATAAAGGAGCAGAGACTCATGACCAAAGCAGCCAAGATTGCCCAGCCTAGAGAGGCAATAGCTAGTCCTTCGGAGTTGAAACCATCGATAGCAAAGGTGTCTGGGCTGAATTGTTGGCTAATCCAAGCCACTAGAAGCAGGAGAGCCCCATTGATTACGAAGGAAATCAGACCAAAAGTGATGATGTATAGGGGAATGGCAATGATTTTGATCACTGGGGCAATAACCGCGTTAATCAGACCAAAGATGGCTCCGATAGCCAGAAGGGTTAGGACTACGTTGAGTGAATCTGTTCCACCGTAAGGGCGAAGGTGCACTCCAGGGATGATTGCCGAGACCAGCCAAAGACCCAGAGCATTAAGAACAGTGCTAACTAGAAATCGCTTCATGGTTCGATTGTGCCACGGGTCAAGTAAATTGGTACTTGTGACTGCCCAAAATCCAGAAATTCCTATGGTGCAGCTGTTATCCGTAGATGGCGATTTCAGCGTTCCTAAAGAGCACGCTGTCTATGGCGAACTTATTAGAGATTTGCGTGAAGCTGACTTCCTAAAGTTCTACCGAGACATGGCTCGTATTCGTCGTTTCGACAATGAGGCAACAGCGCTTCAGCGCCAGGGTCAGATGGGCCTCTGGGTTCCAGCTATCGGTCAAGAGGCTGCGCAGATTGGTTCCGGTTACGGCGTTGGCCCTAACGATCACATCTTCCCTTCCTATCGTGAGCACGGTGTTGCGATTACTCACGGAGTTGACCTGA
>Ga0214917_10001844_pt1 | contig 26829 bp, 23 predicted proteins | sample LL_1208_BB_MetaG_FD_177983 | JGI IMG/M metagenome (GOLD analysis project Ga0214917, IMG submission 177983) | Freshwater microbial communities from Lake Lanier, Atlanta, Georgia, United States - LL_1208_BB | ecosystem: Environmental > Aquatic > Freshwater > Lake | place: USA: Georgia | collected... | reverse complement strand
GATCCAATCGGAGATAACGTCCGGACGTAACCGCGTGTCCTCATGTTTTTTGGACCAAGCTGGATCCCGTTCCGCAGGCGGGGTGGAGTTGGAGAGCTTGGGGCTGAGGGAGGCAAGATCGCACTCGATCCCCGCAGGCGGAACGGTGACTGCGGTTTCGATGGTGATGTGTTTGCCGGCTTTCCGCAGTTCGGTAGTCAGGGTCGAAAACTCTGGGGCAATCATCGGTTCGCCGCCGGTTAAGACGATGTGACGACAGTTCCATTCCAAAACCTTTTGGAGAATCGCTTGCACGGACATTTCCTGTCCCTCCGGGTTCCATGAGGCATATGGGGTATCGCACCAGTGACAACGCAGGTTGCAACCGGAGGTTCGGACAAAGACGGAGGGGACTCCGGAGAGAAGTCCTTCACCTTGGATTGAATAGAAAATCTCCGCGATCCGCATGGGATCAGGTTCCCGGAGCTGGCCTGGGAGGAAGAGGGGGGGTGGTGACGTAAGGGGTGGGATCGGGAACGCCTGCGAGAATGAAAGCTTCCCGCCGTTCGATGCAGGTTCCGCAGGTGCCACAGTGGAGCAAGCCGCCCTTGTAGCAGGACCAGGTGCGAGCATAGTCGACTTTGAGTTCGGCGCCCCGCCGCACAATGGCCGCCTTGTCCATGGAGACAAAGGGGCGAAGGAGCTTGATGTGGGCGTAGGTTCCTGACTCCATGGCCTGGGCCATCGGACCAAGAAAATCCTCACGGCAATCAGGATAGATGGTGTGGTCCCCGGCGTGGGCGGCGATGGCAACCGCCTCGGCTCCCATGCTCTCGGCATAGCCGGTTCCCAAGGAGAGAAAGATTCCGTTGCGAAAAGGGACAACGGTCTTTTTCATGGTCTGCTCCTCATAATGACCATCGGGGACTTTGCCTCCGGATTTGAGAAGGTCGGACTTAAACGCCTCCGCCATGAAGCTGAGCGGAACGATTCGGTTGGGAATTCGGAGAGCACGACATTGGTCAGCGGCACAGGGCAATTCCCGGGCATTGTGCTTGGCCCCGTAATCAAAGCTGAGGGCGGCGACAACCTTCTCGGTGGCGGTCATATGATGCAGAACGGTCACCGAATCGAGCCCGCCTGAAAGCAGGACGACCACCTTCACGAGAAGAAGGGGTTGTGGTCCTTCTCATGGGCCACGGTGGTAAGCGGACCGTGGCCTGGCAGAAGGATCGTATCCTGGGCCATGGAAAGGACGTTGGTACGGATGGATTCCAAGGCCTGACGGTAGCGGGAGCGGATGCCGCCCACTGATCCCGCAAAAATCACATCTCCAACTGCGGCGACCGGAGTCTCCAGGCCATGGAATTCGTAGACGGTTCCACCTACGGAGTGGCCAGGAACGGCATGGGCCTTGATCGAAAGGCTTCCGACCTTGAAAGATTGCCCGTTTTTAACGGGTTTGCATCCCTCCACGGGTTCGCTCTCCGGGGCAAAAGCCGGGGCCTTGGTTTTTTCACGGATACGATCCAGTTCAAGGATATGGTCGCCGTGAGCGTGGGTGAGAAGGATTTTGACCAAGGTGAGTCTATGTCGCTCGAGGCAGGCCAGAAGGGCATCGGCATCGGTGCCGGCATCGACGGCCACGGCTTTCAAAGTGGTGGGATCCCAAACCAGGAAGTGATTCACGGTCATGTCGGCAAACGGTGTGGTAAAGATGGCGACCCCGGGAGGCAGGGCTACCGTAGGGGCATGCCAGCTTCCATTGGCTAGATCTGAAATCTCGTTTGGCCTTAAGCCCAAGGCTTTGGCCAGACGCTCCAAGGCGGCAGGTTCGCGGCCTCCTGAACGGATCGAGTTCAGTTCTGGGATAGAAACCAGAGCGAGCTTGGCCAGATCACGATCGGTCATGCCTTGGGCTTTTTGCGCCTTGGTCAGAACGTCCAGATGGGAATCCTCGAGGTTCATGCAAGAAGATCGGCGGTGCGGCGGGCGGTTTCGGTGGCAGCAACCGGGTTTTCCTTCAGACCGGAAGGAGGAGAGGGCAACTCAAACCAAGAGCGGCATCCCGAAAGGGCGGGGGAGACAGGAAGGAGCCATTCCGGTTGAAGAAGGAATGCGCGGATATGCGCGAAGTGCAAAAGCTTCTGATCGCGAGATTCAAAGTGTTCCCGGATGGTGGAAGGATCATAGACGGTCAGGGGAAGAAGCTTCTCGATGTCCGTCCATTGAAGAAGATCCCCCGATTGAATCACTTCCACCCGGAGCCGGACATGAAAGCCGTCTCCGGAGGCCTTCCCCTTCTTCTCGTGGTACTGGGTGGGCAGGAGATAAAAATGTTTAGTCTGAAATCCGCTCTCCGCGGTGGATTCACGGAGGCCGGCCTTGCGAAGGAGTAGCGACTGCCGGCCTGAAGCAATGGCATCGCAAACCGATGCCAGTTCCTTGAAGCCCATGGTCATCGCCGGCGTCTCCGGGCGGTCGCGATGAGGAGCGGGTAGTTGCTTTTCAGGTAGTAAAGGCCGGAGCCGGCTGTAATCACAGCGGTGACCCAGACGGCCAGAATGAGAAGATCGCGACCATAAGGCATGAGGGGGTCGACGGCGAGGAGCAGTAGTCCAATCATGGCGGTGACCATCTGGGTGACCGTCTTGTGTTTGCCGACATTTTCCGCGGCCAAGACCACCCCTTTCTGGCCGGCCACCAACCGGATTCCGGTGATGAGAAACTCCCGGGCGACCACGAGTGAGACGAACCAAACCGGCAGGAGGCCTGCCCCAAGCAACCCGATAAAGGTGACCGCCACCAGCAGTTTATCGGCGAGGGGATCAAAGAGGCGACCGAAGTCCGACTCGATTTTCCACAAACGGGCCAGGTGCCCGTCGAGCCAATCGGTCAGAGCGGCCCCCACAAAAAGAGCGATGGCCAACCAGGCTGTCCACACTGGGACAGGAGGATGGGCGCAGGCCTGAAGTAAAATGAGAAGGACGAAGGTCGCGAGCACGCGTCCGATCGTCAACCAGTCGGGAACAGTCATATTTGTTAGTTTAAGTTTAAGTTGAAGTTGAAGTAAACGCGCAGATGCCGAAAAATCTATGCCACAAGGTCGTAGATTTTGTGGCCGGTGATGGTGACCTCGGCAAAGGCGCCCGGGGTGAGGGGTTTTTGCAATAGAACTTTGCCGTCGACCTCAGGAGCATCGGCCTCGGTGCGGGCGGTGTCGGGGGTATCGACGAGAACGCGTAGTTTTTTACCGACCTGGGCGGCGGCGATCTCCTTGGCAACCTTTTGTTGGGCGGCCATGGCTTTGCGGTAGCGGGCTTTTTTCACCGAGCTGGAAATCTGTCCCTCCATTTTGGCGGCACGACTGCCGGATTCCTGGGAGTAGGTGAAGACTCCCATCCGCTCGAACTTGGTCTCCTGAATGAAATCCAACAGGGTCTCAAACTGAGCGTCGGTCTCGCCAGGAAAACCGGCAATAAAGGTGGTGCGGATCGAAAGGCCGGGAATCCCGGCCCGAAGGCGCTTCACCAAATCCCGGATGTGGGCTTCGGAGGTTTCTCGGCGCATGTCCTTGAGCATGCCCTCCTCGATATGTTGAAGGGGCATGTCGACGTAGCGCGCCACCTTGGGAAGCCGGCCGATGGCCGAGATCAACTCATCCGACCAGTGGGCGGGATGGGTGTAGAGAAGGCGGATCCAAAAGTCGCCCCGGATGGAGTGCAGGGCTTCGAGCAGATCGATGAGATTTTCTCCCCGGGCAGAACTGACCTGGGCCCTGGGTCCGCGACCCTCCATCCAGCGATCCATTCCAAAATAGGTCGTATCCTGGGAAATCAGCAGCAGTTCTTTCACTCCTTCGCCCACGAGTTGTTCGGCCTCCCGGCGGACTGATTCAATGGTGCGGCTGCGGTGTTTCCCGCGCATCTGGGGAATGACGCAGAAGGAGCATGGATGGTTGCAACCTTCGGCGATTTTCAGGTAAGCGTAGTGCCGAGGGGTGAGTCGCCATCGCGGGGTGTTGAAATCGGGGATGTAGACGGGAAGATGGTCGGGCACCAAGTCCTCGGGCGGGGCATCAGGGGCGCGAGCCAGAACCCGTCTCACCACCGGGGCCACCTCCTCCAGTTGGTCTAGGCCGATAAAGGCATCCACTTCGGGCATCTCTCCGGAGAGTTCGGAGGAGAAGCGCTGGGACATGCAGCCAGCGACGATGAGGCGTTGGTCTTTGCGGCGCCGATGCAGGCCGCGATCGCGATGGGCTTCGAGGATGGCCTGGATGCTTTCGGTTTTGGCGGAATCGATGAAGGCACAGGTGTTGACGATCAGGACATCGGCCTCCGCCGAGTCGGAGGTAAGATCCATTCCGGCTGAGCGGAGATGGCCGAGCATGATCTCGGAGTCGACAAGATTCTTGGCGCAACCGAGGGAAATCAGCCCAACTTTGGCCGGCATGGGAAGGAGGCGGGCGCAGACGCGGACGTCAGCGGGCCGGGAGGCGGAAGGTCTGGTTGCCGGGTTTTTCGTAGGCGCCGAAGTTGGAATCGTTAAAGATGATTTCCGCGTCGGCCGCTTCCCGGGTGGTGACGACAAAAGATTCGCCCGTCCAAGCGGGGTCGTTCTTATCCGGCATCATGTCGTCCTCGTCGATGGTATCTTCAAACACCTGAACCTCTTTCCCGTCGCGGATGGCGACCACGCGGACCCACGTGTCTTTCTTGGCACGAATCCGGAGCTGATTGGGAGTGGCCGTCTTGGGGGCGGGAGTATCGGAAGTCTGAACCGCCGGGAGGGAGGACGAGGGGGCGGCGGAGGTTTCCGTTTTGGCGGGTTCGGTGGATTTTGCCGGAGTGGCGGTTTTGACGAATTCCTCGTTGGGATTCGGGGCTACGGCGGCGGTTGCACCCGGGTCCGATTTTTTGGAGTCCGTGTTGCCGATCGGGGCGAGACGATTCGGATCCTTGAGGGATTGAACCGGCCAAACGCGGTACAGCTGAATTCCGACCACGGCCAAGACAAAGGCGCCGGCGATCGACAGGGCGCCAAAGCCCAGCCTGCGGGAGGTGATTATCGGCTCGGCAGCCCGGGTGGGGAGGGATTCCAACATTTCCGGACGCAGATCGAGGATGGAGTCCTCAATTTCGGCGGAAGGTTGAAACTGTTTGAGGATGGATTTGGGGTCCAAGCCCAGTTCACGGGAGTAGATCCGAAGAAATCCGCGGACATAGGCCTGACTAGGTAATTTTTCGAACCGGTTGGCCTCCAGATTCCGGATGACGTTGAGGTGGAGACGGGTCCTCGCGGCCGCTTCTTCGACGGTCCAGCCCAAGCGGGTGCGGGCGGCGCTGAGTTGGCCGCCGACAGAAGCTTGATTGGAGGAAGGGGCTTCTTGGGTTTTCATAATTGGACCGTATCAAGGTCGACGAGAATCTCCCGATCCTTAGCGCCGTCCTTGGGTCCAATAATACCCCTAGACTCAAATTGATCAATCACCCACGCGGCACGCCCATAGCCCAACCCTAACCTTCTCTGCAGCAACGAGGTAGAGGCTCTTTTCTCCTGTTTGATCACCTCCAAGGAGCGAGACATCAATTCCTCGTCCTTTTCGGAAAGTTCAGAGTCACCGGAAGATGGTTTGACCAGTTTGGCATGGATTTCCTGTTCGTAGAAGGGCTTGGCCTGGGCGGCGATGAAGTCGATAACCCTGGAAACTTCTTCCTCAGTCACGAAGGCGCCTTGGGCGCGGATCAGTTTGCTGGCGCCGGGACGAAGATAGAGAAGGTCGCCTTTTCCGAGGAGGTTCTCGGCGCCGGACTCGTCGAGGATGACGCGGGAGTCCACTCCGGACGGGACTTGGAAAGCGATGCGGGCGGGGACGTTGGTCTTGATGACGCCAGTGATGACGGCGGCACGGGGGGTCTGGGTGGCGATGACCAGGTGGATGCCCGCGGCCCGCGCCTTGGCGGAGAGGAGGGCGATGGCGTTTTCCACATCGGCCGGGGCAACTTGCATAAGATTGGCGAGCTCGTCGATGATGACGACGATATAGGAAAGGCGATCGGGCAACGGTTCCTCCGTGGAGGGAGGAGGAGGTTCTTCCCCCTCGAGGCGGGGGGCGAGGTCGAGCGCCTCGACCCGCTTTGGGGTGCGGGTGCGGTGATTGAAGGTCACGATGTTGCGGACGCCGGCCTTGGCCATGTAGCGGTACCGTTTCTCCATTTCGTTAATGACCCAGCGGAGGGCGAGGAGCACCTTTTTCGGTTCGGTGACCACGGGAACCACGAGGTGAGGCAGGGTATTGTAGACCTGCAATTCGACGACCTTGGGGTCGATCAGAATCAGGCGGAGATCGTCGGGGCTGAACCGGTAGAGGAGGCTGAGAAGCAGGGTGTTAATGCAGACGGACTTTCCGGAACCGGTGGTGCCGGCAATCAGGGCGTGGGGGAGATCGGCGAGATCGTCGATCAAGGTGGCGCCATAGACGTCCTTGCCGAGGGAGATGGGAAGCTGGGCGCGGGAGGAGTTCCATTCCTCGGATTCGATCAGATCACGGAGCAGGACCTTAACCTTGGAGGCATTGGCGACCTCGATCGCGACGGTGTCGCGTCCGGGCACCGGGGCGAGGATGTTGATGCGTTCGGCCTTCATGGTGCGGGCGAGGTCGCGCTCCAAGTTGACGATCCGCTCCACGCGAACACCCGGGGCGGGATAGAGCTCATAGCGGGTGATGGTGGATCCGCGGGTGATGTCGCCGGGGCTGACCTCGATATCAAAGTGGGCGAGAGCCTCGACAATGCGCTGCTGGTTGCTTTTGAGTTCGTCCTCGGTGTAGGTCGGGCGGGTATCTTTTTCCGATTTCTGGAGAAGCTCGACAGAGGGAAGTTTGTAGGAGGTGTAGGTGGGTCGGGTGGAGGCGGGAGCGGGAGGAGGGACGGCTTTGGGGGCGGCTTTCGGCTTGGGAGCGGGCTCCCCGGTGAGAGGCGGAAGGGGGGATTCCGCAGGAGGGAGGGTTTTGATGGCTTGGTCGGCTTTTTCGGATTTTGGGGTTTTGGTTTTTTCCGGGGCGGGGGAACCAGGGAGGGAGGAGGCGAAGGGGGTTTTCGTGGTGTCGACAATTTTGGGTGCGGGCCGATGGACGGCGGGAGCGGGTGCAGGCGGAATTTCCTTGGTTTGCGCGGCGGACTTTTCCCGAGCCAACCGGCGTTGGAGGCGTTTGTGTTCGATTTCGAGCTTCCTTTGCTCGAGCTCAATGCGCTCCGTGGGTGGGGCTTTGCGGATCCGGTAGTCCCAGTATTGGTCCACGATGGCGCGACCAGCCTCCCCAAAAGCGCGGGCCAGTTCGGCGGGGCGAAACTCGAAAAGAAGGACGAGAACCACGAGATAGGACAATCCGAAGACGAGAACGGCTCCGACCTGGCCAAGGATGGGCGCGAGAAATTTATCGTTCAGGAAGTAGCCGATATATCCGCCCGGCATTTTGCCGGCGGCAGAGGGTGTGCCGTCCAGCCCTTGGGCGCCGGAGAAGAGAGGGTTGGCCAGCGAGGGTCCAAAGACGGGAGCGGCGAGCTGGAGAAGGCAGGCGCCGGTGACGAGAAGAATTCCGAGGTAAAGGAATTTTTGGGAATAGCGGACCTGTTTGGCGAAAAAGAGAAGGAGTCCCCCCGTGATCAGGACGACGGGAAAAAGGTAGGCGCCCAGGCCAAAGAGGAGGAAAAGGATGCCGCCAAGGTAGGCCCCGGCCGGACCCACAAGGTTGGCTTTGGGTTGTTGGGCGGGTTGGGAGTAGAAGGAGAGGTCCTTGGGGTCGAAAGAGAAGAGGGAGAGTAAAAGGAGAATGCCTGAACCCAGGATCGCGAGGGCGATCACCTCCTGACCGAGACTGGGACCGGTGGGGGTTGTTTTGGATTTGGCCATGGATGGAAGAGAGAGTCTAATTGAGCGCAAGGATGGGTTTTTCCAAGGTAAGTTTATGGGGAGCAACGGCCCTATTGCTAACAATCTGGGGCGTGGGTTGCGGTCCTAATCCCAGGGAGGAGTTCCGGTTGGAGGTGGAGAGAATGATTGGAGCCGCCAATGGGAGAAAATACCAAGATTTGGAGAAGGAGATGTCGACCCGGCTGAAGGAGAAAATCCGGGCGGAGGGATGGGAACCGGGGCAGGCCTTGATGGCCGTGGCCAAAAAAGACCGGGAAGAGGGGGCAAGCTATCTTTTGGCGGATCTTCCAAGGTTTGAGAAAGGGCAGTATGCCGAGGTGGAGATTGCCCGAATCCGGGGAAGGGATGAAAAAAGATTTGTGGTTCCATTTATCCAAGAGGAGGGGAAATGGAGGGCGGGGGCGGTCTATCGGGATGGCCGGGAGTGGGAGGAGCCGGAGTTTTGACTCACCCCTGCCAAGGATGTGAGCACCGTGATCGGTTGGATTAGGATTAAGATGAAGATGAAGGAACAGAACTTTCAACCCGTGGATTCAAAGATAGGATTCTTTCATGGCGATATGGGAATTTGAGCCGCTGGCCCAGGAAAGGATCTGGGGTGGCAGAAATCTACAGGAAAGATTCGGGCGGGTTTTGCCTGAAGGGAAAAAGATCGGGGAGACTTGGGAGTTGGTGGATCGGGCGGAGGCGCAGTCCGTGGTGCGTGGCGGAGGAGAGTCTCTCCACTCTTTGTGGTCTTCTGCAGACAGAAAAAAACTTTTCGGTCTTAAAGTTCCGGACACCTCCCGCTTTCCGATTTTGGTCAAACTTCTGGATGCGCAGGAAAAGCTGTCGCTGCAGGTTCATCCGCCGGCGGCCAAGGCCAGAGAGTTGGGGGGCGAACCGAAAACCGAGATGTGGTTTTTCCTGGAGACGCAGAAAGGGGCCGAGATTTATGCCGGCCTGAAAAAGGGGGTGGGGCGCAAAGAGTTCGAATTGGCCTTGGCGAAGGGGAGGGTCGCGGAGTGTTTTCACCGATTACCGACGGAGGCGGGGCAGGCCATGTTTCTTCCTTCAGGTCGGGTGCACGCGATCGGTGCCGGGAACGTGATTTTGGAAATTCAGCAAAATTCCGACACGACCTACCGTGTGCATGACTGGGACCGCCGGGATGACACCGGAAAACCACGAGCGTTGCATGTGAAGGAAGCGCTGGAATCCATTCAATGGGAGGATCACGAACCGGCTTTGATTCAGCCGAGGGGGGAGCGTTTGCTGGTCTGCGACCACTTTCGAATTACGCGCTGGTGGGTGGCGCCGGGAGAGGTTCGGGAAGTTGTGCCGGACGCAGGATCATTTCGTTACCTGTTTGTGGCGGATGGAAAAGTGAGGGAGGAGGGAAGCGGGGAAGAATGGGCCAAGGGCTCGGCCCGGTTTATCACCGCGGATCATGGGTCGGTTCTTCTGCACGGGGTCGAGGACAGCACCGTGGTGCAGGTGGAGTTTTCGTAGCCTTGAGAGTCAAGCTGACGGTGAGTGTGGCGCGTTTCGATTAGGATGAAGGTTAAGATGAAGAGAGATAGCGCACCTAAGTCGTAGCAAAAGAATCAGATCAGGCGGAAGCCTTTTTTTGAGGCGAGGGAAAGCTGCTCATCATCAAAAGTGACGAGCCGGAGATCGGGCAGGATAGAGCAGGCGCGGCGAAACGCGTAGAGGTGGGCGGCGTCGGCCGCGCGCAACATCCAGTGACGGTTTAGTTTTCGGATTTCGGGCCACTCGCGGGAGGGAAGGTGCACCCATTGAAAGAGTCGGGAAATCTCTGACCATTTCTCCCATTGGGAGTTTAGGGCCTTGCGCCGGGACAGAGCAGCTTCGGCCTCCACAGCCAGCCAGTCCCAGGCAAAAAAACCCGCACCCTTCTGGTAGGCCTGTAACGCTGAGGCCGTGTGTAGTTCGTTAAAAACCAGTGGAACGACCGCACTGGTGTCCCAGAAGAGATCCATCGAGAGCTACCAGCTCCGGTCTCCCCGCATGGAGGCGACCGTGGGAACCTTGGAGGCAAGGGGGGATTTTTGCGGGGCAAGCCGGGGTTTGGCGGGCGAGCGTGAGGGAATGGAAAGATGCAAACCGGCTTCCCGGGCCTGAGCCAACAGGGTCATTCTGCGGCGTGACCAATCGTTCCCGGGCACCTGATCCAACGGGCAGAGCAGGGCCACGGGCCGATCGCGGTCACACACCACGTAGGAGGCCCCCTCCTCCTGGACGCGATGCAGATATGAGCTGAGTTTGGCTTTTAACTGGCCGGTCTTGACCTTCACATGACTAAGTTAGTCTAAAAAAATAGTCTAATCAAGAACCATGTCCATCAAAGCGGATTCAGCTGACCTGTACGGAGGGCCTGCGGGTGGTGGCCGCGGCGAAGCGCGGCCCTACAGAGTTTGTCGCATCCCTGGCAGGTAAGACCAGCGTGGCGTCTCGTCGCTACGGAAAGTTCTAGGCGGGTCGAAAGTCCACCTGGCGTTTGGGAAGATCAATTTTTAAAACGGCGACGCGCAGCTGACTGCCGGCGCGGAAGGTTTTACCGGAACGGCGTCCACGAAGGGAGCGTTGCGCTGGGTTGAAGGAAAAGAAGTCATCCTTGATCGAGGAGACGTGGATCAGGCCGGAGAGAAGGAAGTCAGGGAGTTCGACAAACATACCGAAGTTCGTGACCTCGGTGACAACGGCGGGGAAGGTTTGGGTGGCGTGAGGACCGGCCTGCATCTCCAAGTATTCAAGCAGTTTCAGTTTCTTGGATTCCTGTTCGGCTTCCGCAGCGATTCGTTCCGTGCGGGAGAGGTGTTGGGCAAGCTGGTCCATAGAGGCGGCGGTGGTCTTGGCTCCGCCCTTGGGATGAGCGAGGGCCCGATGGACAAGGAGGTCGGCGTAACGGCGGATGGGCGAGGTGAAATGGGTGTAGTGGGATTTGGCCAGGCCGAAGTGGCCCAGACTTTTTGGGGAGTAGACGGCACGTTTGAGGGATCGAAGCAGACCGATTTTCAGGGCGTAGCCGTCGGGTCGTCCCGGCAAGAGTTTTAGAATCTTCTGAATTTCCCCCCGTTGGGTGAGATCTCCGGCCTTGATGCCATGGGCGATGAGCAGTTCGCGGTATTCCTGCAGGCGGGACTCGTCGGGAGTTTCGTGGATCCGGTAGACGGCCGACCGGTTTTCGTGGTTGAGATGGCGGGCCACCGACTCATTGGCCAGAAGCATGAACTCCTCGATCAGTTGGTGGGACTCGTCCGAGGATTCTTTTTCAATCCGGTCGGGCCGACCCTGGGCGTCGAGCAGGACGCGTAGCTCGGGGAAATCAAGGTCGAGAGCGCCGGAAGCGAAGCGGCGACGCCGGAGGGCAGAGGCAAAAAACCAGGCGCGTTGGAGGAAACGGTCGAGGTCATCCCGAGCCGGGCGTTTTAGCCGTTCCATCGCTTCGGCATAGGTGAGGCGGTGTCGGGAAAAAATGACGGAACGGGAAAAGCGGGCGGTTCCGGTTTTTCCGTCCGGTCCCACCCGAACGAAGGCCGAGTAGGTTAACCGCTGTTCCTGAGGGCGAAGCGAGCAAAGGTCGTCCGAAAGGCGCGGGGGGAGCATGGGGATGACCCCGTTCACGAGGTAGACGCTGTTGGCGCGTTTGCGGGCTTCGTGGTCAAGAGTGGAGCCGACTTTGACATAGTGGGAGACATCGGCGATGTGGATGCCAATTTCAGCGTGCCCATTGGGAAGTTCACGGAGGGAAATGGCATCGTCAAAATCCCGGGCCGTGTCGGGATCAATGGTGATGATGAATTCCCCGCGGAGATCCTCCCTCCCCGGGGGGTTGTCCGGCAATTCCACTTTGGGAAAGGAGGAGGCTTCGGCGATAGCCTCGGGAGGGAAGCTGGCGGGAAGATCAAACTTTCGGATGATGGAGAGGATGTCCACGCCGGGATCGGTGTGGGCCCCGAGGCGTTCGACAATGATTCCCTCGGGGTTGGAGTGGCGGTTCTTCCACTCGATCAGCCGGGCCACGACCTTGTCGCCCGGTTGGGCGGCGGGGGATCCCTCCGTCCCCGGGGCGGGAACGTAGAGATTGTGCAGAAAACGGGGGTCGTCCGGGATGAGGATATGAAAGCGGGCGGTTTTTTGTAGGGTGCCGACGATATTGGCGGCCCGGCGTTCCAGAATCCGAAGGACGCGGCCACAACGCCGCTCTGTTCCATCCGGCCGGCGTCCTCTTGGGCCCGGGGTTTGGGGTCGACGATCCAACCGCGCCACGACCAGATCACCGTGCAGGGCGTTGGCGGTGTCCTCGGCCGGAATATGAAGATCAGGTGATCCATCCTGAGGAAGGACGAAGGCAAAGCCTTTGGTGTGGAATTGAATGGTGCCCGTGACCAGATCGGCGCTTTGGGCCGAGATCCAGTGGTTTTGGCGGACCCGGGCCACCCGCCCCTCTTTCTCCAAAAGGGTGAGGGTGCGAACCACGGCACCGGGGGGAACGCGAAGCCGCCGAGCCAGAGAAGCGGCATCAAGGGGGGTGGCTTTCTTTCCCTGGAGCAGGTCGAGAATGCGGTCGGGCAAGCGGCTGGCGGCGGGCATGGGTTTAAGGGCATAGTGTACCTCACTTCTCATGAACATCCTATTCGTCGCAACCGAATTGGCTCCCCATGCCAAAGTCGGCGGTTTGGCCGATGTGATGGCGGCGCTGCCCCAAGCCCTTGCCCGGGCGGGGCATGGGATCAGCGTGGTGGTGCCCCTGCATCGCGGCCTGCGGAAGTCCGGCGAGTTCCGGCCGACCTCATTGACGATGGAGATTCCGGCGACCGGGAAGAGTTGGCCGACCCGGGTTTGGCAAGGACGTCGTGGCGAGGTGGCCTTGTGGGCGGTCGAGCGGGACGAATTTTTTGACCGGGAACATCTCTATGGAGACGGGACGGGGGATTATCCCGATAGTCTGGAACGCTTTAATTTTTTGGCGAGGGCCTCGGTGGAACTGGCGCGTTATCTCGACCCAACCCCCGATATCCTCCATGCCAACGACTGGCATGCGGCGTTGGTTCCCGGGCACTGTGCGGCTCTGGGGCTCCCCATGAAGACGGTCTTCACCATCCACAACCTGAAGTATCAAGGGGAGTTTCCCTCGGAGGATTTTCCCTCGTTGGGTCTCCCTTCCGGCATGTATTCCCCCGAGGGATTTGAATTTTATGGGAGGTTGAATTTGATGAAGGGGGCCATTCTCCTGTCCGATGCGGTGACCACGGTCAGCCCCACCTACGCGAGAGAAATCCAAGCAGAGGCCCAGGGGTTCGGGCTTCATGAGGTGCTCCGGGCAAATGCCGCCAAGCTGACTGGCATTCTGAATGGCATTGATGAGGAGAGTTGGAATCCGGCCATAGATCATGCGATCAAGAGCCCTTACCGTACCGGGGCCTTACGGGGTCGGGAGGAGTGTCGGGCGGCGCTGGAAATCGAGGTGGGGCTAGAGCCGGCGAACGGGCGACCGATTTTTGGCATGGTGACACGGATGGCGGCCGAGAAAGGCGTCGATCTGGCCTTGGCGAACGCCGCGCATCTGATCCAAAAGGGCGGGCGGCTGGTGATTTTGGGGGCGGGCGACAAGGGCCTTGAGGAGATGGCGGTCCGGTTGGCCCAAAACCATCCAAGGAAAGTGGTGGTTCGACGCGAGCACAACGAGGGACTGGCGCGCAGAATTTTCGCGGGATCGGATTTTTTTCTGATGCCTTCGGCCAGTGAGCCCTGTGGGTTAACCCAGATGTATGCCATGCGGTACGGGGCCATTCCGGTGGTGGGGGATACCGGCGGTTTGCATGACACGGTGGACGAATGGGAGGGCGAGACCAGGAAGGGAACCGGCTTTCTTTTCCATCCGCACACGGAGTCGGCCCTCCGGGGGGCCGTGGATCGCGCCTTGGCGTTATGGGATGAACCCGCAATAATGAAGGTGGCCCGTCAAAACGGGATGAAAAAAGAGTGGGGATGGGGTTCGGCGGTGCCGGCCTACGAAAACGTCTACCGCTCGGTGTTGGCCTGAAGCAGAGAGAGGAAACAAGGGAACTATGCCGGAGCTAAGAAAAGACCCCGTGGTGGGAAGATGGATTGTGTTCAGTCCGGAGCGGCAGATCCGCCCGGAGCGATACCGTTGCGAAGAGCTGCCTCCCACTCGTCCGGAGGAGGATCCCTTTTTGGAGGGGCATGAAGCCTACACTCCAGGCGAAGTTTATGCGATCCGTCCGGGCGGGGGTGCGCCCAACACCCCGGGATGGCAGGTGCGGGTGGTTCCCAACCGCTTTCCCGCCCTGCGGGTGGAGGGGCAGTTGGAGCGGGAGGCCGTCGGATTTTATGACCGGATGAACGGAGTTGGGGCGCACGAAGTGGTGATTGAGACCCCCCACCCGAAGCTGGTTTTGGAAAAACAATCGCTCAGCGGGGTGGCCCGGGTCCTGGAAGCCTGCCGCAGCCGAATTATCGACCTCTCCCGGGATGTCCGTCTGCACTACATTCTGGTTTTCAAGAATCACGGGGCGCGGGCCGGAGCCACCATGCCCCATCCGCACACGCAACTAATCGCCATGCCGGTGACCCCGATCGTGGTGAAGGAGAAGCTGACGGCGGCGCGGGCTTATTATCTGGAGAAAGACCGGAATCTTTTTGAGGACATCCTCAAGGCGGAGAAAAAGACAGGGGACCGCATCGTGTTCGAAAACGACGGGTTTGTCGCATTCTGCCCCTTTGCCAGCCGGTTTCCTTTTGAGATCTGCATCATGCCCAAAAAGCAGTCCCCGGATTTCCATGCCACCAGCGATGGGGACTTGGTCTTGGCGGCCGAGGCGGTCCAGCGGGTTCTGTCGGCCTATACCACGGCCTTGGATCAACCGGACTACAACCTCATTCTGCATACGGCTCCCTTTCGCCGCAGCCGGCGTCCGGATGCTTGGTCCACGATCGATTTTGATTTTCGTTGGCACATAGAAATTCTTCCCAGACTGACCGGAATCGCCGGGTTCGAGTTCGGGACTGGGTTTTACATCAATCCGACACTGCCGGAGGAAGCCGCCAACGTGCTACGGGAGGCGATGACGAATGGCTGACGTGGCCCTTCTTTGGCATCTCCACCAACCGTCCTACGTCGAGGCGGAAAGCGGGGAGGTGCTGATGCCATGGGTACGGCTGCACGCTGTGCGGGGATATTCCGACATGGCGGAGATGGCTCGACGTCATCCCAAGGTCAAAATCAATTTCAATCTGACTCCGGTGCTGGTCCGGCAAATCGAGGACTTGGCTGGAGGAAAGGTGAGGGACCGGTGGGGTCTGTTGGCCGGGAAAGAGGCCGCCAAGCTCACGGCCGAGGAGAAGCAACAGATATTGGAGCATTTCTTCAAAATCAACTGGTCGACCTGCGTTGATCCTCATCCGCGGTACCGCCAATTGCTCGATCTTCGGGGCCGCCGCCCGGGGGCGGCGCAATCGACCCAGAATGTGAAACGTTTCAAAGAGGCCGATCTGAGGGATCTGCAGGTTTGGTTTAATCTGGCTTGGTGCGGATTCGCCGTGCGCAAGCGATATCCCGAACTGCAGGCCCTAATTGCCAAAGACAGGGGATTCACGGAGGAGGAAAAAATGCGGGTGATGGAAATTCACCGGGAAGTTTTGCGGGGCATTCTTGCGGAATACCGGGCTCTGGCGGAAACGGGCCAAGTGGAGTTGACCACCACACCCTTTTATCATCCCATTCTTCCGCTGTTGGCGGACACCGACAGTGCGAAACGGGCGATGCCATGGGCGAGGTTGCCGGAACGGATGCAAGCCCCCGAGGATGCCTTGGCCCAACTCCAGAAGGCCCAAGAATCCCACACGCGGGTTTTTGGCCGAAAAGCGCGGGGTCTCTGGCCCTCGGAGGGTTCGGTCAGTCCGGAGGTCATCCCCTTGATGGCCCGGGCGGGCTTTGAATATTTCTGTACGGATGAATCCGTTTTGTTCCGCGGTTTGGAGGCGCAGGGGCGGGTGACGGATCATTTGGAACTTTTCCAGTCGTGGCGCGTGGAGGAGGGTGGAGCCACAGTCAAAGCACTCTTTCGGGAGCGTCCTTTATCGGATTACATCGGATTCACTGCTGCGCGAACCGAGCCCGGGGTGGCCGCGGATTACCTGAAGGTTCATCTGGAACACATCGGGCAGGTGATGCCCAAGGAGGGGGCCGTGCTCATTGCCTTGGACGGGGAAAACGCATGGGAGGCCTTTCCGGACAGCGGGGAGGCTTTTCTGGATGCGTTCTACGGGCGGCTGGAAAATTCCGCCTCGCTGCAGACGCAAACCTTGGCGGAGATCATGGACCGGAGCGAGGGGAAGGCGGCCGGAAAGTTGCACTCTGGCTCATGGATCGGCGGAAATTTTGACATCTGGATCGGCGATCCCGAGGAGAACCAAGGTTGGGAGTGGATCCGACGCACCCGCGACTTTTTGAAAAAAGCGGAAAGCCAGGGAAAGTTGTCCGAGGAGGTGCGAACGGCGGCTTGGGAGGACCTCTACGCAGCGGAAGGCAGCGACTGGTTCTGGTGGTACGGCCCCGACTTTCAAACGGACAGTGACATGATTTTCGACGCACTTTTCCGCGGTCGTTTGCAAAATGTCTACCGTCGGTTGGGGGTGACTCCTCCAGCGGCTTTAAGCGTTCCGATTTGCGGGGCCGAAGTGCGGTTGGGCCATCCTCCCGTGCGAAGCATCGAGCCCCGCTTGTCGGCCCAGCCCAGCTTTTTGGACTGGTCGGGGGCGGGGAAGTACGATGCCTGGAGGGACCAGGGAGCGATGGCCCAGGGAGACCGGAGGGTTCGGTTGATCCAATACGGTTTTGGGGAGAGCGATTTTTATTTCCGTCTCGATGCCAAAGGGGTGGTGGGGGATGAGGTTGTGGTTGATTTCGACCTTCCGGTGCCCACACGGGTCCGGGCCACGCGCCACCAAGACCAATGGAAGGTAGAGGTTCACAAGGCGATGGACGGGGTGGCCTACGCGCCGGTCGAGTGCGAGCCTGAGGCAGTGGGGGGGCAGGGACTGCAGTTGCGGGTTCCGTTTTGCGCCTTGGGCTGGAGAAAGTCCGGCGGAGAGGTGAGTTTTCTGGTGCGGGTGATCCGCGGAGGAGCCGAGGTGGAGCGTTATCCGGAGCGGGGGTTGATCGAGTTTTGCGGCCCAAACCTTTCCAAGGAACTGCAGAACTGGTTTGTGTAACGGAAATCCAACATGAAAAATATAAATCTCGTCCTCTGCCTGCATCTGCACCAACCCGTGGGGAATCTGCCCGAGGTGGTGGATCGGATCACCCAAGAGGTCTATCGACCGGTCATCGGGGTTTTGGAAAAGCATCCGGGAGTCGCAGTGAATCTCCACGTCAGCGGCTCCTTGTTGGAGGTGTTGGCGATCCGCCACCCCGATTTGATCCAGAAAATCAAGGAACTCGTCGTTACCGGCCGGGTGGAGATGATGTCCGGGGGATTTTTCGAGCCGGTTTTGGTGGAGTGGTCCGAGGATGATCGTGACGGGCAGCTGACCAAAATGGCCTCCTGGCTCAAGGAGAAGTTGGGGGTGGAGCCGGCCGGGGCATGGTTGGCGGAGGGGGTTTGGGGTCCGTCGCTTTGCGGGGCCTTCAGCCGAGCGGGTTTGAAGTACGCCGTGGTGGAGGGGTCGTATTTTCTGCAAGCAGGCATCGTTCCGGCCAAATTGAACGGCCATTATGTGACAGATCAGGCGGGGAACCTGATCAGTGTTTTGCCGACCTGTCCGGATCTGGCCCGACTTTTGCCGCATGCGCCGATGGACGAACTTTTTGGATATTTGCGGCGGGTGGCCAACCGGGCGGAGGATGTGACGTTGTCCTTGGCGGCCGACTTGGAGACTTGGCCGCAACTGACCGGTGGGGTGGCCGGCTATTTGGACCAGCTTTTCACCCGTTTTGAGGAGTCGCATGGGTGGATTCATACCCTGACTGGGCGGGCCCAGTTGGAGCGGCAAACTCCCAAGGGGCGCGTGGCGCTGCCTCCTGGAACCCCGGCCGAGTTGGGGGGGTGGTCTCTGCCGGGCAACGCCCGGAGGGAATTTTTCCGGGAAAGGGCGCAGCTTGGGCAACGCTATGACGCTGCCAAACTGCTGCCTTTTTTCCGTGGGGGATCCTGGGCCTCTTTCCGCGTGCGGTACGGAGAGGTGAATCTGATGTATCGAAAGAACCTTCATTTGGGACGGCGACTCCGGAGCAAGGGTTCCCAGCCCAACGTGCGCTCGGTTCAGGAGAGGTTGTGGCGGGCCCAGTGTTCAACGGGACAATGGCACGGGACACGCGGAGGGTTGCATCTTCCCCATTTGCGGGAGGCGATTTGGCGGGAGTTGTTGGCGGCTGAGGCGGAGTTGAGAAGTGGACAGAGCGAAGTGGAGTTGTTGCGAGAGGATGCGAATGCTGACGGTCAGGCCGAGGTTTTGGTGGGGCATCCCCGCCTGACTTTCATGGTTTCCCCACACCAAGGAGGAGCCTGCCTGGAAATGGGCTTGCCGGAATACGGAAGGAATCTGGCGGATGTTTTGACCCGGCGGGATGAAGAGACCCATGGGGCGGTGGCCACTCCGGTGGATTGGTATGAACGGCATCTTTTCCAGGATCATTTGTTCGCCCGAGGGACCACCGTGGAGCAACTGGCGTCCGGGCATTGTCCCGAATTGGGGGATTTTATCCTGCAACCTTTTCAGCTGCGTGGAATGAGGCAGACGGGGAACCGGGTGACGTTGGAGATGCAGCGGGACGGGGGGTTGTATCGCATGGGCACACGACAACCGTGCCTGCTGCAAAAAACATATGCCTTGGATGCGGTGGAGGGCCTGGTCGAGGTTTCCTACCAGATCACCAACACCGGCTCCCTGCCTCTAGAGGCTGTTTTCGCCAGCGAATTGAATTTAAATGTTGGATCCGACCAGTCCGAGCGAAGTGGATGGAAATGTGGCAAGGAAAAGAGGCCGGGTCGTGCCAGCTGGCAGAAGGAGGATTGCGGTAGCGTGACGGTTTTCTCCTCGGACGGATTGGAAGTCCGCGTGGTGCCGGATCACTTGCCTTTGACTTGGGCCTATCCGCTGTTGGATGCGGAAAAGGGCCCCGACGGACCGATTCGCCAAGGCTACTGTCTCCTCTTTGGCCTACATCTGGATCTGAAGCCGGGCATGAAGGCCGAGGCGCGTCTCAAAGTCAATTATCGCAAGGTTTAGGGCAGGATTGCCGTTTCCGAACCGTTCTGATAGGGTTCAATTTCATGAAAATTCCCTCCGTGGCCTTCTTTCTTCCCGTATGGGCTGCCCTAGGGCTGGTGGGATGCACCATTCCCGACGATGCCACTGATGTGAAGACAACGTACGGGGATACCACGAGCAGTTCCACCGCAGCCAGCGATACTCCTGCCACTTCCCCGGACAGCACAAAATCCGACAAGCCTGAGGCCGCTACCTCCCAGGAGAAAAAACCCTGGAGTCCCCCGGGGGATGCGGAGAAGAGCTCGCCAGCCAAAGCCAGCTATCCCAAGGGTGAGAAAGTTTCCGGCAAGCCGGGCATGGTTCGTAGCCCTTACGCTCCTTACGCTGGTTTGGTCGATGTGAAGGGCTTTGCCCCGGGAACGGAAGTGAAGTGCCCTTATACGGGCAAAATCTTCCTCGTTCCCTAAAACGGATCCCCGACAGCCTTTTGGCTTCTTTGCCATGGATCCTCTCCTGCAGTTATTGAAAGAGAAGGGTCGTGCCACGACCGCCGAACTTTCCCGGCTTACCGGGAAGAGTGAAAAAGAGGTGGAGGCGGCCATCCGCACATACGAGGCGGACCGGGTCATTCTCGGATATCAGGCGGTTTTGGATCCCGACAAAACCGGCAACGGCGGGGTGCGCGCGGTGATCGAGGCGCGGATCACCCCGGAGCGGGACGGAGGATTCGACCGGATTGCGGCCCGGGTGGCCCGATATCCCGAGGTCGTTTCCTGCCAGCTGATGAGCGGCGGGTATGACCTCCTGATCGTGGTGGAAGGGAAAGATTTGCGCCAAGTCGCCAGCTTTGTGGCGGAAAAACTTTCCACCATTCAGGGGGTGATTTCGACGGCGACCCATTTTCAGCTCAAGACGTACAAGGAAGCCGGCGTGCTGTTTCTGGCGGACGAAAAAGCGGAGCGGCTCTCCGTTTCGCCGTGAAAAAGCCGGCGGACTTTCTCGCCGAGCATGTCCGGGGGATTCCACGCTCTGGCATTCGGGATTTCTTCGAACTCGTGCAGAAGCGGGGGGATGTCATTTCCCTTGGTATCGGTGAGCCAGACTCCTCGGCTCCTTGGGCGGTCCGCGAAGCGGCGATTTACTCGCTGGAGCATGGGCGGACGGGGTACACCTCGAACTTGGGTTCGCTGAAACTCCGGCAGGAGATCTCCAAGTATGTGGAGAAGATGTTCGGGCAAACATATCACCCCGAAAACGAGATTCTGGTTTCGGTGGGCGTCAGTGAGGCGATCGATCTGGCTCTCCGGGCGGTGCTGAATCCGGGCGAGACCGTCCTCTATCACGAGCCCTGTTACGTCTCGTATGCCCCGTCGATCACCTTGGCCTACGGAAAAGCCAGGGCCATTCAGACCCGTCCGGAAGACGGCTTCCGGTTGGATCCCGCGGCGGTGGCGGGGGCGGCTGAGGGAGCCAAGGTTCTGCTGCTGAATTTTCCGACCAATCCCACGGGGGCGGTCCTTGCCGGAAAAGATCTCGATGCCCTGGCCAGAGTTTGTGTGGAAAAGGATCTGCTGGTGATCAGCGATGAGATTTATGCCGAGCTGACGTACGAGGGGCGGCATGAGTCCATCGTCAGCCGACCCGGGATGCGGGAGCGGACGATTTTGCTTCACGGCTTGAGCAAGGCTTTTGCCATGACCGGATTTCGGATCGGTTACGCTTGTGCCCCCGCTCCGCTGATCGAGGCGATGATGAAGATCCACCAATATTCGATTCTTTGCGCTCCCACGCCCAGTCAGGAGGCGGCGGTGGAGGCTTTGAGGGGGGCCGAGACCACCACCAGCGAAGCGCGGGAGACCTATCGGGTGCGGAGGGATTTTCTGCGGCGACGTCTGGAAGAGGCAGGGCTGCCCACCACGAACCCTGCGGGGGCTTTTTATCTTTTTGTGGACGTGAGGGGAACCGGGCTGAGTTCGAAAGAATTTGCCCTGCGGTTGTTGGAGGAAGAACAGGTGGCAGTGGTTCCCGGCGGTGCTTTCGGTCCGGGGGGCGAGGGGTTTGTCCGCTGCAGTTACGCCACGGCATTGGATCGGATTGAGGTGGCGGCGGAGCGGATGGCGAGATTTGTCGGACGGCTGAAGGGTGCGGCCCAAGGTCCACGTCTGGCCGTGGTGAGGTAAGCAAGTTTTGCGTTACGATGCGGTGATCGTCGGGGCCGGGCACAACGGCCTGATTTGCGCCTGTTATTTGGCGAAGGCCGGCCTGAAGGTGGCGGTGGTGGAGAAGAGGGAGTTGCCGGGTGGCGCGGTTTGTACGAGGGACGATCTGATTCCTGGTTTTCGGTTTGATGTGGGATCTTCGGTTCACATTATGATTCATCAGACTCCGGTGGTCGCGGAGTTGGATTTGGAGCGGGAGGGGCTGGAGTACATTGAGATGGATCCTTGGGCCTACTATCCCGTTCCGGGATCGAGCGAAGGGATCTCCTTCCATCGGTCGGTGGAAAAAACCTGCGCCAGCATCGCTCGGTTCAGTCCGCGGGATGCCGAAGCCTATCGCAAGTATGTGGAGAGATGGACGGAGCTGAATGAAGGGGTTTTTGAAACCTTTCTGGCGCCGCCCTCCCCGGGACGGCTTTTTGCCACGATTGTGAAAAGGAATCTTTTTCGGCCCCAATCGAGGCGGTTGTGGTCAAGTCTGGATACAGCCCGGCAATTGATGGCCCCTTATGGAGAGGTCATCAAGGAGACGTTTGAGAACGAGCATCTTCGCACGGCCATGCTTTGGCTCTCCGCCCAGAGCGGTCCGGCACCGGCGGAGGTGGCCAGCGGGGACATGTTTGGTTGGAATGCGATGATCCACAAAGGGGGTGCCAAGAGGGCGAAGGGCGGGAGCGGTTCCCTAGCGACCGCTTTGGTCAAATGTCTGCAGCGAAACGGCGGGGAAATTCATCTGGGCGTTCCCGTGCGAAAGGTCAGAAAACATGGATCAGGTTGGCTGGTGGAAAGTGGAGAAAAGACATGGGAAGCGGACAAGGTGGTGGCGGCCTGTCATTTGCGAACCTTTTTTGTCGATCTCTTGGAGGACGGGTCGGCGAAGTTAAGGGAGAGGATGGGAAAGGCGAGAGTCGGAAACGGTTTTGGAATGGTGGTGAGGCATGCGGTGGAAGAGTTGCCGGTGTACGGCCCTTCGGCGCAGAGCGGAAAACAACCCCGGGGTTATCATTCGGCGATGCAGTTGCTTTGCCGGGATCAGGCGATGCTGGAAAGCAGCTATCAGGATTATCTGGCGGGGCGTCCGCCCGCCCAGCCAAGCGTGGTGGCCATGACTTTCTCCGGCATTGACCCGACCCTGGCCCCGGAGGGGAAGCACACGCTGTTCACCTGGGCCCAGTACCACACGTACGAATTGAAGAATGGCGAAAATTGGGACGCGATCCGGGAGCGGGAGGCCGACAAACTCTACGACCTAGTTTGTCAGTATGCCCCGAATATGAAGGGGAAGATGATCGGGCGATATATCCAAACCCCGTTGGATCTGGAGCGGGACTTGGGACTCTTGCGGGGGAACGTAATGCATTTTGAGATGAGCTTGGACCAGATGTTTATGTTCCGTCCGCTCCCTGAAATTTCCTGTTACAAGACCCCCATGAAGAATCTGTATCTGACCGGGGCCAGCACTCATCCCGGGGGGGGTGTTTTTGGGGCCAGTGGAAGGAACACGGCCAAGGTGATCCTGGGTTGGCGGGGATGACCGGAAGGGAGTAGGATTTTCCCATGGCCGTGGCCACGCAAAAAACCCAAGCGGATCCCATCCGGCAATTTTCCATCTTTCTGGCCAACAAGGCTGGAAGGTTGCTGGAGTTGATCCGGATCCTGCAAAGCCGCCATGTTCATGTGGTGGCCCTGACAATTCTCGACACGACGGACAGCGCGATCGTCCGGATGGTGGTAGATGATCCAGACCAGGCCCGCGCAATCTTTCACGAACAAGCGGTGGCCCACACGGAATCAACGGTCGTCGCGGTGGAGTTGGGGGCGGCGACCGAGTTGCCCAAAGTCCTCTCTTCCCTGTTGGAGGCCGAGATCAATATTCTGACCACTTTTGCTTTTCTGGTGCGTCCGGAGGCGCGTCCAGCCCTTTGCCTGAACCTGGATGACAATGAACTTGGGGCGCAGGTGCTGGCCCGGGGTGGGTTCAAGCTTTTGGGACAGGGCGACATCTCCCGCTGAGCAGGAACCGGCGATGAGTCAGCTTCAGGCTGAGATCTGTTCGGGCAAAAGGATCACGGGGGAGGAAGCCGTGGAAATTTATCATTGGCCGCTGGCCCGACTCGGGGAACTGGCGGATATCCGGAGGAATCTGGCCAAAAGGCAGGATTACGGGGGCCGCGGGGAGGAGGTGGTCACGTACATCGTGGATCGAAACATCAACTACACCAATGTCTGTGACGTTTATTGTAAATTCTGTGCGTTTTACCGGACGGAGAAAGATGCCGACCACTACGTGCTGACCCACGCGCAGATCGATGCCAAGGTCGACGAATTGGTGGCGGTGGGCGGAAATCAAATCCTCCTGCAGGGTGGGCATCATCCCAAGCTGGATCTGGAGTGGTATCTCGATCTTTTGCGGCATCTGCGGGAAAAGTATCCGCAGGTGAATATCCACGGCTTCTCCCCGCCCGAATTCAACCATTTTGCCGAAGTGTTCGGAATGTCTCTGGAAAAAGTGATCGGAAAATTCAAGGAGGCGGGCTTGGGAAGCATTCCTGGGGGAGGAGCGGAGATTTTGGTTGATCGGGTGCGGCAGCGGATCGCGCCAAGGAAATGCGATGCAAATGCCTGGCTAAGAGTGATGGAGACCGGGCACGGGATGGGCCTACGGTCCAGCGCGACGATGATGTTTGGCCATGTGGAGACGGTGGAGGAAAGAATCGAGCATCTGGCGCGGTTGAGGGATCTGCAGGACCGGACGGGTGGGTTTACCGCCTTCATCTGTTGGACATTTCAACCGGAGAATACGGTTCTAAAGGCAGAGCGGACAGGCTCGCATGAATATCTGCGTATGCAGGCATTGGCCCGGATCTTTTTGGATAACATCCCCAACCTCCAGTCGAGCTGGGTGACTCAAGGGCCGGCGATGGGGCAGGTGGCTCTCAAGTTTGGGGCCAACGATTTTGGCAGCCTGATGATGGAGGAAAATGTGGTTTCGAGCGCGGGCACCAGTTTTCGGCTCAGCTTGGAGGAGATGCGCCGACTCATCCAGGAGGCGGGATATGAGCCCCGGCAGAGAAATAACGGGTATGAACTGGTAGATATGACTGCTGAGAAAGCCGTCCTCACAGCCTGACCTTATCCCAAAAGCGGAAGCCGGGCTTAGGCCCGGCCTCGGGATTTATTTGTAGCGGATGGCGCGACCGTTTGCTCCGCCGGCGGGGCCGGTGAAACGGAAGCTGGTGTCGACCCGGTCAAGAACGACGGCATCGGCTTTCATTTTCCAAGCCTGTTTTTGGAGGGACTCCTTCATCGATTCCTCGTCGTCCCAGAGAAAAATCTGGGGGGCGCTGACCAAGCCAATGACCTCGAAAGGCTTTTCCGGCCGATCCAAAAGCAGGGGGATGGATTTCCAGGGTTCACCCTCCTCGCTGTTGCGGGAGCTTTTTTTGGAGCGTTTTCCCGTGGTCGAGGTGCGGCTCGAGGAGTCCTGGGCAAGGGCCTCCGGGGAGATCCAAACGGAGGCGAAGACCAAGAAAATCGTGAGGCAAAAGGTTTTGGATAATTGCATAAAATGTTTGATATGCGTGCCGGCGCGGAAGGCAAGCCGGATGCCGACTGGATGTGGACAAAAAAAAGGCTAACAAGATGGGATGAGAAAGCATCCCGGAATGCCGGCCAAAATTCTTTGGGCCTTGATCGCGTTGGCGGGTGCGGGATCGCTTGGATGGATTGCTTGGCGGCGGGGGGAGCCCGTCAACGCCCTCTGGTTGATCGTGGCCACGGGATGCGTCTATGCCATCGGATACCGGTTCCACAGTGCTTGGCTAATGGCCACCGTGTTGGCCGTAAATCCAGGAAGGAAAACACCAGCCGAACAATATTCCGATGGCCGGGATTTCGTAAAAACCAACCGATGGGTGGTCTTTGGGCATCATTTCGCGGCCATTGCGGGCCCGGGTCCGCTGGTCGGACCCGTTCTGGCCGCCCAGTTTGGTTACCTGCCCGGGTTGCTGTGGATTTTGATCGGGGCCGTACTGGGTGGGGCCGTCCACGACAGCATCATCCTATGGCTGAGCGTGCGACGGCGTGGAAAATCGGTGGGCCAGATGCTGCGGGAGGAAGTGGGACCGGCGGCGGGAACCCTTGCGGTGATCGGACTGCTGGGGATCCTGACCATGTTGATGGCCGTGCTGGCGTTGGTGGTGGTGCGGGCGTTGGCGGAAAGTCCATGGGGGCTTTTCACCATCGTGTTGACGATGCCTCTGGCGCTGGCCATGGGAATCGGCATGCGGGGAGCCGGCGGGGTGCGTACGGCTTGGGTCACGGTCCTCGGGGTGCTCGCCTTAATCGGATGCGTTTGGGCGGGGAAGTGGGCTTCCGAGGCGCCGGCTTGGGCATCGATGTTTACCTGGAATGGAAAATCGTTGGCTTGGTCCATCATGGGGTACGGTCTGGCAGCGAGCACTCTGCCGGTCTGGCTGTTGCTGGCTCCGAGGGATTACCTGAGTTCGTTCTTAAAAATCGGCACCGTGGCGGCTCTGGGAGTTGTGGTGGCCCTGCTGGCGCCCCAACTGCAAATGCCCGCCCTGACCAGATTCATCGATGGTAGCGGGCCGGTTTTCGCGGGTCCGGTTTTCCCTTTCTGCTTCATCACCATCGCGTGCGGGGCGGTCAGCGGATTCCATTGCCTGGTATCCTCCGGAACCACTCCGAAACTTTTGGCGAGTGAGGCGGACATCCGGGTGGTGGGCTACGGGGCGATGATCACCGAGATGGTGGTGGGTGTTTTGGCGTTGGTGGCGGCGTGCGCCATGCCGCCCGGAGAATATTTTGCGATCAATCTTCGGGGCGAGCCGGCCGCCGTGGTGCAGAAGATCACCGAGATGGGATTTCCGGTCACGGAAAAGCAGATGGGGGATCTGGCCCGCTCGGTCGGGGAGCCGACGATGGTGGGAAGAACCGGGGGTGCGCCCACTTTTGCCGTGGGCATGGCTCAAATCTTTGCGAAGTCGGCGGGATCCACGGGAGGTTCGGCCATGGCCTTGTGGTACCACTTTGCCATCATGTTTGAGGCGCTTTTCATCCTGACGACGATCGATGCGGGCACCCGAATCGGAAGGTTTCTCGTGCAGGAAGTGTTGGGCTGGTTGTGGAAACCCCTTGGGGAGGTGCATTCCGCGGCCGGAAACTTTCTGGGAAGCGGGCTTTTTGTCGCGGGATGGGGATGGTTCCTGTACCAGGGGGTGATGGATCCCCAGGGAGGGATTAACAGTCTCTGGCCGATTTTCGGAGTGGCCAACCAACTGTTGGCCGTGATGGCGCTTGGCTTGGCCACCACCGTGTTGGTGAAGATGGATAAGGGCAGGTTAGCTTGGGTCACCCTGGGTCCTCTGGTCTGGCTGGTGGTGGTCACGTTCAGTGCGGGTTGGATGAAAATCTTCAGCGCGGATCCCAGGCTGGG
>Ga0214917_10001841_pt1 | contig 26864 bp, 26 predicted proteins | sample LL_1208_BB_MetaG_FD_177983 | JGI IMG/M metagenome (GOLD analysis project Ga0214917, IMG submission 177983) | Freshwater microbial communities from Lake Lanier, Atlanta, Georgia, United States - LL_1208_BB | ecosystem: Environmental > Aquatic > Freshwater > Lake | place: USA: Georgia | collected... | reverse complement strand
TAAGTTCATACCATTAAAAAAGCCATCATCGACTAATTGACGATGATGGCTTGAAAAGTATTTATTAAAAGAATAATTACATCATACCTGGCATTCCGCCTCCATGAGGCATAGCTGGGGCTGCAGATTCTTTTGATGGTTTCTCGCTAATAACGCATTCAGTGGTTAATACCATTCCTGCAATAGAAGAAGCATTTTCCAAAGCAATGCGGGTAACTTTGGTTGGGTCGATAACACCTGCTAATTTTAAATCCTCAAACTTATCAGTACGGGCATTATAACCCATATCACCTTTTGAATTTAAAACCCTTTGCAACACGACAGAACCTTCAACTCCTGCATTTTCAGAGATAGTACGCAAAGGAGCTTCCAATGCTTTACGAACGATATTTACGCCAATATTTTCATCTTCGTTGGCGCCTTTGAAATTTCTCAAGGCACCGATAGCGCGTACCAAAGCTACACCACCACCAGCGACAATTCCTTCTTCAACAGCAGCGCGGGTTGCACTTAATGCATCATCTACGCGATCTTTTTTCTCCTTCATTTCTACTTCTGTTGGAGCGCCAACGTAGAGAACAGCAACACCACCTGCTAATTTAGCTAAACGCTCTTGAAGTTTTTCGCGATCATAATCGCTGGTTGAAGCTTCAATTTGTTGTTTTAACTGCTGGATACGTGCTTTAATCTGTGATTCTTCTCCACGACCGTTGACGATAGTGGTATTATCTTTATCGATAGAAATTTTCTCAGCACTTCCAAGATGTTCCAAAGTTGTATTTTCCAGTTTATACCCTTGTTCTTCAGATATAACCGTTCCACCTGTAAGGATTGCAATATCCTCTAACATAGCTTTACGACGATCACCGAAACCTGGTGCTTTAACAGCAACTACTTTTAAACTTGCACGAAGACGATTTACAACTAAAACGCCTAAAGCCTGACTTTCAATATCTTCTGCGATAATTAATAATGGTCTTCCCATACCAACCACTTTTTCTAAAATAGGGATAATATCCGCCATATTAGAAATTTTCTTATCGTATATAAGGATGAAAGCGTTATCATATTCGCTCACCATGTTTTCAGTATCTGTTACGAAATAAGGAGAAAGATATCCTCTGTCGAACTGCATACCTAAAACTTCTTCCATGTACGTTTCAGTACCTTTTGATTCTTCAACAGTAATTACGCCGTCTTTAGAGACACGTTTCATCGCTTCAGCGATTAATTCACCAATTGCTTCATCGTTATTTGCCGAGATACCAGCAACTTGTTTGATACGATTGAAATCGGAACCTATATTTTCAGACTGTGATTTTAAGAAGGCAATGACTTCTTTTACCGCCTTATCGATACCTCGTTTCAAATCCATTGGATTTGCACCAGCGGTTACATTTTTAAGACCGGCATTGATGATAGCCTGTGCCAATGCGGTAGCCGTAGTAGTTCCATCCCCAGCAATATCTGCGGTTTTAGAAGCAACTTCTTTTACCATTTGAGCACCCATGTTTTCGATTGGATCCTCTAATTCAATTTCTTTAGCTACAGTTACACCATCTTTGGTAATTTGTGGAGCCCCGAAACTTTTTTGAATAACCACATTACGGCCTTTTGGACCTAATGTTACTTTAACAGCATTAGCCATTGCATCGACACCAGCGCGTAATTTTTCCCTGGCATCTCTATTAAAACTGATTTCTTTAGCCATCTTTCGATTTCTCTTTAAGGTTTGAAATGAAAATAATTACAGAATGACCAAAATGTCATCTTCGCGCATGATTAAGTAATCATGTCCTTCAAAATTCAATTCCTGACCGGCATATTTACCATATAAAACGGTATCGCCTACTTGAACTGTCATCAGGTTGCCGTCTTTTCCTGGGCCTACCGCTATTACTTCACCTCTTTGAGGTTTTTCTTTAGCTGTATCAGGGATAATAATTCCTCCCTTTGTCTTTTCTTCCGCAGGAGCAGGCTTTACTACAACACGATCGTTGATTGGCCTCATATCTCTTTTATTTTATTAGGTGGTTAAAAAATATTTACATGGTCTATATCACTTTATGTGCCAATCCTTAATATCTGCCAAATTTTCAGGTTTAAACCCAATTGTGTCAGATTTAAGGAACAAAAAGGCAGTTTAGGCTTAATTTTTCACTCTTTTTGCCTTAAAATTGCGTTCACCGGCTTTAATTGAGGTATTTAAATGGTTTTCGACTGGGGGTATAGGACAATTGAAACCTTCATTATAGGCGCAATAAGGATTGTAAGCCTTATTAAAATCAAGCAAGATTTTTCCATCTTTAACGGTGCTAATTCTTATATCCATATATCTGCCTCCACCATAACTTTCGTTACCATTTGTCTCATCTTTAAAAGGTAGAAACAAATAATCTTTAAATTGGGGTTGCCTGATCAAAGTCATGTTTTGATACAAATAAAAAGTTATTTCTTTTTTCTTATGAAAAAAGGTTGCGGTGGCATATTTTCTGTAATCACGCGTCACGCCGCTATAAGTGGGCATTTGAAAAACCGGTTCTTTTTCTAAAAGGGTTAAGGTAGCCTCAACACTCCAGGATTTTTTAAAGGAGAAATATTTTATGAATGATTTTTCCTTTTCAGTGATAGGTTTTCTCACATCTGCGAGTAATTCCTCAATATGTTTTTTCCTGAATTCAAAAATTTCCTTTTTTGTTTGAGAAACGAGTTTATTTGGAAGGAAAAAGATAAAAAGCAACAGCAGGTGAAATAATCTTTTAAGTAGCATGATAGTCTGTTATTGAGCAACGAGAACCAGTTTGTTTTCAGGTTCATTGATTTCCAGTCTTGATATTTTTTTAATAGGATACCTCGAAAGATCGGCCAAAAGCTCCCAGTTTGCATTTTTGTCAGGGTGAAACTGATAAATTTTATTGCCCTCTGCCATAATCAAGGTACCGTCTTTAAAAACGGCAAAATCTTCCTGTTGGTTTAATGGCATTATGATTGGAATTTTGGGGCTTTCGGGAGTGTAAGTGGCCTTTGTTCTGTAAATAAAGGAGGGCTCACCAGGTTTAGCTTTTTGCAAAAAGTATAACAACTCATTGTTGGAGACTCGAAAACATCTTCCGGGCATCTCTGTAATCATAGTTGAAATGGATTCATCTGTCTTACGATACCATAAGGTTGTTGGATTTCCCAGTTCAAAAGTGATTACGCCATTAGCAGCAACCCATCGGAAGTAACCGATATTGGTTCGATTGATAAATAATGGTTTTCCTTGATTTTGACCATTTAAGGGTAATGTCCAGATGCGCTGCAATGTATCCCCTGGCCAAAATTCCATTCTTAAAATATGGATGTCCTTAATGTTCGGTCCTATTATTGCCGAGTACTCCCCTTCGGGTGTTTTGGTAAAAGGAACCAGTTTCCCATTTAAAAGATTTAGTTTATAAATATCTGGATTTAAATCACCTGCTTTGGCACGGCTGTAAAATAGCAGGCTATCTCCAGCTAAATGAGGATGGTTGTTATATCCATTTGGGTTATTTGATGTCAGTAAAGTCAAATGCTGAAGCCTTCTTTGCTGTTGAGCATCTGTTATAATTTCCAATTGATAAATATGGCTGGCGGGTAACTGGCCTCTTAAAGTAACTACATAAAAAAGAAGGGAAATAATCCAGCGTATTTTGTTCATAAATTATTAATAGATAGCGTTAAAAATTGATATTAATGCAATGATATAATCAAAAAGTTAAATTCTTTATTAATTTTAGCTACTTTTTTTGGAATATGGTTGAAAGTTACTACTTTTACAAAGTAAACAGTCATTAATGAATTATTCAGGAGCATTTTATTTTAGCGGTTTTTATTTTTACGGTTTGTCGTAAAGGGACGCTATTTATGCTAAAAAAATAATTCTGCAAAATAGAGTCCCGCCAGCGGGACTTTTTTTTTGGTTAAAAATTAATTATGATCGCTCAAACATTACTGGAAAAAAAGTTAACCAACACTCAGTCCCTTGGAATTGCCATACAGGGTGTTCCTGGTGCGTTTCACGATATCGCTGCGAGACATTGTTTTGATGGGCAAGTTATAGAAATTATTCCTGCGATTACTTTCGATGAATTGGTAGATAAAACACAATTTGATGAAAAAGTAGATGTGGCCCTAATGGCTATTGAAAATTCAATTGCTGGTACGCTCCTTCCCAATTATAAAAGAGTACACGAATCAGCCTTGTTTATCGTTGGTGAAGTGTATTTGAGAATTGTACAAAACTTAATGGCTCTACCCGGTCAATCCATTAATGAATTAAAAGAAGTCCATTCTCATCCCATTGCCATTGAACAGTGCAGGGAATTTTTTAGAAATTATCCCTCTATTCGTTTAGTTGAAAGTGAAGATACGGCTCTTTCAGCCAAATTTATAAAGGAGAAACAGATAAAAGGTGCAGGTGCAATTGCCAGTAGTCTGGCTGCAAAAATGTATGATTTAGAAATTCTTGCTCCATCAATTGAAACCAATAAAGCAAACCATACAAGATTTTGGGTGCTTCAACCCAGAAAAAACATCACTATGGATGAACATGCGAATAAAGTTTCAATTACTTTCTCGGTGGATCATACTGTTGGGAGTCTCTATAAGGTTTTAGCCGTTTTGGCAGCCTACAATATTAACGTATCTAAAATCCAGTCTACCCCTATTTTAGGAAAACCATGGGAATATCAGTTCTATCTTGACTTTATTTCAGAAGGGTTAGTGCCTGTTCAATCAGCTATTGATGCGATAAAACCACTGGCAAATGATTTACATATTTTAGGTATTTATCATCAAGGCAAACACTTTGAAGAATGAAAGGGGAACCAATCATTTTACCGGCTTCCCGCATGGGGCACGTGGAGGAATACTATTTCTCCCGAAAATTAAAAGAGATTGCACGTTTAAGAGCAGAGGGTAAAAAAGTAATAAATCTTGGCATTGGAAGTCCTGACCAGGCGCCAGATGAAAAGGTTATCCAAACTTTGATAAACGAAAGCCTGAAAACAAATATTCATGGTTATCAATCCTATTTAGGATTACCAGAATTGAGAAATGCTTTTTCCCATTGGTACAAAACCTATTTTCAGGTTGACTTAGATCCAAATACCGAAATATTGCCTCTTATCGGTTCCAAGGAAGGAATCATGCATATCTCCATGACCTATCTTGAAATGGGCGATGAAGTGCTGGTGCCTGATCCTGGTTATCCGGCTTATTCAGCTGTTGCAAGGCTAGCAGGAGCTGCCATTAGACATTATCCTTTGGAGGAATCCAGAAACTGGCAGGGAAATTTAGATAAACTTGCTCAGTCTGATTTGTCGAAGGTTAAACTTATGTGGCTAAATTATCCCAATATGCCCACCGGAGCACCTGCTGACAAAGGATATTTTACAGCTTTAATTCAATTTGCCAGAGATTATAAAATATTACTGGTCAATGATAATCCTTATACCTTTGTATTAAATCCTGAAAAGCATAGTTTACTCTCAATTCCTGATGCCAGGGAAGTCGCATTGGAGTTAAATTCTTTGAGCAAAGCTCATAATCTGGCTGGTTGGAGAATTGGGATGCTTGCGGGTCGGGCCGATTATTTAGCTGAAATATTAACTTTTAAAAGTAATATGGATTCTGGTATGTTTTATGGCATACAAAAGGCCGCAATTACGGCTCTTCAGCTTCCCAATTCCTGGTATGAAAATATGAATACGGTTTATCGGGAGAGAAGATTAATAGCCGAAAAGGTGATGGATTTACTGGGGTGCACCTATGCCAAAAATCAGGTAGGTATGTTTTTATGGGCAAAAATTCCGGGAGAATACGAAAATGCTTATCATCTGGCAGATCGTTTATTATATGAAACAAACCTATTCATAACTCCAGGAGGAATTTTCGGAGATGGAGGATTGTCCTATATTAGAATATCCTTATGCAGTCCGGTTGATGACTTTAAAGAGGCTATTGATAGAATTAGTTCCTCTGAATTAAAAGTTTCATTATGATTGTTGCTATCATTGGATTAGGGTTAATCGGAGGATCACTGGGTATTTCTCTTAAAAATAAAGCAGGAATATCCCGGATTTTAGGTATTGATAATAATCCGCATCATGCTTCCAAAGCATTGAATCTTGGATTAGTGGATGAGATTACGCAACTGAATGAAGCGATGACATTGGCAGATGTGTTTATCGTTTCTACACCCATGGACAGCATGGTCAAAGTTATTCCAGATTTGTTGTCGCAAGTTTCTGATCAACAAATTATTTTTGATGTGGGATCAACAAAAAGGCAATTAGCAGAAGTCGTGCGTTTTCATCCCAAAAGGAGTCGTTTTGTTGCCGCTCATCCAATGGCAGGTACAGAATTTTCAGGTCCGGAAGCTGCAATTCCCCACCTGTTCGAAGGGAAATTTACCGTACTTTGTGATATAGAACTGAGCGCACCAGATGCTCTTGAGACGGTACAACGGATATTTTCTTCCTTAAATATGAAAATTTTAACCCTAGATTCAAAATCTCATGATATTCATACAGCGTATGTTTCACATATTTCACACATAAGTTCTTTCGCTTTAGCCCTTACGGTGTTAGCAAAAGAAAAAGATGAAAACAGAATTTTTGAACTCGCAGGTTCTGGATTTAGCAGTACGGTGCGCCTTGCCAAATCATCACCCGATACCTGGATTCCTATATTCAGACAAAATAGAGATAACGTATTGGATGTATTAGATGAACATATTAACCAACTTTCGCAATTTCGAAGCTTACTGATAAAAAACGACTTTGACACTTTTTACACACTCATTGAGGAAGCAAATGCAATAAAACGCATTATTTCCTGACTAACTTAAAAGAATAATCATGGAAATGACATTTAGCCCCGTTTTGGCGCGCACGGAAAAACGCCCCATCATCATTGCCGGACCTTGTAGTGCGGAATCAGAAGAACAAGTAATGCAAACAGCAAGAGGTTTAGCTGCCCTTGGTACCGTAGATTTATTTAGAGCAGGTATCTGGAAACCTAGAACCCGCCCAGGTGAATTTGAAGGGGTTGGAGCAATTGGTTTACCCTGGCTGAAAAAGGTTAAAGCTGAAACAGGTTTATCTGTGACAACAGAAGTGGCTAATACCCAGCATGTGTTTGAAGCCCTAAAAGCTGGTGTCGATGTACTGTGGATAGGTGCCCGAACTACAGTAAATCCTTTTTCTGTGCAAGAAGTGGCCGATGCCTTGAAAGGAGTAGATATTCCTGTATTAATTAAAAATCCGGTGAATCCCGATTTAAAATTATGGATTGGCGCCATTGAAAGAGTTTATAATGCAGGTATCAGACGCATTGCTGCCATTCAAAGAGGATTCTCCCATCATGGTGAATCAAATTACAGAAATATTCCACGCTGGCAAATTGCCATTGAACTCAAAAGATTATTTCCTGATTTAGATATTATTGTTGACAATAGCCATATCTGTGGCAGACGTGACACGCTTCTCTCTGTTGCTCAAAAAGGATTTGATCTTAATTTTGACGGCCTTATGACCGAAGTTCACCCGCGTCCAGATGAGGCCTGGAGCGATGCTGCTCAGCAGATTACCCCTGAGGTTTACGGTGCCGAACTTTATCATAAATTAAAATTCAGACTCGCTACAACAGATAATCCTGAATTTCACAATAACATTGATCACTTAAGACATGAAATTGATGAAATTGATGATGAATTAATGAATCTATATGCCAGAAGAATGAAATTAGCTGAGGGTATTGGCAAATTTAAAAAGGACAATAACATTGCCATTCTTCAGACAAACAGATGGAATGAAATATTGGAAAGAGGCCTTAGCTTAGGTACTAAAAAAGGATTGAGTGAAGAGTTTATCGAAACTACCTTGAAAGCGATTCACCAGGAATCTATAAATCACCAGGAAAAGGTTATGCAGGGAAATTAAGCATTTTATTTATAAGCCTCCGTTAATTACGGGGGCTTATATTTGTTAAAAAAAGGAGAAAATCATTTAAAAATTAAGGAAGTTTCTTAGGCTTTATCATAGGGATATGTGGTATGCCATCTTCTAAATATTCTTCACCCGATTTATAGAAACCGAGTGATTCATAAAAACGTATCAGGTAGGATTGGGCAGAAATTTTAATCTCAATATTTCCATATTTTATTTCCATTTCATCCATTGATTTTTTTACTAATTGCTTTCCGATGTTCTTTTTTCGAAAATCGGGATGAACTACAATTCTGCCAATAGATGCATAGTCCTGAAAAGCAATGCCTTTAGGTATTAGCCTGGAATAGGCTATTAATTGCTCGTCCCAGCCATAAAAAAGTAGATGCCAGGCATCTTTATCCAGATCATCTGCATCTAAATAAGGACAATTTTGTTCCAAAACAAATACTTTTTGCCTTAATTTCATGATGTCATACAACTGGTAAAGACTTAATCCGGCAAAGGGCAAACAATTAATTTTTAATTTACCTGACAGTTCCACTGACATTTAGATTAAATTTAGGTTAATTTTCGAGCGTCAAAATAATACTTTTTTTAGAGATAAAATGTATTTTATTTGTTAGGAAAATAAATTTATATATCACTGATGAATGAAGACCCTGTGACAAATTGTGGAATATAAAGGGATTAAGCCCCAAATTTCGATGCTTATTTATACTTTTGTGTTAACTAAAAAATAATAATGAGGTCATTTTGTTTATCTCCTTCTTTACTTGCTGCAGATTTTAGCCAGTTACATGATGAAATTTCTTTTTTTAATAACTCCCAGGCAGATTGGTTGCATCTTGACATCATGGACGGTCATTTTGTGCCAAATATAAGCTTTGGATTTCCAGTGGTGGCTGCATTGAGAGGATTGACTGCCAAAGTATTTGATGTACATTTAATGATTTCAAATCCTGACGCATATTTAAAATCTTTTAAAGATGCGGGTGCTGATAAACTAACTGTACATTATGAAGCTTGTCCACATTTGGTAAGAACGCTTCAGCAAATCAAAGAGTTAGATATGTCGCCTGCAGTAGCTGTTAATCCTCATACCCCTGTGTCTTTATTAAAAGACATTTTTCCTTACGTTGAAATGATCTTAATTATGTCCGTAAATCCAGGTTTTGGGGGACAAAAATTTATCCCACAAACCATAGATAGGGTAAAAGAATTAAGAAATCTACTGGATGTTTCTTATCCAGATATCATTATTCAAATAGATGGAGGAGTAGATTTAAATAATGCGGCTTCGCTAATTAAAGCCGGAGCAGATAATCTGGTTGCGGGTACAGCTGTTTTTAAAGCAGCAAACAGAGAGGGTACTGTCATCAAATTTTATGAAATGGCTGAAAAAATAAAAAATGGTCAATATTAAAGCTGGTAAAAAGATGAACAAATTATACATGTTAACGCTGTCTGTTTTCATGTTTACGATTTTTGATACGCTAGCTCAATCGTCAATAAGCGCGAAAATTTCAGGAATTATAACAGATGGATTAACAGATTTACCTGTGGAATTTGTAACCGTTTATGTTAAAGGTACCTCTAATGCTGTTGAAACTGATGCTTCAGGTAGATATAGCCTTGAGGTTCAGGCTCAAAAACCTTTTGTGCTTATTTTTACCAGAATAGGTTATAAGGAGAGTTCTGTAAATGCCGAGGCTATGCCTAATGGGAGTAGCCGTCAATTTGATATCATTCTGGCACCGGCAGCGTCTGATCTGGAAATTGAAATAAGAAGTTCACGTATTCAAGAGGCGGGTATGATCAGGGAAGGGGTTGAACAACTTCGTTTGTTACCAAGTACCTCGGGTAATTTGGAAAGTTTATTGCCTCATCTGGCCTTGGGAGCAAGTAGTGGAACCGGCGGAGAATTAAGTTCTCAATATAATGTCAGAGGGGGAAATTATGATGAGAATCTAGTCTATGTAAATGATTTTGAGATTTACAGGCCTCAGTTAATCAGAGCGGGTCAACAAGAAGGGCTTAGTTTTCCAAATATTGATTTAATAAGGGATTTATCGTTTTCATCGGGTGGTTTCGAAGCCAGATATGGCGATAAACAATCTTCTGTTCTGGATATTAAATATAAAAGACCGGAAGCCTTTGGTGGATCTTTTTCTGGCAGTTTACTTGGGGCAACCGCTCATTTAGAAGGTAGTTTGCCAGTAGGAAAAAGTGATTTTAAAAAATGGAGGTATCTGATAGGAACCAGATATAAAACAAACAGATACTTACTCGGTTCACTGGATGTAAAAGGAGAATATGTTCCCAATTTTACAGACTTTCAGGTTTACCTAACCTACGATATTTCAAAATCCTTACAGTTGGGCTTTTTAGGTAATTTTAATCGGTCAAGCTATGAATTTAAACCCACCACCCGTAGTACAGCCTTTGGTTTAATTAATTACGCGCTCCAGTTATACAGTGTTTTTGAAGGGGAGGAAAAGGATGATTTTACCACTGGAATGGGAGGGTTATCTTTAACATGGCTTCCAGAAAACAGAAAAAATCCCCTTTTTATGAAGTTATTGATGTCAGGTTTTGGCTCTCATGAGAAAGAATCTTTTGATATCTTAGGAAGCTATAGTCTGCGACAAATTGATTCAGATTTGGGAAGTTCCCGTTTTGGGGAGGTTTTAGAAGAATTAGGTTCTGGTACGCAACATCAATATGTTCGTAATTTGTTGCAAACAAGAGTGGGGAATATTGAATATAAAGGCGGTCTGGAAATTCAAATGGATGAAAATGGGGCAAAAAATCATTTTTTACAATGGAGTTTGAAATACCAGCTTGAATCTATTTATGACCGCATTAATGAATGGGAGAGAATTGATTCAGCCGGATATTCCTTGCCTTATAATCCTGATGTTTTTCAACTTTCCCAGGTATTGAAAACGGAAAATGAATTAAATTCATCGAGATATAGTGCTTATTTTCAGGATACATACACCTACAGAAAAGCAGGGAAAAGAGAATTCAGGCTTTCTATGGGTATAAGGGCTAATTACTGGAATATAAATAAAGAGTTCTTGTTTTCACCAAGGGTTCAGTTGCTATATAAACCATTGGGTATTAAACGGGATATTTCCTGGAAAGTTGCTTTTGGATACTATATGCAACCTCCATTTTACAGAGAAATGAGAAGACCGGACGGTATCATGAATCTTGATATTCTTGCACAAAAATCATTTCATTATCTTGCTGGTTTTATCTACGACTTTTATATGGGTAAAAATAATCCTACAAAATTTAAATTCATTGCAGAAGGGTACTATAAAAATCTATGGGATCTGGTATCATACGAGGTAGAAAATGTACGTATTCGATATGCAGGCGTTAATAATGCAACAGGTTATGTTACTGGTTTGGATGTCAGACTTAACGGAGAATTTGTAAACGGAGCTGAATCATGGATTAATCTATCCATTTTAAGAGCCAGAGAGCGACTAAATGGGATAGAACATTTAGAAAGAGAAGTTGGAAAACCTGAAGCTACCATAGTTAAATATGTACCAAGACCTTCTGACCAGTTGGTCACTTTAGCTCTGTTTTTTCAGGATTATCTTCCAAAAAATGATCATTTCAGGGTCCACGTTAATTTTACTTTGGGAACTGGATTACCTTATGGATTACAGGGAAATAACATGGTTTACAGGAATACTTATCGTTTAAATCCTTATCACAGAGTAGATATAGGATTTTCTTATTTACTTTACGATCGATTGATAAAGTCACAGATCAAGCCGAATCACTGGCTCAGATTTAGTAAAAAAACTTGGCTTAGCCTGGAAGTGTATAATCTTCTCCAAGTACAAAATCAAGCAGGGAATACCTGGATAAAAACAGTTTTTCTGCAGCAATATGCAATCCCTAATTATCTTACCAGCAGAAGGATTAACCTCAGGCTTAGGTGTGAGTTTTGAAAAACATGTTTAATTTTAAATAAAGAATTTGGAATTCTTGTAAAAAAAACTAATTTTGCAGGGTTAAAACCTACCTGGCTCTTATTGAGCGTAAGGCTGGCTGGCATTCACCACATAAATTTTGACAAGTGGCAGTAAAAATCAGACTTCAGCGTATGGGGAGAAAAAAATCTCCTTTTTACCACATCGTTATTGCAGATTCCCGTTCTCCTCGTGACGGAAGGTTTATTGAAAGAATTGGAAGTTATAATCCAATGACAAAACCCGCAACCATTGATATTGATCGCGACAAAGCTTTTGAATGGTTGAATAATGGAGCTCAACCAACAGACACCGTTAACGCAATCTTGCGCTTCAAAGGCGTACTTTACAAAAAACATTTGATGAGAGGCGTCAAGAAAGGTGCCCTTACTTTAGAGCAAGCAGATGAAAAACATACTGCGTGGGTAGAGAAAAAAGAAGCTAAAATTGCAGAAAGAGTAAACCAGACCAAAAAAGAAATCAGTGATTTTCATGCAATGGTTTCTGGAGTTGCGGTGCCAAAAGCTTCCAAAAAACAAGCTGTTGAGGAAACACCAGCTGATGATACCGTTGAAGAAACACCAGCAGCTGAATAAATTATTCCGTTAGGATTAATATTTTTTTTAACCTGATAATGCTGAGAAATGCATTATCAGGTTTCCATTTAAAATGATTACCATGTACGAATTAAATGAAGAATACCTGACAAAACTCGAGGAGTTAGCTGTCGGGATTCAAGATTCACCCGCATTAGCCAGTTATCTGAACTCTGAAGAGGAGGACGATTATAATGAACTTAAAAATAGCTTCGAACCTTCTATTTCCGAGATTTATCAAGAGGTTGCTACGAATGCTCCTTTACAGTTGATAGCACTGGAACAAGTCCTTATGGATCCGGTTTTCGAAGGATTATTTTTACCAAAATTATTAGGTTATGTCGTTCTGCGTGGCAATGTAAATAATGATTTCAAATACATTCGTCCTCAGGAACATTTTAAAGATTTGATCCTTGCTATTTCCACCTCCCCTAATTTTGAGTTGTTAAGAAAAAGAATTGGGATGTCGGTTCAGGTTGGATTTGCTATGTGCAGCGATATTTGGATTACCAATGTTTTGGAATCTATAGAAAATAAAAGAGTAAAGCAATTTTTCCAAAGTCAGAAAAATGAGAAATTTGTTCATTTAGCTGAAAGAAAAACAGCTTATTCAAGATTTTTAAAACAATTTCAGCATGATACATTTCTTTCCGCTGAATTCCCCGCTACTGCTGGAGAACTCATTGTTTTCTTTCCTCAGCTAAAAAGATTTTTACTTTCAAGAGTCAATAAATCATTACCCAATGAAAGTTTGATTAAACCCCTTTCAGAATTTGTTATTAATGAAGAATTTTGGGGTAGCATGGAGCACCAGGAAATCATGTTTATTTTCGGTTTATTTTTTGAAACTCCTGAGGTTGACAGGATTAACCTGCATAAAACAATTAATAAAATAAGAAGCCAAGATTCTTTGCTTTTTTCACAACGAGCTTTCACTATTTTATTGCATTTACATCAGCATGGCGATGGAATTCTCAATCCTGAAGCAGACCTCAGACTTTCAGGGATTATCGACAAAACCATGAAGGATGAGCTATCGGCCTATTATCTGGTTATTGATAAAATTCACAAATCAGGTTATACCAGCGAAGCGGTACAGGAAGAAGTGCGTCAATTCCATTCAAAATATGACGGTTTATCTGAAATAAATGAATGTTTGAGACTTACCATCTCTCAATATTTCTTAAATTTAATTAAAAATTTAGAGGTTCAGGATTACATGGAATTCTTTGGAATTTTCACTCAGTTATTTCCTACCTACCAGCAAATATTCAATAATCAGCATTTCAATATGAGGATTAGAGAAGCAGCCCTGAATTATGTTGATCGTTTACAAGATACCTTTTTGGATAAAAGAGGCAGAGATTATCAGGAAGTTAAAAAATTCGTTGGCCGTACTTTTGTGGATATAGAGTTTGTAACTGACAAAGAATTTGTTGAAAGATTCAAAACAGTGCGTAAAGCCAAAGAAGCTTAAAGGTAGTTAACATTACGATAATATGGCTAGGCTGGTCATCGTCTCCAACCGCTTGCCCGTTACTATTCAGAAACAGGGAAATGAATTTTTGTGCTTTCCCAGTTCAGGGGGTTTGGCTACTGGTTTAAGTGCCTTGTCATCAAACATTGAAAAAATATGGATTGGTTGGCCTGGTTTTCATTTTGAGAAAGAGGAAGAACCAGAGGTTATTAAACTCCTTGGCAGTGAAGGTTTATTTCCTGTATTTCTTTCGGAAATGGACATTGAAACCTATTATTCGGGCTTTTGTAACCGTACAATCTGGCCTCACTTTCACTATTTTACCCAATATACTTCTTATAATGAGGAAAATTGGAACGCGTATGTAAATATTAATCAAAGATTTGCTGATAAAATTTCTTCAATGGTTAAACCCGATGATACCGTTTGGATTCATGATTATCAGTTAATGCTTTTACCAGCGATTTTGAGAAAAAATTTCCCTGATTTATCCATAGGTTTTTTTCTCCATATCCCTTTTCCATCCTATGAAATTTTTAGAACCATACCTTGGCGTTCAGAATTATTATCAGGTATTTTAGGAGCAGACCAGGTTGGTTTCCATACCTATGGTTATATGCGTCACTTTCTGAGTGCAGCCTATAGGATTTGCGGATTTGAACATCATATTGGAAAAATTACGGTATATAACAGAGTAGTAAATGTTGATGTGTTCCCTATGGGGATTGATTATCAGAAATTTGCTAAATCACCTTCGGTTTCAGAAATTGCAGACGAAACCATTAATATTGGAAATTTAGCTAATGGCAAAAAGCTCATTATTTCTTTAGACAGGTTAGACTACACTAAAGGAATTCCGCAAAGAATTCAGGCTTTTGCTAAATTTTTAGATCTACATCCTGAATATAGAGGAAAGGTTACTTTAGTTCTGGTGGTCATTCCCTCCCGTTCACAGGTTTCTCAATACCGGGATTTAAAGAAAACGCTCAATACCTTGGTAGGTGAAGTTAACAGTACTTATGGGAGTTTTGGGTGGATTCCTATTTATTACCTTTACAGAAGTTTACTTCATACAGAATTACTAACCCTATATAAGGTTGCTGATATCGCTTTAATAACCCCACTTAGGGATGGGATGAATCTGGTTGCAAAAGAATTTATAGCCAGTAAAGATACCATTGGAAAAGGTGTCTTGATTTTAAGTGAAATGACAGGGGCTGCAACAGAATTAACGGAAGCTATTTTAGTCAATCCACATGACATCTATGACATAGTAGGTGCTATCAAAAATGCGCTTACAATGCCAGAAACCGAACAAGCGTTGAGACTTAAAAATATGCAGTCGCGGCTTAAAAAATATGCTGTTGATTATTGGGCAGCAAATTTTTTAAAAGAGCAACATAAACATTTGCATAACAGAAGGCAGTTCCGTATCAATAAATTGGATGATACTGTAAAAGAGGTAATCATTGATGAATATAAAATGAGTCGAAAAAGACTAATTATGCTCGATTATGACGGTACGTTAATGCCTTTTCACGTAGATCCGCTGGCCGTTTTTCCCGATCGAGAATTAATCGGTTTGCTGGCTAAACTTTCATCAGATACCAGGAACAAAATAGTTATTAATAGTGGTAGAGACAGGCAAACCATGCAAGAATGGCTGGGTTATCTTGGCCTTGATTTGGCTGCAGAACATGGTGTCTGGTTAAAAGATAGTATGGACTGGCGAAGAACTCCTGGATTAGTAAATGACTGGAAACACGATGTTAGAACTGCACTTGAAAATATTGTTGAGCGTACTCCTGGTTCTTTTATTGAGGAGAAAGAGTTTTCTATAGCATGGCATTACAGACAGATAGATAAAGACCTGGGTGAAAAGCGAATCAGGGAATTTCGTGATGTTTTGCTTTATCTTACTGCTAATACAGAGTTACATGTTTTGGAGGGTAATAAGGTCGTAGAAGTTAAACATGCAGGGGTAACAAAAGGGAAAGCAACTTTAAACTGGTTGCAAAAGGCAGACTGGGATTTTATTTTAGCCATAGGTGATGATAAAACAGATGAAGATATGTTTAAGGTGCTTCCCCAGGATGCATTTTCAGTTAAAATAGGTATGGAAAACTCAGAAGCAAAATACCATCTTGCAAATACCATGGAAGTTAGGGCATTTTTGAGTCAGCTGGCTTATCAGCCTGAGTCTGCTGAAAACTAAATTTATAGCCAATTCCCCTTATCGCATGAAAGTGAATGGGCTCCCGAGTATCCTCCTCAAAATTTCTCCTGAATTTTAGTATAAAATTATCGATGGTACGGGTGCTCGGATAAACATCGTATCCCCAGACCGATTGTAGAATTTGTTGTCGGGAAACTACCTGGTTTTTTCTTTCAATGAGTAATTTTAAGAGCATTGCTTCTTTTTTTGTCAGTTGAAATTTCCCCTCATTGCCGACCGCTTCATAGGTGATAAAATTAATTTGATTTTTACCAAATGAAAAGACAGTTGACGCATTTTCAGGCGTTCTGGAACTTCTCTTTAGTAAATTATTTATTCTTAAAAGGAGTTCTTCAAATACAAAAGGTTTAACAATATAGTCATCAGCCCCATTTTTCAGTCCTTGAATCCTATCGGTTGAACCGTCTTTTGCAGTTAAAAAAATAATGGGAGTTTGTAAATCACTTAATCTTATCTGTTCACAAATCTGAAATCCGTCCATTTCAGGTAACATTACATCGAGGATAATTAGGTCAAAATGCTGACCCGAGACCAATTTTAAGGCATCTCTTCCATTAGATGACGCCACGACTTCAAATTGCTCAAGCTCAAGATTCAGTTTAACTAAATCTCTGATATTCTCTTCATCTTCAACAATTAAAATGCGCATATCGGATTAGGATTTATTATTTATGGGTAAGAAAACATGGAATCTTGCGCCTTTAGGGTGATTAGAGGACACTGAAATACTCCCCTGATGCGCTCTTATGATTTGATCCACAATGTATAAACCTAATCCCGTTCCTTTTGTTTTCCGCTGATCTTCATTGCCAATTCTATAAAACTTCTCAAATATTTTCTTTCTTTCATTTGGATCAATACCTATGCCATAATCCGAGATTTCTAAATGAAGTTTATCGGCTGAAAGAGAAAGATTTATTTGTACCTCTGGAATGGAATCACTATATTTCATTGCGTTTTCTAACAAATTAAGTATAACAGAACGAATAGCTGAATAATCAGCCAATACCTCAGGGATATCTGTTTTAATTAGGGTATTTATCTCCGAGGCTGGAAATTTTTGTTTAATGGACTGGATACATTCATCTATAAGTATTTCAAGAGAAAATAACTCTTTATTAAGTTGGTAGGTAGATTCCAGCCTTGCAGAAAGCAGTAAATCAGATACCAGATTATTTAAACGATCAGTATCCTGGATGCCATTTTTTAATAATACATGTGTTTGATCTGCTGATAATTTTTTACGTTGCAGGGTTTCGAACCCTAATCTTATGGAAGAAATGGGGGATTTTAATTCATGAGTTATAGATAGGAGGAAATTTCGGCTTTGTTTTGCAGCTAAAATTTCTTTTTTATACCCTCTGTTAATAAATCCAATGCCCATAAGTAAACTCAAAACGAAAACAGAGGCCTCTCCCAGAATCATCCATTCTTGTCTCTTATAGGCATTCCTTAATTGGATGTGGGCTGGATTATTTAAGAAATCTGTTTCATTTTTAATATTACCTTGAGCAATAAGATTAAGTTTTAATATTTCATTTTTTGCAAGAAAGGCATCCCTGTTTTTAGTATGCAATAAAATAGTCCACCAGCTAAATGCTAAAAGCATGTAAAAAATGACCAGGTAGGAGATAATGCGCAACTGATTATTAAGCATCCTATCTAAGATTCACTAAAAACGATGTCCAATGCCTGGCAAATTATTTGGGCTGCTTCATCTAATACCTCTGTCGAGTGTGCAGCACTTACAAATCCTACTTCATAGCCAGATGGACCCATATAAACACCATTTTCCAGTAAAATGGCATGTAAATGTTTAAAATACTTCATTGATTCAGCATCTATTTGATCAGCTCTTTTAATTTTATCCTTACTAAAAGCTATCCAAAAAATTGATCCTATGCGTGGGAATGAAACATTATAGTTATTTTGTTTGGCATAATCATCCATTTTATTAATAAAATAGCTGGTTTTAAGATCGAGTTGACAATAAAAATTGGGGGATAATAATTGGTTGCAAGCTGCAAGGCCTGCAGCCATGGCAACTGGATTTCCAGAAAGTGTACCAGCCTGGTAAACAGGACCATCAGGCGAGATAAAAGCCATTAATTCTTTACTTCCTCCATATGCACCAACGGGCATACCTCCGCCAATGATTTTGCCATAGGTTACCAAATCTGGTTTTATGTCATAGTATCCCGCAGCACCAGCAAAATTCACCCTAAAGCCTGAAATAACTTCGTCAAATAAAAGCAAAACATTATGCTGGGTTGCTTTTTGCCTTAAATATCTTAAAAATGCGAGGTCTTGAAGCAAAAGACCATTATTCGCTGGAATAGGTTCAATGATAATACAGGCAATTTCATTACCATATGTAGCCAATGCTTCATCAAGCGCCTCTTTATCATCGAGAGGAATAACCAGGGTTTCAGCCGCAAAAGAAGGAGGTATTCCTGCAGAGGTGGTTTCTCCAAAAGTTACCAGACCAGAGCCCGCTTTAACTAGCAAAGAATCAAGATGACCATGGTAACAACCCTCAAATTTTAAAATTTTAGATTTTCCAGTATAGCCACGAGCCAGTCGAATGGCAGACATGACCGCTTCTGTTCCAGAGCTAACAAATCTGACTTTTTCTAAATATGGATTATGATTGATAAGCAATTCACCCAGTTCCAGTTCAGGAAGGGTAGGGGTGCCAAAAGAGGTTCCCGTGGCCACGGCTTCAAAAATTTTATTTCGGATCTGTTCGTTATTATGACCTAATATCAAAGGACCCCAGGATGCGCAAAAATCAATGTATTTGTTGTCATCTATATCCCATACGTAACAACCATCTCCACTTTTCATAAACAAGGGAGGCCCGCTCACCGATTTAAAGGCTCTGACGGGAGAACTTACACCACCAGGGAAAACAGATTTTGCTCTTTCAAAAAGCGCTGCTGATTTTACTCTTCGGGGAAAGGATGTTTGTTCCTGCATAATAATTATTTGATAATTTGGGTTATAATAGAACAAATTTACAAAAGGAATACCCGTTATTCCACTATATTTGTAAACTTGACAAAATAATTACCATACTTATGCAAATAGATATTAATTCAATAATCAAACCCCTGATTTCAAAATATCAATATTTATTTATTCCAGGTTTGGGGACTTTTACAGAAAAACAAATACCCTCAAAAGTAGATACGATTAATGGAAAGATATTACCCCCTGAAACTGTGGTAAGTTTCGAACCCGGAACAAGTGGTGATAGTCATATTTTACAGGATGAAATTAAAAACAGATTTTCTGTTGAGGATGATGTTGCTGTTGATGCCATACGATTATTTTCAAAGCAATTACTTAAAGAACTTGAACTTCATAATAGTGTTGAAATTCCCAAATTGGGAAGATTGTATTACAATGCAGATCATAAAATGGCCTTTGTTCCCAGATTAAAAATTTTTGAAAATGAGGCTTTCGGACTACCAGAAATACCATTGCCAGCACATAAGCCAATAATAAATTCATTGAGTAATGAGCCACAAATTTCTCAAATTCCAACCCAAATGCCTCCTGCCCTGCCTAATCCAATTTTGAAGTTTATCTTTCTTAGCTTTTTGATAGTTTCCCTTTCTGTAGCCATGTTTTTCTTTGTATCATCTGCCTATTTTAAGGAAAACTGGAAGCTGATAATGGTTAAGGTTGATGCTTGGAAGATAGAAAATAAGCAAACAGAACCTGATAATGAGACCGCCGAAGTTGTCAGTGATACGATACCTAATGAAAACGATTTCCCTCTGCCAAAAGAGGAGATTAAAGAAGCAGAAACGGTTAAAATTGCCATAGGTATCTTTGGAAATCCTGAAAATGCAGCCCGAATGGTTAACAAGATTGAAAAAGCAGGCTATTCCTCATTCTCTGAAAAAGTAGGAACCTTAACTAAAGTGGGGGTAAAACAAAGTTATAGTACCCTGGCAGAAAAACTGGAAATTTTGGAAAAGGTAAGATTAGATATTGAAAAAACAGCCGTAATTATTAATTGAGATACCAAGTTTATTTTTTTGAACTTAATTATCTTATAAAATTATTTTTACCTATATTTGCGCACGTTTTTAAAAGTTCTTTTGACATGAAGGAATTGGTTCCATTTGATATTCGACTTAAGGGTCTAAAAGATGGGGTACATGTTTTTGATTTTACCATTGGTACTGATTTTTTATCTTTATTTGATAATTCACCAGAAGATAAAGTATCGGCAAATGTAAAAGTACACCTTGAAAAAAGACCAGGTCTTATAACAATGGATTTTCAATTGTCAGGTAAATTATATGCACCTTGTGACCGGTGCCTTGCTGACATCCAGATTCCATTGGAAAGTAATTACCGTTTACTTATCAAATCAATGGAAGAGCCAAAAGAAATGGATAATGAGGACGTTATTGTTCTTCATCCGGAAACACCCGTCTGGAATGCTGCCAATGTGATATATGAAAATATCCTTTTGGCTATTCCAGTGATAAAAAGATATGACTGTGAATCGGATTTAAATCCACCGTGTGATATGGAAATGATCCGAATGATTTCTAAGGGAGTTATTCACGAAATCTCTGAAGATGAGGGAAATTCTCCTTGGAAAGTCCTTCAGGATTTAAATAAAAATTCTTAATTCCTGCTGTAGTAAAATATTAGCAGATAAACATTGAAAAATGGCACATCCAAAGAGTAGAATTTCTAAGCAGCGCAAACACAAACGTCGTACGCACTATAAAGCTGAAATTCCAACCCTTTCTACCTGTTCAGCTACAGGAGAAACTCATCTGCGTCACCGGGCTTATACCGATGCAGCAGGTAATCTTTATTATAGAGGTCGTTTATTTAATGCTTCCGCTACAGAAGAGTAAATAAATTTCTTCCTATAATATAGAAAATCTGTTCCTATGAGTAAATCGATAGTAACAAGTAAAAATGCCCCCGCACCTATTGGTCCTTATAATCAGGCTGTATGGTACGGGGATGTTTTATTTGTTTCCGGGCAAATTGCCTTGGATCCCCATTCCGGTGAGTTAGTACTTGATTCTATTGAAGTGGAAACAGAAAGAGTCCTAAAAAATCTGGAGGGAATTTTACATACGGCTGGACTTACCTTTGAAAATGTGCTCAAATGTTCTGTATTCGTAACAGATATGAATGACTTTTCAAAAATTAATGCCGTGTATGGTAAATATTTTAAGGAGGAAACGGCTCCTGCCAGAGAATTGGTACAGGTAGCTGCCCTTCCACGTTTTGTCCATGTGGAAATTTCATTAATCGCGGGTAGGTAAATTACCCTAACCCGTTTATTGTATTATTATCTGAATATTGTTCGTGGTCACAAAAACAGTTCTTTCTTGTATTCAACCAACGGGTGATATGCACTTCGGAAATTATTTCGGTGCAGTAAAAAACTGGGTGGACATTCAGCAAAAATACGATTGTTTTTATGGTGTAGTCGATTACCACGCCATGACAATGCCTTATCATCCTAAGCAACTACAACATAATACCTGGGAACTTATTTTTAATTTAATAGCTGCAGGTGTTAAAACAGAAAATCTTTTTGTTCAATCGCTGGTACCTGAACATGCAGAATTGTCCTGGATACTAAATTGTTTTGCTTCTTATGGGCAATTAACCAGAATGACCCAATTTAAAGATAAAACCCAGCAGGTGGAGGAGGGAAACCCTGATGGTTTTATTTCGGCTGGCTTGTTAGATTACCCAGTATTACAGGCTGCAGATATTCTTATCTATAAAGCCGATTATGTCCCCGTAGGTAAAGATCAGGAACAGCATCTTGAACTTACCAGAAATATTGCTCAGCGTTTCAATAATCAGGTTGGTGAAGAATATTTTGTTTTACCCGAGCCTCTTTTTACTGAGACCCCAAAAGTGATGTCTCCAGCAGATCCATATAAAAAAATGAGTAAAAGTGCAGGAGAAAAACATTATATCCCTGTATTTAGCACCCCTGAAAAAATTAAAAAACAGATTAGGTCGGCAGTTACTGATACAGGTGATACCCCTTCAGGGGAAATGTCACAAGGATTAGTTAATTTGTTTGAACTGTTGAAAGCTTCAGATAAATTTGATTTATATAATTCTCTAATGGCTGATTATCAGTCAGGTACATTAAAATATGTTCATTTAAAAGATGCTGTGTCCGAGGCACTGACGGAAATAAGTGTAGCGATGGTCGAGCGAAGGAGCGAATTAGATGAGAAAAAAGAGGAGGTAAAGGAAATGATTCGACATTCTTCCGCGCAAATTAGAAAAGTTGCCCAGAATACAATAAGTGAGGTAAAAGACCTTGCAGGCCTTATGAAGGTGTAAAGAAAAGGCATAAAAAGCTTCAACCATGAAAATAATTTGTATTGGTCGTAATTATGGCGCACATGCTAAAGAACTTCAAAATGCTGTTCCTGAAGAACCTATAGTTTTTATGAAGCCTCCTACTGCTTTATTAGTCAATAATAAACCGCTTTATTACCCCTCCTTTACGAATGATTTGCAATATGAGGTAGAAGTAATTATAAAAATTGGTAAAAATGGAAAGCAGATTGAACCTCAATTTGCTAAAGAATATATAGGTGAAATTGGTTTAGGTATCGATTTTACTGCTCGTGATATTCAGGCAAAACAAAAAGCCAAAGGTCTACCTTGGGAAATTGCTAAAGCTTTCGATCATTCCGCTGTTTTAGGCGATTTTAAACCATTGGACGCTTTTCCTGATGCACAATGTTATGAATTTAAGTTATTTAAGAATGATGAGGTAGTACAGATTGGTAATACAGCAGATTGTATTTTTTCTTTCGAAACCTTAATTGTTTACGTTTCAAAATATTTTAAACTCCAAATGGGAGATTTCATTTACACAGGTACCCCGGCAGGAGTTGGTCCAGTGTCCATAGGAGATAAACTGGAAGGTAAAATGTTAACAAATGAAGGATGGGAATCTTTCTTTCATTGTCATATCAAGTAATTTATTTTATTAATAATCTTAGGTATTTATATCTTTGAAAATATTTTTAATCCTTTATTTTATATATACAAATCTGTATTATGGCTTATCTTTTCACTTCAGAATCAGTATCGGAAGGTCATCCGGATAAAGTGGCCGACCAGATATCTGATGCATTGGTTGATCATTTTCTTGCTTTTGATCCTCAATCAAAAGTTGCCTGTGAAACATTGGTAACAACAGGACAAGTTATTCTTGCCGGAGAGGTTAAATCAAAAGCATACCTTGATGTTCAACAAATTGCAAGAGATGTTATCAAACGTATTGGTTATACCAAATCGGAATATATGTTTGAATCCAATTCTTGTGGTGTACTTTCAGCTATTCACGAACAATCTCCCGATATTAATCAAGGAGTCGAAAGGGCAAAAGATGAAGATCAGGGTGCTGGCGACCAAGGTATGATGTTTGGCTATGCTACTGAAGAAACAGAGCATTATATGCCATTAGCTTTAGATTTGGCCCATAGGATTTTATTGGAGTTGGCGGAAATTCGCAAATCTGCGAAGGCAACCGATGCAATGAATTATCTCAGACCTGATGCTAAATCTCAGGTTACTATTGAATATGACGATAACCATAAACCAGTTCGTATTGATAGCATCGTTGTTTCTACCCAACATGATGATTTTGATCAAAATGAAGAAGTGATGTTAGAAAAAATAAAGTCCGATGTCATTCATTTATTAATTCCAAGGGTAAAAGCTAAATTAAAACCTGAATTACAGTCTTTATTTACTGATACTATTACCTATCATGTAAATCCTACAGGTAAATTCGTTATTGGAGGACCTCATGGAGACACAGGTTTGACTGGCAGGAAGATTATCGTTGACACCTATGGTGGCAAAGGTGCCCACGGAGGTGGAGCGTTCAGCGGGAAAGATCCTTCAAAAGTGGATAGGTCTGCCGCTTATGCAACCAGGCATATTGCTAAAAATCTGGTAGCTGCTGGTGTTTGTAAAGAAGTGTTAGTTCAGGTTTCTTATGCGATTGGCGTTGCTAAACCTACCAATATCTATATCAATACTTACGGAACAGCAAAAGTGGCTAAAACGGATGCAGAAATTGCGGATACCGTTTATAGCATATTTGATATGCGTCCTTACGCTATTGAGCAACGATTGAAATTAAGGAATCCGATATATAGTGAATCAGCTGCTTATGGACACATGGGCAGATTACCTGAGATTAAAACGTTGACATTTAAAGACGGTTCAGGTCAGAAAATTACTAAAGAGGTGGAACTTTTCACTTGGGAGAAATTAGATTATACGGACAAGGTTAAAGCTGCCTTTTCCTTGTAAGGCATTATTTATTTTTACTGCGCTTTAAATATCATCATTAACAAACTGATGTGGTTTTTAAAGCGCATTTTTTTTTGTTATGCAAAAAGAGTAATAATTATTTTATAATCTATTATTTTTAATTCTCAATAACAAAAAAAATAATAATTAAGAACCTTCTGAATCAAAAAATCATTCCTCAATTTTCCATTTCTAGAATTAATAAGTACCTAAGCAATTTTATTTTGGATTGATATTATTTAACTAAAAGAATACTTATCGTTTATTTCCCCGTTCCTTGTATCAAAACAACCACGGTGTAAAAGATTATCTTAAAATCCAGCGCTATAGATCTGTTTTCGAGATATAAAATGTCATATTTTAATCGCTGAATCATTTGGTCCACATCGGATGCATAGCCATATTTTACTTGTCCCCAAGAGGTTATCCCAGGCCTTACTTTTAGAAGATGCCGATAGTGAGGGGCTTTTTCCATTATTTTCTGAATGTAAAATTGTCTTTCTGGACGAGGACCTACCAAACTCATTTCTCCTATGAGCACATTCCAGAATTGAGGTAATTCATCTAATCTCCATTTTCTCATTATAGCACCAAAATGTGTGCAACGATTGTCGTCATCTTTTGATAGTTGTGGTCCGTTGTTTTCTGCATTTTCATACATCGATCTGAACTTGTAGATAGTAAACGGAACCCCACGGTAGCCTATCCTTTCTTGCCGGTAAAAAATAGGTCCTTTTGAGGATTGTTTCACCTTTATTGCCAGATAAATGAAGAGGGGAGACAGGAGAACGAGACAAATGGCAGATACAACTATATCTAAAAAGCGCTTGAACATAATTTGCCAGGCTGGCATGATTTCTTGATTAATCTCAATGAGTGCAGTTCCAAATACCTGATTCATCTTCACTGACCCAAGCATTATATCATACATATCAGGAATAATCTTAATGTGTGGCAATGGCCTTAAGTCAAATAATGCCGTAATTAACTGCTTGAGCAGATTGTGTTCCTGGGTTTGAATAGCAATGATAATTTCTTCAATTTGATATTCTTTAATAATACTTTCTAAATCTTTAATATTTCCGAGGTATTTCAGCTCAGATTCAAGTGGAGATACCTTTTCCTTATTACTCCTGATAAATCCGATAAAATGATAGCCATAAGAACGCTTTTGAGCAATTATTTCTTTGTATAAGGATAATGCATCGGTATTTCCTCCTATGATAACGGTATTAAACTTGACCAGCCCCAAACGAATTCTTCGTGTTGCGGCGGTTAACAAAATCATTCTGGATGTAATAGTTAGGGTAAAATGAAAACTGAATAATGCAATAAATGATTGATAATATGTGGTATAGTTTGAAACAAAGTCGTCGAGAATAAGGGTAAAAAATAGAATCAGAACGCCAAAAAATGAAAGAAAAAAAGTCCTCGACAGCGTTTGAAACCTTGAATTCCGATGAATATCCCCATATTGATCGAAAAGGGAATAAACAAAAAACCAGCCCACAGGTATGATGATTAATCCATACCAAAAGTTTACATCTTGAAAAATAATAGTTAAATCTTCTTCTTTTTCAATAATTCTCTTTCTATAGATAAAAAATAATGCCCAAGCAGACATGGCACAGAAATAATCAGCCCATTTGTAAAATAAGGTATGATTATTAGTATGTTTTCCCATTTTTAAAATGATTAAAAGGAAATTAATTTGATATTGTCCATTAGGATAACGGCATTTTCTTTTCCTTCTGGTAAGGTTGCATTAAATATAACCCGATAATAAACCGATTTTCTGGCAGCCAGCATATTTCCTAAATTAAAATATATTTTATTCCACGAAGCAGACTCCTTAAATCCGGCAATGGGTATCGTTATACCCATTTCTTCCACGTTCTCCGTATCGTAAAACTGAATGCCAACAATACATGGCACATCAGCTTTATAATCCATTTCAAGAAAAACAGGTTGTCCAGGATTAAAAGTATTTTTGAATTTTGCGTTTGATCCAACGGTTACGGTTGAAGCAGATTTTGACAATAATATCCTACCTGAATTTTTTCCCTCATAAACTCCAATCCCCTCAAATGGTAAGACCCTGTTCTCAGGCAATCCGTTTACCAGAAAAGAGAAAAAAGTAGAATTATTTTCAAAATTCTCGATAAAATGAAATTTAGCTGAAGGTAAATAGGTGGTCTCAGGATTTAAGGTAACCGGTTCTAAGTTGTTTAAGTT
>Ga0214917_10001839_pt1 | contig 26887 bp, 26 predicted proteins | sample LL_1208_BB_MetaG_FD_177983 | JGI IMG/M metagenome (GOLD analysis project Ga0214917, IMG submission 177983) | Freshwater microbial communities from Lake Lanier, Atlanta, Georgia, United States - LL_1208_BB | ecosystem: Environmental > Aquatic > Freshwater > Lake | place: USA: Georgia | collected... | reverse complement strand
ACGAGGGCGAAGAAGGGTGAGGTGAACCATCAGCCGCCGATCGATCCGGTGTTGCTCGCGCTTAATCTCGGTGCCGGGTTCGTCGCGCGAAGTTTCTCGGGTGACAAACGACAACTCGTACCGTTGATCCAAGCCGGACTCAGCTACAAAGGATTCGCCTTTATCGACGTGATGTCGCCGTGCGTCACCTTCAACGATCACGAAGGCTCGACCAAAAGTTACGCCTACACTCGCGAGCACATGGAGCCGGTGGTCGAAGCAGATTACGTGCCCTTCGCGCGCGAGATCGTCGCCGATTATTCACCGGGCGAAGCTTTGCCCGTGATGATGCACGACGGCAGTCGCGTGGTGCTGCGCAAACTCGCGACCGATTACGATCCGACCGATGCACATAAGGCGCATGCGTATGTGCAGGAGCATTTGGCGCGCGGCGAACATCTGACCGGCTTGCTGCATTGCCGTCCGACGGAAGATACGGAATTTCACGGACTCAATCGCACGCCCGACGTGCCGCTCAACGAATTGCCGTACGCCAAACTTAACCCGGGTGCGGCGACGCTCGGCAAGTTGTTGGCGCGATACCGTTGAGTGCCCTACACTTGCGCGCCCGCGAACGGCGGGTAGGTCAGCGCAGGAGAGAATGATGGGTAAGGGAGACCGCAGAAGCCGTCGAGGCAAGATTTACGCCGGGTCGTTCGGCAAGAGCCGTCCGAAGAGCCCGGCGCGCACCAAGAAGCGCGCCGCCGCGAAGAAATAAGGGCCGTCAGGCTCCGGCGCGGGCGGCGCCGACTTTGCCCGCCCCACCCGAGAACAACAGCGCCCCCGCCAGCAACGCGATCGCGGCGGCGAAGAAGGGTGCACCCGGCATCTGCAGGCCCCCGGTGGTCGCGATGCTGAAGAGGTGCGTCATCGAGAACGGCACCACGATCGACGAGAAGCTCACGATGCCGCCGATCGCACCTTGCAACTCACCTTGTGCGTTCGGCGGCACGGCGCGCGACAAGATCGCGCGGATCGAAGGCATGGTGAGTCCGATGAGACAGGCGAACGGCACGCTCGCGAACAACATCGTGGGTGTCGTGGCGAACGCATAACCCAAAAATCCGCAGGCCCCGCCAACTAGGCCGACGAGCGCGGCGCGACGTTCGCCGAATTTTCGAGTGACGAGACCGACGAGGCCGCCTTGCACGACGGCCGTGCCGAGACCGAGTACGGCGAGCGAAAGACCCACTTCACGCTCCGCCCAGCCGAACTTGCCCATCGTCACCCAAGCCCAAGTCGACGGCAGCGTGTCGTGACCGATCTGGTACATGAACAAGGTGCACAACAAGAACAACGCACCGGGGATCACCCGCAAGGCGCGGATCGCACCGACCACGTTGGCGCGACGCAAAGAAAAGCTGCGACGATTTTCGCTGCCTAGCGTTTCGCGCAAGACGAACAAGGCGAGCGTGAAATTCAGAGCCGTGAAGGCCGCAGCGGCGAAGAACGGGACCCGCGAGCCATATTGACCGAGCAAGCCGCCGACCACCGGACCGACGATGAAGCCCATGCCCCAGGCCGCGCCGTTCATACCAAAGAATTTAGCGCGTTGGTCGGCGGGGATGACGTCGGCGACCACGGCGTTCGCCGTCGCGAACGTCGCACCGGCGATGCCGGCGATGATGCGGCCGATGAACAGCCAAGCGATCGTCGGCGCGTAGCCCATCAATACGTAATCGACCGACAGCGCGGCGAGCGAACACATCAACACGGGTTTGCGGCCGTAGCGATCGCTGATGTTGCCGAGTACGGGTGAGAACACGAACTGCATGATCGCGTATGCGAACGTGAGCCAACCGCCGATCGGCGCCGCTTCGGCGAGCGGTAAGCCGGTCAATTCCATCACCAGTTTTGGCGCGACGGGCAAAATGATCCCGATGCCCATGGAGTCGATGAACAGCGCCATCGCGACGATCGGCAGCATGCGTCGACGCGGATCGGTTTGTGTCATGCGAGCGCGGCTCCTTTAGCGGCGCGCCACGCGAGGACCATTTCGAGCGCGCTGTGCGTGGCGGGTGGTAGTTCGGCATCGCTAGTCGCAATGGGCGTGACGCGTTCACCGAAGCGGACGAGATGTGCGCAGAAGGTCAGACCACCACCGAACGCAGGCATCAAAAGTTTCGCCCCAGGTTTAACGAGACCTTGTTCGAGCGCTTCGCAAAGCGCGACCGGTACGGTCGCCGCGGACATGTTGCCGTACCGCTGGACGTTCACGAACACGCGCTCCATCGGCACTCCGGCGCGCTTGGCGACGAATTCGATGATCCGCAAATTCGCTTGGTGCGGAATCACGAGGTCGATGTCGTCGGGTCCGATGCCGGCGCGTCGCAACACGTCTTCACAAGCCGAGCCCATGCCGTTGACCGCTTTTTTGAATATTTCTTGACCTTCGAACTGCCACTCGGTCGCCCCGAGTAGGCGTCCTTGATGCACGTAAGCGCCGCCGATGCCGCGAATCCGCAGGATCTCGCGGGCATCACCGTAGCAGCCGAGTTTCTCGAGTTGGACGCCCTCGTCGCGTTCGGTCGCTTGCAAAACCACGGCTGCCGCACCGTCGCCGAACAGCACGGCGACGTTGCGATCGTTCCAGTCCATGTACGGCGCAATGCGTTCGCCACCGATCACCAGTGCCGAGCGCACGACACCACTGCGGATCATCGCGGTCGCAGTAGAGAGCCCGTACAAAAAACTCGTGCAGGCCGTATTGACGTCCATCGCCGCGCAACCCTCGGCGCCGATGCGAGCTTGCAGACCGGATGCCATGTTCGGACATTGATCGTCGTGCGTAGTCGAACCGAAGACGATGAGGTCGATGTCGCGACCGGTCAGACCCGCGCAGGCGAGCGCGCGCTTCGCTGCAACTTCGGCCATGTCTTGCAACAAGACATGGCTGATGCGGCGTTCGCGGATGCCGGTGCGACTGGTGATCCAGTCGTCGGTGGTGTCGAGGAAGGTCGCGATGTCCGCATTGGTGAGTGCAGCGGGCGGCAGGCAACGACCCCAGCCCGTGATGCCGGCATTCGGCATGATTTCGTCCCCCTATGGCCGGCCGCGATGCTTTGCCGGACCGTTATGCTCGCGGAGCATAACCCCTGCCGCAGCCTCGTTCCACGCATCGGCCAACGATGCAGTGGACGGTCTACGCGGCGGTCGGCCGTGGTTATGTTGCTACGAGCCCCGGGAGTTGCGAGGAGTGAATGCCGATGTGGATGCCGCCGCTGGAATCGTCTTGGCAGGGCAAGGTCGAGTTCTACGAACTCATTTTCGGCACTTGGCTCGTCTATGTATTTTTGGTGTCGTTGTGGGAGCGTGTGCTACGCGAACCACTCGCCGAGTGGCGTTACGCGATGCTCACGTTTCTTGGCGCCGGCGCGTTTTGGGTCAACCATTATTGGCTGCGCGCACCGTCACCCGTTTGGTTGATCTTGATCAATCTGTACACGGTATTTTTTTTGACGAGCTGGTGGTGGCTCACGGTACGCGGTAAGTCGCGTAGCATGCTCTGGAAACTCGGTGCGATGGCGAGCGCCATCGTCTTCACCGTGGTGTTCATCTTATTCGAGCAACTGGCGCGCCACGGCGTCGAGCAGTGGGGCATGCACGAATTTTGTTGGATGACGATTTCGTTCTTCGGTTTCGTGTGGTTGATCGCGTGGCGTGGCCGCGCCGTTTCCGGCGCGGCGTACTGACCCGATTCGATCGACCGCAAATCAACCGATCGCGTTCATCACCTCGAGCGACGCGCGTTCGCCCGACTCGAGCGCGCCTTCCATGCCGCGGCTGCCGATCGCCGTGTGCTCGCCGGCAAAGAATAGACGTTTGTGCGGCACCGCGATCGCAGCGCGCAATTCGCGCACCTGGCCCGGCTGGAAAATCGCCCAATCGCCGCCCGAGAACGGGTCGGTCGTCCAGGAGTGCGACGCGGCGACCGTGAGCTGACCTTTCGAGGCGGGACGCAGTCGTTCGAATTCCGCGATGATCATCCGCTTGCCTTCTTCGACGCCGTAGCGATCGATGAACAGGCCGTTCTGGCCACGACACCAAACGGTCAAGCTGGTGACGCGTTTCGGATCGTCGGCCGGTCGCTGTGCGAGCACCACACCGAGCGGGCCGTCGGTCCACATCGACGGCGAAAGGCCGTCCGTTTCCCAGAACGGTTTCTTAGGCACGACGTGGAATTGCGTGATGGGGATGTGACCGAGCGTGCGGATCGCCTTCCATTGCAGCGACGGCGGCAACGGATCGATCGCGACGTCGCGCAGCGTGGCGAACGGCATGGTGCAGACGACCGCTTTGGCGCGATAGACCTTGCCATCGCTGCAGGTCACGCTCGCACCGGATTCACTGGTGTTGATGGCGACGACGCGGCGCCCGTGCAGGATGTCGCCTTTGACTTTCTTCGACATCGCGATCGGCAGATTTTGGTTGCCGTCTTTGAAGACGCCAACCAAAAGATTGGCCATCGGATTGGCTGCTGCACCGCCCGATGGCGCGGCCCCGGTCGCCGGTGCTGCGCCGGTCCGCGAGAAGCCCATCACCGCGCCTCGATTAACGTTCTGCCAATGGTCGGAGAACGCCTGCTGCAGTAGCGACACGTCGTGCGAGGTGGTGCCGTAGGAAATGTTCGTGTCGTAGCCGAGGCGGATCATCGCCTCGTTCGCACCCTTCGAGGCGAGGAAGTCGTGCACCGAGATGTCGTACTGCGCGTGATTGGTGTCGTACCAGTTCTCCAAATCTTTGAATGGCATGTGTTGCTTGAACATCGAATCCGCCCAAGCCCACGGCGGCAGTTTGCGTGCATCGCCGACGAACGGATTGCGTGGATGTTCGGCCCAATCTTTGAGCGCGATGTGTGCGCCGTCGAGAAATAGTTCTTGGCCGGCGCGGTTGGCCATCAGCAGTGGCGCGAGATTGACGATTTCGACGCCATATTTCTTTGCTGCTGCGATGCAGCGGCCGTAGGCGTTGGCGATCGAATTGCCGCCGACTTCCGGATGGCCCGGGACGTCGAACAGCGTATACACACGACCGCCGACCCGCTTGCGTCCTTCGAGTACCAACACTTTGAGGCCGTTCTCTTCGAGCGTCAGCGCTGCTTCGAGACCCGAGAGACCGGCGCCGATCACGATGACGTCCGGCTCGCCTGATCCGGCGGCGAAGGCGGTGGAGCCGAGACCGGCGAGCGCAGCACCCGCTGCGGTGGAGGCGACGAATTCGCGACGTGAAAACGGCATGGTATTGACCCCGGTGATGATCGTTATATTAGTGAGCAGTTTTTACCTGCGGACCTGCTTTAGGGCAAGCGGCAGGATAGTAGTTTCTTTTCGGTGATCGAGCCGATGAACAAGCGCCGACCGACCACTGCGCCGACGCTGCCCGCCGACAAGGCACGACCGTCGTCGAGCAACACTTCCTCAAGACGTGGTACGCCGACGGCGTTCGGTGACCAGCGGAAAATCTGCGTCGGCGAGGGGTGTGTCGCCGAGATGAAATGACGGACGAGTTCGAAGGTCTTCGGATGGGCGGCGATCCAAAGATTTCCGTCAGCGTCGAAATTGAGATTGTCGGGTGCGCTCGCCAAATCAATGTCCTCGAGCGGCGTGAGCTCGCCGGTGCCGGCATTGCGCGCGTAGACGCGCACGCGTCGACCGAGCGTTTCGCTGACGTAGACCCGCAGACCGTCACCGCTGACGGCGATACCGGTCGCACTTTTGAGGCCGTGCGCGACCACACGCATGGTTTCGCCGTCGAAATACAGCACCTCGGAAAGCCCGCGGCGCAGCACTAGCTCACCGAAGCGTTGCCAGATGTTTCGCGCCCCGGAATCGTTCGCGACGTAAAACTGACGCGCGCCGATTGCGGCGACCGCGTTCGGTGAGCGTAGCGCAGGGTCGGTGATAGTGGCGACCGGTCGGAAGCCGCCCTCGGTGCCTTGCTCGAAGATCTCCACTGTGTGTGGCTGCCCTTTCGGATGTGAGATCGCGAACAGACGCAGGCTACCGTCGCCAACGCGATAGAGCGACAGACCGTGCGGATGAAAGCCGGGTGGCACGCGCGCGAGCGCGGAGTTGCCTTGCAACGGCTCGGTGTTGAGATCGAGGGCGTACAGATCGCCGTGGGTCTCGACGCCTTGCATGCCGGCGCGACGATCGAGGAGCGAGAGATAGGCGATGCCGCGCGCGCGATCGATCTGGATGTCTTCGGCGCTGGCGGTGAGTGGAACCGGGCTGCAGATGCCGGGTGCGTGCGGCTTCAAGGTACGAAACTGACCACCGTGGCGCATGAAGTCGAGCAACACGACGACCACACACGCGATCAGCGCCGCGAGTAGCCAGCCCGCGCGTTTGAGCCAGATCACGATCGACACACCCCCGAAAGTCACCTCTGCATTGTAGCGCGAGGCGCTTCGTCGCGTTCAGAACCGTTCGAGTACGGAACCGAAACCCGTCACGCGATCGTCGACACCCGAGCGGCGCAGCGCATCCCAGTAGGTCACGGCGTTGATCGCGAGCACCGGTTTGTGCAGCCAACGCTCGGCCTCGGCGCAGACGCCGATCGCCGCGAGATTCGTGCCGACTTGCACGATCGCGTCGACGTCGTCGCCGTCGAGTGTACGCAGCGCCTCGACGATGGCCGCTTGCGGCGTGTGAGCGATTTGCACGGGTGACGGACATTTGAGGCCGATGAGGCGCGGAATCGTAAAACCCGCTTCCTCGAAATAGCGGCGTACTTGCTCGTCACCACGCGGTTGGTGCGGCGTGAGCACGGCGATGCGTCGGGCGCCGAATTTTTGCAGGGCCGCGACGGTGGCCGTCGATCCCATCGAGACACCGATACCGGCTCGCGCGGTGAGTTCGGCTTGTAACTCGGCGGCCGCTGCGACACCGCCCCAAAAAGCTTCGAGTGCGACACCCATGATCACGTGCGTCGGTTGGCAGGTGACGACCTGATCGATCGCCGTGCGCATGCCGTCACGCATCGCCTGCACGTGTTCCATGAACGCTTGTTCGGTGGTGAGCGGTCGCTCTTTGATGCTGATCCGACCGGTGTGATTGGTCACACCCGCGGGTCTCAGCGCTTCGCACTCGGGCTGACAACTCGTGTTGGTCGAGGGCACGACGATCGCGATGCGACCGCGGTAGCCGAGTTGATCGGTCATTGCGTACGCTCCAAAAAAGATCCGGTCAGACGGACTTGATGCTGCCACCGTCGATCGTGAGTGCGGTGCCGGTGAGGTGCGCGGCGCGCGACGAGGCGAAAAACAACACGTGCTGCGCGATTTCTTCGGCGGTCGCGAGTCGCCGCAGCGCACTTTTGGCGATGAACGGCGCCTCGGCCGCCTCGACGGAAATACCGTCGCGCGTCGCTGCGGTCTGCATCATCTGCTCCCAGCGCGGCGATCGGACCGGTCCGGGATTGACGGCGTTGATCGCGATACCGTGCGGACCGAGCTCTTCGGCCAGTCCGCGCACTAGGGCGATGAGCCCGGCGTTCGCGACCGCACCGGGCAACATACGCGGCTCGGGTTGACGCGCAGAGTTACCGGCGACGACGACGATGCGTCCGGCACGCTGCGCGATCATGGTCGGAAGCGCCGCGCGCAAGCTACGAATGCCGCCGAACAATTTCGCCTCGAGATTGCGCTGCCACGCCGCATCGTCGATCTCCCAAAATACACCGCCTTGTGCGGCACCTGCGGCGAGCACCACCACGTCTAACGAGCCGAGTTGTTGTGCCGCGGTGGCAAAAGCTGCATCGGTAGCCGCGGCGCTCGAGAGATCGCATTCGATCGTGAGCGGTGCGGCTGCGCCGGTGGCGACGACGTCCGCGCATAGCGCGGCGAGCGCCGACGGGCGTCGCGCGAGTAGAGCGAGACGTGCACCCTCGGTTGCGAAGGCACGGGCGATTGCGTGACCGATGAGACCACTTGCGCCGGTGAGCAAAACGTTTTTGTCTTTCAACTGTAGATTCATATTTTGGATCGTGCGAGTGCGGCACCTGCGCCGAGTGCGCGCAACTTACCGCGTGCGAGCTCGGCCGACAGCGGTGCCATGCCGCAATTGGTGCACGGTAAGAGCCGCGCGCTGTCGACGTGCCGAGTCGCCTCGAGGATGTTGTGTGCGACTTCCTCGGGCGTTTCGAGTTTACCGGGCAGTACTTCGATTGCACCGACCAATAATTCTTTGTCCGGTAATAAGCGCAGTACCTCGTGTGGCACGCGCGAACCGGCGAATTCGAGCGACACTTGCCGCACGCTGCTGGCGTTCAACCACGGGAAAATCGTTTCGTACTGTTGCCAAAGATCACCGAGCGTCGCTTTCCATTTGACGTTCGCTTCGATGCCGTAGCCATAACAAACGTGCACGACGGTGGTGGCGCGCAGTCCTCGCATTGCGCGCTCGAGAGCGGGCAAGCCCCATTCGCGCACTTCGTTCAAGAACACGTTGAAAGCCGGTTCGTCGAATTGCACGACATCGGCACCGGCTGCTTCGAGTTCCAGGGCTTCGGCATTCAAAAGTTCGGCGAACCGCATCGCGAGATCTGCGCGACGACCGTAATGGGCATCGGCGAGCGTGTCGCAGATGGTCATCGGGCCGGGCAACGTGACCTTCAAGCGGCGGGTGGTCTGGGCGCGCATGAACTGCGCATCGGCGAGATGCACCGACTGCATGCGTCGTAGGGGCGCCGTCACGGTCGGCACGTCCGCTTCGTAACGATTGTTGCGGATGCCCATGCGCGTCTTGCGATTCCAGTCGATACCCGACAAGGATTCGAGAAAGCCGTGTACGAAGTGGATTCTGAACTGTTCTCCGTCACCGACCACGTCGATGCCGGCAGCTTCTTGCTCGCGCAGCCACTCGAGTGCGGCGCGTCGTTTCCCTTGTTGTAGCGCTTCGCCTTCGAGTCGCCACGCTGGCCAAAGTTTTTCGGGTTCGGCGAGCCAGTCCGGTTTGGGCAGACTGCCGACGGTCGTGGTGGTGAACAAAAATGCCCCCTGAAGAGGGGGCATCGTAACTCAGTCGATCACCGATCGATCATCCGCGACGGGGCGGTGTGTGCCGCCCCGTCGAGATCCTTGGATGATGTGCGTCCTTGCGCCGGACCGTCCTTGATCCGGAAATTTCCGATCGGTCAGTTCGGCATCAACACGGTGTCGACGGCCACGACGGCGCCGTTCGACGCTTTGTAGTCGCCGGTGACGCGGGCGTTATCGACGCGCACGCGACCGCGCACGAGTTCGAACTTCACTTCTTCGCCGCCGACCGTCTTGGCGCTGCGGGTGCGCTTGAGGTCGTCGGTTTCGAGGGCCTTACCCGGCACCACGTGGTTGGTGAGGATCTTGACCAGTTGGTCCTTGTTCTCGGGGCGCAGCAGCGCTTCGAGCTGACCCGGCGGCAACTTCGCGAACGCTTCGTCGGTCGGCGCGAACACGGTGACCGTGCCCTGCGACAACGCGTCCTGCAGACCGGCGGCCTCGATGGCCTTGGTCAGGGTGCTGAAGTTACCCTTCTGTTTGGCGACGGCGAGCACGTCCTTGCCCGCGTCCGCGGAGGCCGTGGCGGCGCCGAGGATGAGGGCGGCGAGGGCGGTCTTAGCGGCGATTTTCTGGAACATGGTTGCGTACTCCTTTACTCGACCCGGGGGCCGGGTTGATGAGCCGTAGGATGAAGGCAAAAAGGGCTGTTGTCAAGATCTTGTACAGGGTATAGTTGTACAAATGATGAACAAGCTTGCGCAATCGTCGAGCGGCCAGTTCACGATCAAGGCGGTCGCCCAAGCGACCGGCTTGTCCGTCGAGACGCTGCGGGCTTGGGAACGGCGCTACGAGGTCGTCGCCCCGAGTCGGGATTCCTCCGGCCGGCGAACCTATTCGGCAGCCGATGTCGCCCGCTTGCGCTTACTGCGCACCGCCACCGAGCTCGGTCATACGATCAGTCGTCTCGCGCCGCTGTCGATGGACGAACTTGCGAAGTTGGTCGCCGACTCCGGCGGCCAGGCGCGACCGGGCCCGGTGCGCGGCCAGTCGTTCGTCGAGCGCGCCATCGATGCGACCGAACACTCCGATCCTTCGGGCGTCGAAGAAATTTTGACCTCGGCGATCGCCTTGCTGCCGCCGAACGAAGTGGTGCACACCGTCATCGTGCCGTTGGTGCGCGAAATCGGTGAGCGCTGGCATCGCGGCGAAGTGTCGATCGCGCAGGAACATATGGTCACCGACATCGTGCGGCGACTCGTGATTTCAGTCGCCCGTGGCTATCTGCGATCCGAGAACGGCGCATGCCTCGTGCTCGCGACGTTGTCGGGCGAGCGTCACGAACTCGGTATTTTGATGTGCAGTTGGCTCGCTGCCACGCGCCGCTTCCGCACCCACTATCTCGGCGCCGACTGCCCTGCCGAAGAAATCGCGCGCTTCGCACTCGAGGTCGATGCGCGTGCCGTGCTCGTTTCTTTGGTGATGCCGGAGAACGAAGTGCCTGCGTTGCAGCAACTCCAAACGCTCGCGCACCACTTGCGTGGGAAGTGCGAAATTTGGGTGGGCGGCTTCGCGGCGCGATTCGTCGACCCCGAGCGCCTGCCCGACGGCTGCGTGATGCTGCCCACCGGTCAAGACTTCGAGCAACGACTCGACCTGCTCGCCGCCCAAAACGTCGCATAAAGAGTTAATCCCGGACGTCGACTGTGACGAGGTAGCGCAGGCCGCGAGGCTTGAGTTAGTCTCGAAGCAGGGGAGTCCTCGTCGGGAGTGGTGATGATGCGTCCGCTGCGCGCGCTGCGCATGACTTTGTTACTGGCTGTCGCTGGGCTGACTGCCGCCTGCGGTGGTGGCGGTGGCGGTGCGGCCGGTTCGATGATCGGTTCGATATTGCCCGGGCCCGCCGCGGCGCCGCCGGTCTCGAAAGCCGAAGCGTACCGCTTCCTTAACCAAGCGACTTTCGGCGCGACCGAAGCCGAAGCGTCGCGTTTGATCGCGCTCGGCGATTCGACGAACGCGTATGCACGCTGGCTCGACGCGGAATTCGCCAAGCCCGCCGCGGCGCAATTACAAGCGGTCGAACTCGGCTATCCGAACCCCGTACCGACCGGCTTCAGCCCCGCGACCTTGCACACAAACCGTCTGGAGCAATGGTTCTACAACTCCTTGCGCGGTGACGATCAGTTGCGACAGCGCGTGGCGTTCGCGCTCTCCGAAATCATGGTCGTATCGCAGGTCGGTACGCTAACCAACTATCCGTTCGCTACCGCCGATTTCTACGACGTGTTGGCGCGCAATGCTTTCGGCAATTTCCGCTCCTTGCTCGAGCAAGTATCGTTGCATCCGGCGATGGGCCTTTATTTGAACCTGCTGGGCAATCAAAAAGCCGTCGCCGGGACCAATTTGCGACCGGACGAGAACTACGCGCGCGAGATGATGCAGTTGTTCACGATCGGACTCGTGCAACTAAACATCGACGGAACCGAGAAAAAAGACGCGAGCGGGCAGCCGCTGCCGAGTTATACGCAAGACGTGGTCGAGGGCTATGCGCGCGCGTTCACCGGTTGGTCTTGGTCGTGCCCGACGACGCGACCCGCTTGCACCTGGACGACTGCAACGCCGCAACTCGCGCCGGTGTTCGGATACAACCAAGTCAAACCGTTGGTGCAATACGCCGCATATCACGAGACGGGGACCAAACAATTATTGAATTACGCCGGCGTGAGCTTGCCGAATGGTCAGTTGCCTGCGGGTCAGACCGGCGAGAAGGATCTACAGGACGCGCTCGACAATGCCTTCAATCACCCGAACGTCGGCCCGTTCCTCGCCAAACAATTGATTCAAAAACTCGTCACCAGTAATCCGTCGCCGGCCTACGTGCAGCGCGTCGCCGAAAAATTCAACAACGACGGCACCGGCGTGCGCGGCAATCTGGGTGCGGTGATCAAGGCGATCCTGCTCGATACGGAAGCGCGCAGCGTGGCGACCGGCAGCGCCGCGGCCAGAGCTGGTAAGGTCAAAGAACCTTTGTTGCGTGCCACGCAATTTTGGCGGGCCTATAACGTCAATTCGGCCAGCGGCAAGCTCGGCGTACAGCGCAATTTCATCGGCACCGCCAGCAATACTTTCGGACAAGGGCCGCAACAGGCCGCGTCGGTGTTCAATTTCTTCAGCCCGTTCTACGCGCCGCCCGGCGAGATCGCCAACGGCGATCTGGTCGCGCCCGAAATGCAGATCGCGACCGAATATTTCGCTGCGCAGCAGGCGAACTTCTATTACACCCAAGCCTTCGCGCGCACCCACCTGCAGGCGGCGGCATTGACTGCGGACGATATGTACATCGACGTGTCGGACGAATATGGTCTCGCGGCCGATTCCGAGGCGCTCGTCAATCGAGTCGCCGAGCGTTTGCTCGGCGGCAGTTCGCAGATTTCGGCGACGCTCAAAAGTGAGGTCAAGGCGCAGATCGAACGTACTGCGGTGACCACCACCAACCAGTCGACGGCGTTTCCGGTGCGCGTCGCCGATGCGATCTATCTCGTCGTCACCTCGCCTGAGTACGCGCTGCAGCGCTGATCGCACGGAGACCATCATGCTCACTCAGCGTCGTCAGTTCCTTCGTGCCGCAGCAGCCGGTGGTGTCGCTTATGCGTTCGGGCGCACGGCCGGCACGATCCAAGCGCAAATGAGCGCGGTCGGCGGCTTCCCGGACTACAAAGCGCTCGTTTGTTTGTTCCTATTCGGCGGCAACGATTCTTGGAATATGTTCGTGCCGACGAGCACCGCAGAATTCAACGCCTATTACAAAGCGCGCTCCGGCGGGACGGCGGCTAGCATCGCGATCGAAAAATCGGCGTTGCTGTCGGTGACGCAAGCGGGTCAGGTGGCGGGCGATCCCACCTACGGCTTTCATCCGAGCTTAGGCGGTGCGCGCGATTTGTTCGCGGCCGGCAAGCTCGCCGTGGTCGCGAACGTCGGCCCGCTCGTCAAGCCGACGACCAAAGCGCAATACACCACCGCGAGCACCACCGGCCATCCGCTGCCGCCGCAATTGTTCTCGCACAACGATCAACAAGATCAATGGCACAGTTTGCGCGCGAAGGCAGTCGTGCGCTCCGGTTGGGCGGGCCGCATCGCCGACGTGATGAACGCGCAAGTCGGCGGTCAGCAGCTCGCCGTGAATCTTTCTTTGTCCGGACAGACTTTCTTCCAAGCGGGCGACGTGGTCACGCCGTTCGTCATGGGCTCGACGGGTGCGACGACGTTCACCGGTTTCGGTACAACGGGCACCGCTCTCGGTCGGCGGAATGCGGTGCAGACGGTGTTGTCGTCGGCGACCGGTTCAAGCACCAACACCATGTACGAGCGTGCGCAGGCGCAAGTTACGCAACGCGCTGTGCAGTACGCCGATCGCATCAACACCGCGCTCGCCGGCTCCTACAATTTCGCCGCGCTGCCGAACACCGGCGTCGCCTTGTCCGCCTTGGCGACGCAGCTGCGCACGGTGGCGAAAATGATCGCCGTACGTTCGCAGTTGTCGATGACGCGCCAAATATTTTTCGTCTCGATCGGCGGCTTCGATCTACACGACAATCTGAACTCGCAGCATCCGGGGTTGCTGTCGCAGATCGGCGACGGGGTCAAATCGTTCTACTCCGCGCTCGCCGAAATCGGCATGGAGCAATCGGTGACGTTGTTCACGCAATCGGATTTCGCGCGCACGCTGACGTCGAACGGCGACGGTTCCGATCACGCCTGGGGTGGCGTGCAGTTCGTCGCCGGTGGCGCCGTGCGTGGTGGGCGTGTCTACGGCCAATATCCGCTGATCGAAATCGGTGCGGCGCAGGACGTTGGCGCGGGGCGTTTAATTCCGACCACATCGGCCGATCAATATGCGGCCACGCTCGCGAATTGGTTCGGCGTGCAGGACGCCGATCTCGCCAAGATCGCCCCCAGCCTCGCGAACTTCAGCCAGCGCAACCTCGGCTTCATGGTCTAAGGCGGCGCGCTCTAGAGGATGTAGCGGCTGACGTCCTCGTCGCGCGAGAGCTGTTCCAGCCGTTCGTCGACGTAACCGGCGTCGATGTCGATCGTACTGCCTCGACGATCGCTCGCCTCGAACGACAAAGTTTCTAGTAGTCGTTCCATCACCGTATGCAGACGCCGCGCGCCGATGTTCTCGGTGCGCTCATTAACGTGAAACGCGATTTCCGCGAGTCGACGTACGCCGTCCGCGAGGAACTTGACCTCGACACCTTCGGTACGCAGCAGCGCGGCATATTGCGTGGTCAGCGAAGCGTCGGGCTCGGTGAGAATGCGCACGAAATCATCGACCGACAGAGCAGCGAGCTCGACGCGGATCGGAAAGCGACCCTGTAATTCGGGAATCAAATCCGAGGGCTTGGCGACGTGAAAGGCGCCCGAGGCGATGAAGAGCACATGATCGGTTTTGATCGGCCCATATTTCGTATTCACCGTCGAGCCTTCGACCAGCGGCAGCAAGTCGCGCTGCACGCCTTCGCGCGATACGTCGGCGCCGTAACTATCTTGCCGCCGACACACTTTGTCGATTTCGTCGATGAAGACGATACCGTTTTGTTCGGCGTTGCGCAGTGCAGAGGCGCGCAATTCTTCTTCGTTGACGAGCTTGGCCGCTTCTTCTTCGAGCAACAGCTTCGCCGCTTCAAGCACCTTGAGTTTGCGCGGCCGCTGTTTGTTCGCACCTAAGTTTTGAAACATAGACTGCAACTGCTGTTGCATCTCTTCCATCCCGGGCGGCGCCATGATCTCGACGCCCGTCATCGGATTACGCAACTCGATTTCGATTTCGCGCTCGTCGAGTTGCCCTTCGCGCAATAACTTACGAAACTTTTGACGGGTTTCGGCGTCGCGCGGTTGAATCGGCTCATCCGTCGAAAAGCCCATCAAGCGAGGCTTCGGCAGCAAAGCATCGAGCAGACGCTCTTCGACGGCATCCGCCGCACGCTCGCGAACCCGCCCGGTTTCTTCCTCGCGCGCCATCTTGACGGCGACTTCGGCCAACTCTTTGACGATCGAGTCGACATCGCGACCGACGTACCCGACCTCGGTGAACTTCGTGGCCTCGACTTTGACGAACGGCGCTCTGGCGAGACGAGCGAGTCGCCTCGCGATTTCGGTCTTGCCGCAGCCGGTCGGGCCGATCATCAGAATATTTTTCGGGGTCACTTCGCCGCGCAGCGATTCGTCGAGCTGCATACGCCGCCAACGGTTGCGCAGCGCGATGGCGACGGCGCGCTTCGCGTCGTTCTGGCCGACGATATGTTTGTCGAGTTCGCCGACGATTTGCGGCGGAGTGAGCGCATCGGTCATGCCGAGAGCTCCTCGATCAACACGTTGCGGTTGGTGTAGATGCAGATGTCGGCGGCGATGCCGAGTGCGCGCTCGACGATCTCGCGCGCCGAAAGATCGGTGTTTTCGATGAGCGCTCGGGCAGCTGCTTGCGCGAACGGACCGCCCGAGCCGATGGCGACCACGTCGTGCTCGGGCTCGATTACGTCACCGTTACCCGAGATCACGAACAATTTTTGCGGATCGCCGACCAGTAGTAGGGCTTCAAGTCGTCGCAAATAACGATCGCCTCGCCAATCTTTGGCGAGCTCGATCGCTGCGCGGGTGAGATTGCCGAATTTGTCGAGTTTGCCTTCGAAGCGCTCGAAGAGCGTGAACGCGTCGGCTGTGCCGCCGGCGAAACCGCCGATGACTTTGCCTTGACCGAGCAAACGCACCTTGCGGGCGTTGCCTTTCATGACCGTGTTGCCGAGCGTGACTTGACCGTCTCCGCCGATCGCGACCTTGCCGTTACGGCGCACACCCAAGATGGTGGTGCCGTGCGGATTGAAACCTTCGCTCATCATTTCTTCCTAGCGCGTGGATGAGAGAGATCGTAGATGCGGGCGAGGTGTTGAAAATCAAGGTGGGTGTAAACCTGGGTGGTCGCGATGTCTGCGTGACCCAACAATTCTTGGACGCCGCGCAGATCTTGGCTCGACTCGAGCAAATGCGAGGCGAAGGAGTGACGGAAGAGATGCGGGTGTACGTGCATCGGCAAGCCTTGTTCGCGGGCGCGACGCGCCACGCGGGCCTGAATCGTGCGCGGTGCGACCGGGCGACCTTCGCGACCGACGAACAACGCGGCACCGGCGGCGGGCGCGTAAGTCGCGCGTACCGCGAGCCAAGCGCGTAGTGCTTCGAGTGCACGCGAACCGACCGGCAGAATGCGCGTCTTGCCACCTTTACCGGTGACGCGCACGGTGCGATCTCCTACATCGAGATCGACGAGCGCGAGTCCACAAAGTTCTGCCAGACGCAGACCCGAGGAATACAACAGTTCCATGAATGCACGATCGCGCACCGCCAGCGGATCGTCGCCGGGAAAGTCGAGTAGTTTGCCCATTTGGTCGGCATCGAGCGTGCGCGGTAAGCGGCGTTTGCTCTTCGGTGCGCGAACGTCCAGCCCCGGGTTGTCGCGCACGACTTTCTCGCGCAGCAAAAACCGCATGAAACTGCGCACTGCCGAGAGGCGTCGTTGCACACTACGCGGTGCGAGGCCCCCGGCATGTGAGCGTGCGGCGAACAAGCGCAGGTGTTGGGCGTCGAGCTTGCGCCACTCGTCGATGCGCTGTGTGTCGCACCAACTCGCGAGTGCCGCGAGTTCGCGCAGATAGTTGTCGCGAGTGTGCGGCGAGAGTCGTCGTTCACCACCGAGATGGGCGCCGAAGCGATCAATCCAGGCGAGTGCGTCGGGCGTCACACCGCGGGTCCGACACCGAAGCGTGCGAGTGCCGCGTTGACGAGCTCGCCGATACGCTCCAAAAATTCCGTGCTGATGCCAGGGTGGAAACGCGCCGGGTCGGGACTCGCGAGCGCGAGCATGCCGCGCACACTACCACCGCCGACCGGCACGAGCGCGACCGACGCGATGTTGGCCGCATCGTGTGCGAATAAAAACGTGCGCTGCGGTTCACCGATTTGGCCGCAGCGCGCGCGGTCGTGACCGACCATGCCTTGCATGGTCTCGGGCAGATCGGCGGGCGCAACTAGGCGCGCGAGTGGCACACCGAAGTCGTCACGCATCGAAGCCTCGACGGCGTGCACCACTTGCGCCGCGTCATGGCAGTGCAGCAAACGCAGCGTGAGTTTATGGACGTTCGCTGCGAGAGCTTCGTTGCTACGAGCCACGTGCACGAGTTCAGCCAGACGCTCGCGATTCTCGATTTGACGATCGCGCAGCAACTTCACCTGTTTCTCGACCAAAGAAACCGCATTGCCGGCCGTGCCGTGCGACACCGAGAGACGTTCGAGCAACTCCGGGTGACGATCGAGAAAATCGGGGTGTCGCGTGAGAAAGTCGGCAACTTCTGCATCGGAAATCATCGTCATTCACTCCAGCGCGGCAATTCGCCGCGGAACGCCACGGCCGCAGGGCCGGTCATCCAAAGATTTTGTCCGGGACCCGCCCAGCGCAGATTCAGCGCGCCGCCCGGCAGCTGCAGGGTGACTTCGGCATCGAATAGATCCGCGGCCCGACCGATCGCCATCGCCGCGCAAGCGCCGGTGCCGCAGGCCTGCGTTTCGCCGACGCCACGTTCGAACACGCGCAGCCGACCATGTTGACGATCAACGATTTCGAGAAAGCCGACGTTCACACGACGTGGGAACGCGGCGTGCTGCTCGAGCGCGGCACCGTCGGTGGCGACCCTGGCGGTCGCGACGGACGGCACGCGAATGACGATATGCGGGTTACCCATCGACACCGCGCCGAAGTGGATTTCTTTGCCGGCGACGTCGAGCGAGTAGCCGTCAGACACGATCCGTGCGCGGGTGGTGTCGAAGGGCAGCGCTGTCGGGTCGAACACCGGCACACCCATGTCGACCGACACCATGCCCGGCGCTTCGAAGCGCGCTGCGACGACGCCACCGGCGCATTGCATGCGCAGTTCACCAGACGAAGCGCGACCGTCGAGACGCAACCATTCGGCGACGCAGCGCGCGCCGTTGCCGCATTGTTCGACTTCACCGCCGTCGGCGTTGAAGATGCGGTAGTACGTTGCGGTACTCGCATCCCGCGCCGGGGTCAGCACGAGCGCTTGATCGAAGCCGATGCCGGTGTGGCGGTCGGCGAGTGCGCGCCATTGCGCGGCGCTCGGCAATCTCGTTTCGTCCCGCGTTTCGAACACGACGAAATCGTTACCGAGCCCGTGCATTTTGGTGAAGGCGATCGTCATGCGAGCGCGGCTCGGTCGCGATAGAGACAGCGATCTTGAATCGTCACTATGCCGGCGTTGCGCGCGCGGGCCGCAGCAGCATCGTCGATCACACCGTCCTGCAACCACAGCGCCGGCATTCTTAGACGAATGCAATCGTCGACGATCGCTGCAACGTGTTCCGACTTGCGAAATACGTCGACGAGGTCGACACGTTCGTCCGGCGCGAGCACTTCGTGCACACGATCGAGCGATGGCACGCAACGCTCGCCCAAGATTTCGCTCGCGCCCGGCGTCACCGGGATGATGCGATAGCCGAAATTTTGCAAAGCTTTCGCGACACCGTGGCTCGGACGGGACGGGTCGGCACTGAGGCCGACGACCGCGATGGTGCGGATGCGACGCAGCAGCGCGGCGATGGTCTGCGCATTCGGGTTTTCGAACGGTGCGAACAATTCGCTCTTCAAGCGATAGATCGCCGAGATGTCTTCGTCGCCGTAACCCGCATCGATCAAGGTCGTATATTCGCGCAGCACGTCCTCGACCACCGGCAGCGCCGCACCGCTCGCTGCAGCCATCTCGCGACAAATCTGCAAATCTTTGGCGTGCAGCTTGATGCGGAAGCCGGGTGGATATGCTTCGCGGATCATGAACGGCGCGCGGTGCACGAAGTACCACGAGGAGCCCGCGCCTTGGCCTAGCGTCTCGACTACACGCTCGAGCGGCAGACCTTGTGCACGTGCGAACGCCATCGCCTCGCCGACGGCGCGAATGATACCGGCGCACATGATTTGATTGGTGGCTTTGGTGCTTTGACCGGCGCCGCTCGGCCCGAACCAGCGCACGGTCTTGCCCATCGCTTCGAGCACCGGCCGCGCAGCTTCGAACGTCGCTGCTTCGCCGCCGCACATCACGGCGAGCGTGCCGTGCTTTGCGCCTTCGGTGCCGCCGCTCACGGGGCAATCGAGAAAATGCGCACCACGCGCCGCGAGCAATTCGGCAGCGCGCCGCGCCGTGTTCGCGCTCACCGTCGAACAGTCGATGACGAGCGTGCCGACGCGCACGGCAGGCACGAGGGCGTCGATCACGGCGAGTACGTCAGCATCGGCGGCGACGCAGATCACGAGTGCATCGCATTCGCTCGCGAGCGCAGCGAGCGTCACCGGTGCCGTGCAGCCGAGCTCGGCGGCGAGCGCGTGTGCTTTGTCGGCGCTGCGATTCCACACGCCGTGCAGCAGACCGGCTTTGTGCAGATTGCGCGCCATCGGCACGCCCATCGCCCCGAGACCGATAAAACCGGTTTTCATGCGCGCATTTTAAACGGCGCAGCGCATCGGGGCGGTACAAAGCGACGCGCAGAGCAAAAAAAGAGCGGGTCACCTTGCGATGACCCGCCCAACGGGGGGAAAACCGCCAGCGCGCGATTAGTTCGTGTAGGCGCGCTCGTTGTGTTCGGTCGTGTCGAGACCTTCGCGTTCCGCTTCCTCGCTGACGCGCAGTCCGACGGTCAGATCGGCCACTTTGTAGGCGATGAAGGCGGCAATCGCGGACCACACGATCGTGACGCCGACCGCTTTGGCCTGGATCAACACCTGCGTCGGGATCGGGTTCGAGCCGACTGTCACCGTCACCCAATCGGTGACGAGGCCCGGGCCGCTTAGTTCCTGCGTGTTGAACACGCCGGTGAGCAGCGCGCCCAAAATTCCGCCCAGACCGTGCACGCCGAACACGTCAAGCGAGTCGTCCGCGCCGAGCAGACGTTTGAGGCCCGATACGCCCCAGAAGCAGACGAGCCCCGCGGCGATGCCGATGATGAGCGCGCCCATCACACCGACGTTACCGGCTGCGGGCGTGATCGCGACCAGACCCGCGACGGCACCCGAGGCTGCGCCGAGCATCGATGCGTGACCGCGCAACGCCCACTCGATCGCCGACCACGCCAACACGGCGCCCGCCGTGGCGAGGAACGTATTGAGGAAGGCGAGGGCCGCCGAGTTGCCGGCTTCGAGTGCCGAACCGGCGTTGAAACCGAACCAGCCCACCCACAACAGCGCAGCACCGACCATCGTGTGTACGACGTTGTGCGGCGGCATTGGCTCGCGTCCGTAACCGACGCGCTTGCCGACCATGTACGCGCCAACGAGACCGGCGACGCCCGCGTTGATGTGCACCACCGTGCCGCCTGCGAAATCGAGCGCACCCCATTGCCACAAAAGTCCGGCCTTGGCGTTCATCGCATCAACGACATCGGCGCCAGTGTAGGCATCCGGCCCCATCCAGAACCACACCATGTGCGCGACCGGCAGATACGCGAGGGTGAACCACACCACCATCACGATCAGCACCGCTGCAAACTTCATGCGCTCGGCGAACGCGCCGACGATGAGACAGCAGGTGATGCCGGCGAACGTAGCTTGGAAAGCAGCGAACAAAATTTCTGGGATGTAGACGCCTTTGCTAAACGTCGCCGCCAGCGGAAACGTACCGCTAAACGGTTCAAAGATACCGTTCATGAACAAGCGACCTGTGCCGCCGATGAAGGCGTTGCCTTCGGTGAAGGCGAACGAGTAGCCGTATAGGCACCACAACACCACAATCAAAGAAAATCCCACCATGACCTGCATCAGGACCGAGAGAATGTTCTTCGAGCGCACCAAGCCACCGTAAAAGAGCGCAAGCCCCGGTACGGTCATGAGTATCACGAGCAACGTCGCGACCAACATCCAGGCGTTGTCGCCTTTGTTCGGCACCGGCGTGGCGTCGGCGAGCGCGAGCGCGGGTGCGAATGCGGTGAGCGCTGCGGTCGCGCGGTAAATCCATTTCGGGGTGGTCATGGGCTTCTCTCCGTACACGTCGTGAATCAAGTGGCCGATACACCGGTTTCACCGGTGCGGATGCGAACGGCTTGTTCGATGTCGGTCACGAAAATTTTGCCGTCGCCGATGCGACCGGTGCGACTCACGTTCGCGATCGCATCGACGACCGGCTCGACGATGGCGTCGTCGACGGCGATTTGTACGTGCGTCCGCGGCGCGAAATCGATCAAATAATCGGCGCCGCGGTAGTACTCGCGATGCCCGCGTTCGGTGCCGTAACCGAGCGACTCGGTCACCGTCATGCCCTGCACGCCGAGATGCGCGACCGCGAGCTCGAGGTCGCCGAGTTTGAACGGCCGGATGATGGCGGTGATCATCTTCATCGTTGCGAGGGCGAGCGGCGCTTCCATGTGAGTGAATCGATGGGTTCGTTGGTCGAGACGGTCGATGGTGAAACTGTGCGTACGGACGTCGAATACGACGCGCCGGCCGTGCACGCCGCGCGGTATCCTTACCTCCGCCCACAGCGTGCCGAAACGGGTTTTGCAGATTCCGTGCCAGCGCTTTTTAGGGTGCACGGTGCGTTTTCGCCCCCTCGAACGCACCGTTTTGGGTCCGCTAGCACTCGCTCGTGCGTCAATTAGGGGCAGTCGGAGGTTCGTGATGATCAAAATCGAAGAGCTCGCGCGTCGTCTCGGTGACAGCGTCCCGCCCGCTTTGCGCGAGGCACGCCACGACCTCGAAGAAAATTTTCGTGCCGTGTTGCGAGCCAACCTGAGCAAGCTCGACCTCGTCTCGCGCGACGACTTCGACGTGCAAAGCAAAGTGCTCGAACGAACGCGCGCGCAACTCGAAACCCTTGAGCGGCGCATCGCCGAACTCGAAGCGCAGATCGCTGCCAGCGCGTCGGCCAATCGCCGCGACTGAGGCGGTCCCGATGGCGGTTTCGCGCGTGGCATGTCGCGCGCAGGAGGGGCTCACCGCGCCGGCGGTCGAGGTCGAGGTGCATCTCGGCGCCGGCTTGCCGAGTTTCACCATCGTCGGCTTGCCCGCTACCGAAGTCAAAGAAAGCAAAGAGCGAGTGCGCGCAGCGCTCGTGAATTCGGGCTATGAATTTCCCGCCGGCCGCATTACGGTGAATCTCGCACCCGCCGACTTGCCGAAGGACGGCGGCCGCTTCGATCTCGCGATCGCAATCGGAATCTTGCTTGCCTCGGGGCAACTATCAATCGATGGCGATCGCCACGCACCACGCGCCGAAATCTTAGAACTTTTGGGCGAACTCGGTCTCGACGGTGAAGTGCGCGCGGTACGTGGGGCGTTACCCGCTGCGGTCGCGGCACATGCCGCCGGTCGCGCGTTGATCTTGCCGGCGGCGAACCTCGACGATCTGCGTTTCATGCCCGAGGTGTGTGCATATGGCGCACGCTCGTTGCGCGAGGTTTGTGGTCATCTCACCGGCGTAGAAAAAATTTCTGCGGCGCAGTTCAGCGGACCGGCGCCGCGCGCCGCTGCGACGGACGAACATTCGCCGACCCTCGAAGATCTGTGCGGCCAAGCCGAAGCCAAGCGCGCGCTGGAAGTGGCCGCCGCCGGCGGTCACGGATTGTTACTCGTCGGTCCGCCGGGCTGTGGCAAAAGTATGCTCGCGCAGCGTTTGCCGGGCTTGTTACCACCCTTGCATGCGGACGAAGCCTTGGAGGTCGCGATGATCGCTTCGGTGGCATTGCGTCCGGGTGCGATCGCGGCGACGCAGATCGAGCGACCGTTTCGCGCGCCGCACCACACGGCCTCGGCCGGCGCGATCATCGGTGGCGGACCGCGTAGCCTGCCCGGCGAAATCACGCTCGCGCACCGCGGCGTATTGTTCCTCGACGAATTGCCGGAGTTCGAACGTCGCGTGCTCGAGGCGTTGCGCGAGCCACTCGAGAGCGGCACGGTTTCTTTGGCGCGCGTCGGTGGTCGCGCCGAGTATCCGGCCGGATTTCAATTGATCGCAGCGATGAACCCGTGCCCCTGCGGACACGCCGGCGATGCCACGCGCCGTTGTCGCTGCAAGAGCGTCGAGGTCGAGCGTTATCGACGCCGACTCTCGGGGCCGCTACTCGATCGCATCGACTTGCGGGTTGCGCTCGCTGCCGTGTCGGACGCCGATCTCGCCGCGCACCGTGCGCGTACGTCGCAGGCGGACCGTCAACCCCAGCAGACGCGATGTGCACGCATCGTCGCTGCGCGCGAACGTCAATGGCGTCGACAAGGCTGTCTGAATGCCACGCTGGACGGCGCCGCCCTCGAGCAGCACGCGTCGCTCGAACCGTCGGCACAACAACTTTTGCTACGTGCACGCGCGCTGCGTGGGCTCAGCATGCGTGGTTTGCAGCGTTGCTTGCGCGTGGCGCGCACGCTCGCCGATCTCGAGGCCAAAAATGCGATCGGCGACGTAAACGTCGCCGAATCGTTGCGCTTGCGCAGCGCGCTCGATGAAGACGCGAGCGACCGCGCCTAGAAAAATCGCAGACGCTTTACTTCGCGAGCCCCACCATGTGATCGACTGCCGACTTGACCAGCTCGTCGGTCAGATCGGTGCGACCGCCCTTGGCCGGCATGACGCCGCCTTTGCCGTTGTAGCCTTCGAGCGCGTGCTTATAGAGAGTCGCTTGCCCTTGGGCGATGCGCGCACTCCATGCACTCTTGTCGCCGGCCTTCGGCGCACCACCGATGCCTTGCGCATGACAGGCACCGCAGACGGTTTCATAGGTTGACAAGCCGTCGGTCGGCAGCGTGAGTGCCGCGGTCACGGCGGCGCCGGCAGCGGGCTGGATGGTGAGCGCCGAGTTGTCTTGTCCGGCGACGGCGACGCGGGCGCCGGTGACGCGCGCATCGACCTCGCTCACATAGCGAGCCTCGGAGGTACGCTTCGCAGTTTGGAGGTCGTGACCGACCGCGCGCGCGAACGCGAAGATGAGGATCGTGATCAGCACGAGCAGCCCGATGACGAGGCTGAAGATGTTGAAGAACTTGGAGTCCGAGGTGGCCACTATGTTTTCCCGCGTCAACGTGTAATTCGGAGGGCCGGGAGTATAGCCGCTCGTCGCGCGCGCTCCCAAGTCGCTCGGCCGCGCTCGGGCCCGCCGCCACGGGGTGGCCGTCCGTGGGCGGTGCGACGTGCGCAGCGGCGTCGGTCGGCGACAATCGAGCGCATGGATCGCGAGGCGAGAATCGCCGTGGTGGGTGCGGGGATTTGCGGTATGACCGCCGCCTTGGCGCTCGCGCGCTGCGGATTCAAGAGAATTTCCGTGTTCGAACGCAGCGCCGCGCTCGGCGAGGTCGGCGCTGGGCTCACGCTCAGCCCGAATGCCACCCGCGCCTTGATCGGCCTCGGGCTCGGCGACGACCTCGAGCGTGACTGCGACGAGCCGCACACCGGCCTCACCCGGCATTGGCGCAGCGCTGCGATACTCACACGCAGCGAGCGTGGCGCTGCGATCCGCGCGCGTTACGGCGCGCCGTATTTTCAAATTCATCGCGCCGATCTGCTCGACATGCTCGTGCGAGCGGTCGCTCGTCAACCCTCGATCGAACTGCATACGGCGCATGCCTTAGTCGGTTTGGAATCGCGCGGCGACGCGACCGAACTCGCCTTCGCGAACGGTGCGCGTGTCCTCGCGGACGCCGTGCTCGGTTGCGACGGTTTGAAATCAGCCGTGTGTCACGCTTTGTTCGGTGTGACGCCCGCCGAATTCAGCGGCTACATCGCGTGGCGCGGACTCGTGCCGCAGAGCGTGCTCGCGCGACCGCTCGAACCGCCCGCGCAACTTTTCATCGGTATCGAGCGGATGTTCATGCGCTATCACGTGCGCCACGGCTCGCTCGTGAACGTCGTCGCGGTCGCACGTTCGGACGGTTGGACCGACGAAGGCTGGATGATTCCGTCGACCATCGAAGAACTTCGCGCGCAGTACGACGGTTGGCACGAAGATATTGCAGACACCATTTTGCATCTGCCGCCGGCGCAATGCTTCAAGTGGGCGATCCACGTTCGACAAGCACTCCCACGTTGGCAGCAAGGCAACGTCGTGGTCGCCGGCGATGCGGCACATCCTATGGTGCCGTTCATGGGTATGGGCGCAGCACTCGGCATCGAGGACGGCGTGGTGCTCGCCCGCGCGCTCGCTACGCATGGCGAGGTCGGCTCCGCGCTGGTCGCGTTCGAACGCGCGCGTCACGAACGTGCGAGCTTCGTGCAGCGTGAGTCCGCGCGCCGTGGACTGCGTTTGATGTCGCACGACCCGGATTCCTTCGGCCGCACACAAGAAGTTTCGGAAGATTCTTTGGGGCTGTTTGCGTACGACGCACACGCCGTCGCGGTCTAACTCACCAACCCAAAAAATTTGCGAAGGCGTTGGCACTGCGACGTGTACCGTCGCGGCTCAAGTGCGTGAGATCGCCCGACATCAAAGCTGGCCTTGCACGCGCCCACTCGTACGCGCTGCCCGCACCACCCATGAACCGTTGCCAATCGAAGTGGCGACAGCCGCGCTCCACCGCGATCTGTGCTTGAATTTCGTTGATTCGCACATGCAAGCGCGCATGACGCAGTCGATCGACGCGACCTTTGCGCGCGCGAACGCCGCGATCGGGTGGGCCGAGTAAGACGCATTCGGCTTGCGGAAACGCCGCGCGTAAATTCGTCACCGCTTTCGATAATGCAGCGCGATAGTTGCGCGGTTCGAAGGCATTGTTCGCCTCGTTGGTGCCGTACTCGAGCACCACCAATTCCGGTGACGCGATGCCCGGCGCAGCCGCGAGAATCGCAGGATCGAGCTCGGACCATGGCGTGACCGTCGCGCCGGGAATCGCGAACACGTCGAGTCGCACCGTTTGTGGCGAGAGCGAGGGGCGCCAAGGCGCGATACCGCGCAGCGCGACCCGCCCCGTGAGAACGCGTAAGCGCAGTGTGCCGATCGCACGGTCTTGTGCGAGCGTGAGCTCGCCGACGCCCTGTGCATCACCTTCTAGTGAGATGCGACGGGGCGCGTCGTCGTCGAACACGAGTTCGATGGTCGCCGCAGTGCCGTCGTCGGCCGCGTGTGCTTCGAAGGCGAGCCGTAGGCCGAAGGCGTCGGCTACGCCGTCCGCGTCGCGCAAGTCCAACCAAAGATAGGCGTCGGGTGTGTTGGTCTCGAATTTGGCGAGCGCCGGACCGAAATCGGCACTGCCGTCGGATTTCTTTGTTGTGTACGCGGCGACGAAGCGCCAGTTGCGACTGGCACAAAAGTTTCGCACGGCGATCCCGACGCCCGGGCGGTCGAAGTAGGGTGCGATGAAGTTACGCCGTACCGCGAGGCCGCGCGCCTCGAGTACGCGCTGCAGTTCGGCTGCGAACGTCGGTGCAGCAAGGTGACTGTCGCCCCATAAGGCGACACTGCGCGGAAGCGGTCGTGCATCGGCGGCGCGGGCGATGATCGTCGGCCGAAGTTCGTCGTCTCGCATTCGTAGCGGGCGATGCGCGTCGGCAGGACAAACGAGCGGATCGTTTGCAGCGAATGCGATCGGCGGCAAGGAGGCGAAAACACTCGCGATCAGCGCCACGATCAAAAAACTCGCTCGGCCTCTCATGTCGCCGGTTTGATCGGGGCTGCGGTCGCTGCAGCGGTGGCCGCAGCGGTCGCGGTGTCATAGACACCGGTGGCGGGTAGTTCGAGCAAAGTTTGCAAATCGCGCACCGCCTGCCCGCGTTGGCCGGGCCGGAATTTTTGTTTGAGCAAACTGTCGGGCGTGAACATCATCAGCGTCGGTCGGCCGATGAC
>Ga0214917_10001837_pt1 | contig 26913 bp, 22 predicted proteins | sample LL_1208_BB_MetaG_FD_177983 | JGI IMG/M metagenome (GOLD analysis project Ga0214917, IMG submission 177983) | Freshwater microbial communities from Lake Lanier, Atlanta, Georgia, United States - LL_1208_BB | ecosystem: Environmental > Aquatic > Freshwater > Lake | place: USA: Georgia | collected... | reverse complement strand
TCGGATGTGCCTGCGCTCCGGCATCCTGCCTGCGCTGGTCACATACGCCGGCTCGACGGTAGGGGTGCCCCCTCGCCGCCCGCTCGTCGGCATCGCCCTTGGGGTTCGCTCCCCCACACGCTTGACCGTCTCGATGACGGTATCACGATCAGGGCGCACGTTCCCTATCTTCACGATCACCGCCAGGTCCCGATGCGCAAATCTCGTGCCGAACAGGATTGGTATCCTGCCCTGCGCCTCCGCTGCGCCATCCTGGCTGCGCTTGTCTGCGTACGCCGGCGACCGGCACACGGGGAGCCCGAAGCCTCCTCAATGGAGAAACAAGGTCAGGCCTGGAGGGCGCAGCGAGCGTCCGGCGAGACGGTACGGGGTAACCCCGAGCCGGTTTGGACGCGTTGAACGGAAGTCTGTTTTATGAGCGGCAGGCGAGTGACCGCGCGCGGGTCACGTTGGCGATCGCCTCTTCGACCGTGGGGGCGAGCGCGGTGAGATGGCCCATCTTGCGTCCGGGCCGCGGGTCGGACTTGCCGTACAGCATCAGGCTCACGCCCGGCACCGCGAGGGCGGCGGACCAGTCGGGCTCGCCGCCCGCCCAGCACTCACCGAGCAGGTTCGCCATCGCGGCGGGGGCGAGCTGTCGCGTCGAGCCGAGCGGCAGGCCGCTCAGGGCGCGGGCCTGCTGCTCGAACTGGCTCGTCGCGCACGCGGCGATCGTGAGGTGGCCGGAGTTGTGGGGCCGGGGTGCGATCTCGTTCACCAGCAGCGTGCCGGCCCGGGTCACGAAGAACTCGACGCAGGTCACGCCCACCACGTCGAGCGCGGCGAGGATCCGGGACGCCGTCGTGCGCGCCTCGTCGAGCACCACCGCGGGCAGGTTCGCCGGCGCCGACGACACGTCGAGGATGTGCCGCGCGTGGACGTTCCGCGACGGCTCGAACACGGCCACGTCGCCCGTCCCGCCGCGGGCCGCCACCACGGAGATTTCGCAGTCAAAATCGACCCAGCCCTCGAGCACGCACTCCGCCGGCCCGAGCGCGGCCCATGCCGGGTCGATGTCGCTCTCCGACTCGAGCCTGCGTTGCCCCTTGCCGTCGTAGCCGAACGCGGCGGTCTTGAGCACCGCGGGGAGCCCGAGTGCGACGGCGGCGGCCCGGAGGTCCTCGACGGAGCGGACGATGCGATGCGGGGCGCAGGCGAATCCGTGCCGCACGAGGAACGCCTTCTCGCGGGCCCGATCCTGGGTCGTGAACAGCACGTCCGGCGCGGGCCGGCAGGGCACGACGGCCGCCATGGCCCGGGCGGCCTCGACCGGCACGTTCTCGAACTCGAAGGTCACGGCATCGAGCCCGGCTGCAACCCGCGCCAGTGCCGCCGCATCCGCGAACGAGACCACGTGCACCCGGTCGCAGTGGTGCGCCGCCGGACAGTCGGCCGAGTCGCCGATCGCCTCGACGCGATAGCCGAGCCGCTTGGCGGCCATCGCGAACATCGCCCCGAGCTGGCCGCCGCCGATCACGCCGAGCGTCGCGCCCGGCGGAAGCGGCACGCTCACTTCTCGGACGGGCGGTCGGACCATTCGGGAGGTTCCGTCTCGGGCTTGTCGGCCAGCACCCGCTCGGTCTGCCGCCGGCGGTAGTCGAGGAGTTTCTCCCGCAGCGCGGCATCGTCAAGCGCGAGCACGGCCGCGGCGAGGAGCGCCGCATTCGCCGCGCCCGCGGGGCCGATCGCCAGCGTGCCCACCGGGATGCCGGCGGGCATCTGCACGATCGACAGCAGCGAATCGACGCCGCGGAGCATCGCGCTCTCGACCGGCACGCCGAGCACCGGCAGGTGCGTCTGGGCCGCCATCATCCCGGGCAGATGGGCCGCCCCGCCCGCGCCGGCGATGATCACCTTCAATCCGCGTTCGGCGGCGGTCGCGGCATACGTCGCGAGCTTGCCGGGCGTGCGGTGGGCGGACACGATCTCCACCTCGTGTGGCACGCCGAACTCCGCCAACACATCCGCGGCCCGCCTGAGGGTCGCCCAGTCGGACCGGCTGCCCATGACGATGCCGACGACGGGAGCCGCGGCCGATGACGGCGAGGAAGCCACGCGCAGACGTTTCCGGGGGTCGGTGGTGAAAGCCCCATCTTGCTCTCGCCGCCTCCGCGTTGCAACCTGACGGCATGCCCCGCCCGCTGCCAGATGTGCTGCCGATCCGCTGGCCCGCAGCGGCGGCGGCGCCCGAAGCCGCCACCGATGCGGCGCTCGACCGCGCCGCCACCGTGCTGCGCGACGGCGGGCTCGTCGCCATCCCCACGGAGACGGTCTACGGGTTGGCCGCCGTGGCGACCGACGACGACGCGGTCGCCCGCATCTTCTCCGCCAAGGGACGGCCGGCGGCGAACCCGCTGATCGTGCACGTCGCCGACGTGGCGATGGCCCGGGGCATCGCGGGCGCGTGGCCCGCCGCGGCGGAACGACTCGCCGCGGAGTTCTGGCCCGGCCCCGTGACGCTCGTCGTGCCGCGTGGGCCGTGCATTGCGCACGGCGTCACCGCCGGCGGCGACACCGTGGCGATCCGCTGTCCGGCACATCCGCTCACGCGACGGCTGATCCAACGGGTCGGCGCGCCACTGGCCGCGCCGAGCGCGAACCGGTCGCTCTCGGTCTCGCCCACGACCGCCGCCCACGTGCTCGAGAGCCTGGGCGACCGGGTGGACCTGATTCTCGACGGCGGCCCCTGCGCCCGCGGCATCGAATCGACGGTGGTCGATTGCACGACCGAGCCTCCGCTCGTTCTCCGCCCCGGACCCGTCGGCGCCCGGCAACTCGCGACGGCGCTCGGCGAGGCCGTCGCCGAAGGGGGCCGCCCATCGGCCGACGGACCGGCCCGCGCCCCGGGCCAGTCGGCCCGGCACTACGCCCCCCGCACGCGGCTGGAAATGCCCGCGCAGCCACCCACCCGCGTGGCCGACCTCCTGGCCGCGGGGCGGCGGGTCGGCTGGCTCACGACGACGCCCGCCGCGGCCGACGTCCGGCGACTCGCCGCGTCGCGCGACCTGGTGATCGTGCCGATGCCATCCTCACCGGAGGATTACGCGGCCGTGCTTTACGCCACGCTGCACGCCCTCGACAAACGCGACCTGGCGACGATCGTCGTGGACCCGCCGCCCGACACCGAGCCGTGGCGCGGCATCCTCGACCGCCTGACGCGTGCCGCGACACCCGGCTAGGACCGCGACGCCCGGCTAGGCAATCCTGTTCGGCACGAGATTTGCGCATCGGGACCTGACGGTGATCGTGAAGATAGGGAACGTGCGCCCTGATCGTGATGGCGTTATCGTGCTCCGCAAGGTGGGCACGGAACGCGATCGAGGCGGACCGTTGCTGCGCGGTCGGTGGCCGATGCGCCGTGCTCGATGGACAGCGGGAGGCGAGGGGTTACCCCTACCGTCGAGACGGCGTACGCAGACAAGCGGAGCCAGGATGGCGAAGCGCAGTCGGAGTCGAGTGAGCGGAGGGCTGGAGGCCCGCAGCGAACGTCCGGCGAGACGGTACGGGGTAACCCCGAGCCGGGTTGGGCGCGTTGAGGGAAGGCATGACAGGCTGGAGCCTGTCGTACGGCAAGCGAGACGCTTGCCCCACAGGACGGCAAGCGAGACGCTTGCCCCACAGGACGGCAATCGCCGTGCCGAACAGGATTGCCCGGCTAGGCAGCGGGGGCGAGGATCTCGCGGAGTGCCGCGACGATGTCGGGGTACTGGAACACGAAGCCCGTGTCGTGGGCCACCTTCGGGACGACCCGCTGCGACGCGAAGAGCACCTTCGCGAACTCGCCGAACGCCAACCGCAGGCCGAAGTACGGCGCGGGCAGGAATGCGGGCCGGTGCAGTTGTCGCGCGAGCGCCTTCGTGAAATCGGCGTTGCGGACGGGATTCGGGGCGACCGCGTTCATCGGTCCGCTCAGCGACGGCGTGTCGGCGGCGTGCAGATAGAGCCGGGCCAGATCGGCCACGTGGACCCAAGGCATCCACTGCCGACCGTTGCCGAGCGGGCCGCCGGCGCCGAGCTTGAACGGGAGGAGCATCTTGCCCAGCGCTCCGCCGCCCGCGCCGAGCACGATCCCGGTGCGGGCGCAGACGACCCGCACTCCCGCCTGCTCGGCGGCATGCGCCTCCCGTTCCCACTCGACGCACACCCGCGCGAGAAAGTCGTCGGCGGGGGCGGCCGACTCGGTGAGTTCCTCGTCGCCGCGATCCCCGTAATACCCCACGGCCGACGCCGACACGAGAACGCGGGGCTTCACCACGGCCTGGACGATGCCCTGCACGAGGTTCCGGGTGCCGATCACGCGGCTGTCCCGGATCCGGGCCTTCTGTTCCGCCGTCCAGCGGCCTTCGGCCACCGACTCGCCCGCGAGATGCAGCACGGTGTCGATGCCGGAGAACGCCTCCTGCGGCGGCGGACCCTGCATGGGGTCCCAGCGGATGATCCGGTCGCAGAGGTGGCCGATCGTCCGTCGGGCGCGATCGGGATCGCGGGACAGGGCCACCGGCCGATCCAGCAGCCGCAGCAGCCGCGGCCCCACGAACCCGGTCGCACCGGTGACCAATGCCTTCATCATCCGCTCCTTCTCGCCCGCGTGGGGCTTCGAGTGTGCAAAAGTTGCCGCACGGCTGTGACGCCGCCGGGTCGCCGGAAGTATAAACACGGTTCTCCGTCCTGGCTGTCTCCCCGGCGTTCGCCGTCTTGCTCGCCCACCTCTCGCAGTCGATCCGCGCCGCGCTCGCACCGTTCCTGCCCCGCGGCGCGCTGCGCCGTGACCTGTGGGCGTCGGTCGCCGACGCGGTGGCGTTCAGCGTGATGATCGGCTGCGGTGAAACCTACATTCCGGCCTTCGGCCTCGCGCTCGGGCTCGGGCCGGTCGCGGCGGGGATGCTGGCGAGCCTGCCGGTGCTCGTGGGCGCGGTCGTGCAACTCGTCACGCCGCTGGCCGTGTCGCGCCTGGGCACGAACCGGGGCTGGTGCGTCGCATGCACGTTGATCCAGTCGCTGAGCTTCGTGCCGCTGGTCCTGTGGGCGATCCGCGGACACGCCTCCCTGGTCGAGTTGTTGGTGGCCGCGAGCCTCTACTGGTCGGCCGGCATGGCGGGTGGCCCGGCCTGGAACGCCTGGATCGGGACGCTCGTGCCCGAGCGGATGCGGACCGCGTTCTTCGCCCAGCGCAACCGCCTCGGGCAGTTCGGCGTGTTCGCCGGATTCGTGATCGGCGGCATCATCCTGCAGATCGGCGAGGCGCGGGACGTCACGCTCCTGGCCTTCGCGTTGATCTTCAGCGCGGCCGCGTTCTGCCGCCTCGTCTCGACGCTCCTGCTCGCCAGCTGCCGGGAGGTGCGCCGGCCGGAGCGGGCCTCCGCCGACGGCGGCCTGCGCACGATCCCCGCGCGGTTGGGCCAGGCCGTCGGCTCGATCGCCCGTTCCCCCTCGGGATCGCTCGTGGCCTACGCCTGCTGCCTCGCGTTCGGGGCGCACTTCTCCGGCCCGTACTTCACGCCCTACATGCTCCGCGAGCGGGGCTTTTCCTACCACGCCTTCATGCTCGTGATCGCGACGCAGTTCCTGGCGAAGGCGGTCGCGTTGCCGGCGCTCGGCCGGCTCGGCTCCCGGATCGGCTCGGTGGGCCTGCTGCACGTCGGTGGGTTGTCGGTGATTCCCCTGGCGATGCTGTGGCTGGTCTCCGACGACGTCTGGTACCTGATGGGCGTGCAGCTCGTGGCGGGCGTCAGTTGGGCGGCCTACGAACTCGCGTTGGCGCTGCTGTTTTTCGAAGCCGTCCCGCACCGGGAGCGAACGGCCGTGGTCACGGCCTACAACCTCGGCCTCGCGGTGGCCACGGTGGCGGGTGCGGGGGCCGGGGGGCTGCTGCTCCGGGCCTGCGGCGAGGACAGCACCGCGTACCTGACCGTGTTCGTCGTCTCGAGCCTGCTCCGCCTGGCCGCCGTGCCGCTGCTGCGCCGCGTTCGCGTGGCGGCCGACGTCCGGTAGCGAATGCGGAACGCTCAGCCCGCGGGCAGACGCGACTCGTGCGCCAGGCTGTCGAGGAACGTGCGGGCCCGGCCGTAATCGCCGGCCGCGTAGTTGCCGACGTTCGCCTTGAGCACCTCGATGAACTTCGACACCGTGTCTTGAATCTGCCGCATCTCCTCGAACTGCACGCTGCCGCCGGTGGCGGCACGGTTGGCGAACAACTTGTCGAGTTCCTCACGGTACGGCTTGAACACGTCGTCCTGGAGCACCGACGGATACTCGATGTGGCCGGTGACCGGGTCGAGCTGGGTGGAGCCGAGGCGGGGCGGGGCGGCCATCCTCGCCATGCGGATCGCCTGTTCCTGGGTGACCGGCGGGCCGGCCTCGGCGGCCCGGGCCTCGCGATTGGTCTTCCGCATCTCGAAGTAGGTCTCCGTCCACCGCATCCGGTTCTCGATCTCCTTCGTCTTGGCGTCCTCCCAGTTCTTGGCCGCCTCGGAGTTCTTGAGATTGGCATAGCCCTCGGACCTCACCACCTGGGCGATGCCGTAGTCGGCACCCTGCTGGGCCGTGGAAGCCCAGCCCCCCATCCCCCAACCGCCCATGCCCCAGCCGCCCCACTGGGCGACGGCACCCGGGGCGAGGAGCGACGCCCACACACCGCCCGCCACGAGGATGAAAGCCATTCGGCGAAACTGCGAGGGAAAAGCCATGGTCGTCTGCACCTCCGACACCGCGATTCGAATGGAGCGAAAAACGGACTGGTAAAAACCCGCCGCAGGCGGCCACACTGCCGCTGCCGCGTCCGTGGTTCGGAGTATACTCAGGCCGTCGAGCAGCGGCGATATCGGATCAGCTCGTCGTGGACGCCTGCCGGCCCCTTGCGGAACCTTTGGAGAACTGGGTGCGATGAATCCGTATCGTGCGATAGTGACGGCGTTCGTGTTCGGAGCGTGCCTGACCGGCTGCAGCCAGCCCGCGCCGACGCCGCCCAAGCCGGTCGCCGTGGAGGTGGTTCGGACGGCGGAACCCGAAGCCAAGACGGCGGCCGCCGTGTCCGCGGAGCCGGTGGCGACAGCACAGCCCCAGGAGTCCCAGTCCCAACAGGCGCCGGATGCACTCGATCAATTGCGGGCAGCGCTGGCGGCGGCCGGGAACGAGGACGACCGGGTGTCGGCGATCGACGCGCTCGCGGCGCTCGGCCAAAACGCCCGCGGGGCCCTCGACGACATGGTCAAGGCGGTGGCCGACGACAGCCCCCGCGTCCGGTGGCACGCTGCCCGCGCCCTCGGGCTGATCGGTGAAGACGCCGTGACCACGGTGCCATTGCTGGTCAAACTGCTGGACGACGCCGACCCGATCGTGGCCACCCAGGCCGCCGCGGCGATCGGGCTGATCCGTGCAGACGACGACGTCGGGGCCGACTCGCCCGCGGCGGATCGGTCCGCCTACGAAGCGGCTGGCGTGGCGCTCATCAAGAAGCTGACGCATCCCGACCCGCGGGTGCGACGGGCGGTGCTGCGGGCGGTCAAGCGGCTCCAGCCCGCTCCGGGCACCTACCTGCCGCTGGTGACCGAACGTCTCGCCGATGCGGACGCATCGGTGGTTCTGCCGGCGATCCACTCCCTCGCCGACCTCGGTGCCGAGGCGGTGCCGTTCCTGACGGCGGCGCTCCAGAATCCCGCGTCGCGGTATTGGGCGAGCGTCGCGCTGGCCGAGATCGGTGCGGCCGCGGCGCCGGCGGTGCCGCAGCTGCGCGACGGCGTGACGTCGGGCTCGACCGAGGAGCGGATGCAGTCGATCATGGCGCTCGCGTCGATCGGCGAGCCGGCGCTGCCCGCCGCAAGCGACATCGCCCGCGCGCTCGACGCACCGGAGGGTTCGCTCCGGTTCGCCGCGGCGTTCGCGCTGGGACGGCTCAAGGCCGGCGACGGCGATCAGGCGCTCGAGAAGGCGGCCGGTGACGCCGATCCGTTCCTCGCCGCGATCGCCGCCTGGGCCAGGGCGCGGATCCACCCCGACGATGCCGCGCTGGTGAGTTCCGCCGTCGATCGGCTGTCGGCCGGACTGTCGAGCCCGAAGGAGGGAATTCAAACGGCCTCCATCTCGGCGCTCTCCGATCTCCGCGGAACCATCGATGACACCACCGAGAAACGTCTCGCCGGCGAGTTCATCCGACTCCTCACGAGCCCCAGCCCGGCGGTGCGGGAGGCCGCGGCCGCAGCCCTGGTGCGGGCCGGCGCGGTGGCCGTCGAGCCGCTGGAGTCCGCGCTCGGGGACGTCTCGATCCGCGGTCCCGTCCTTGAGATCCTGGCCGCGATCGGCCCGCTGTCGAAGGACGCGCTCGACTCGCTCGTCAAGGCGCTCGACGATCCCGACGCGAAGCATCGCGGTGACGCCGCGGTGGCGATCGCGGCCGTGGGGCCGGCGGCCGTCGAGGCGGTGTCGCGGCTGGAGAAGATCGTGGGGGCCGCCGATGCCCCCGCCGATCTCCGCTACGCGGCGGCGTTTGCCCTCGGTCGGATCGGGCCGGCTGCCAAGCCCGCGTTCGCCACGCTCCGTGCACTGTCTTCCTCGGAAGACGAACTGCTCGCCACCGTCGCGGTCTGGGCCGCCCTCAAGATCGAACCGGGCGACACGGCGCTGTTCGGCGAGGCCGTGCCCCGCCTGCGTCGTGCCCTGAAGGCCAGCAACGATGTGGCGCGTCTCGAGGCCGCCGTCGCCTTGGGCGACATCGGCCCGGCCGCTGGTGCGGCGATTCCGCTCCTCGAACTGGTCTCCGAGGAGGACCCGCTGCCGGGCGTGCGGGCCGCCGCCGCCAACGCGCTCGGACGGATCCGTGCCGGATCCACGCCGGCTCGAAACTAGCCGCCTGGCAAGGTCTGCCGGGAATCGGGCCGCGGCTGGATTTTTCCGTGCCGCGACGCCGACATTTCTCCGGTGGCGGGTGGGTCGGCGCGGGTTCGGCCGGCAGGCCGACGGCGCCGTGGACTCGACGGCGGACTCTCCATGACGACCTTGGGCTGGTTCGGAACGCTCTGGCTCACGCGGCTCTCGAAGCCGGCGGGGGAACGACCGCTGCACCGCATGGTGCGGCGCGAGGCGCCGCGGCGGATCCTGGAACTCGGCCTGGGCACCCTGCGGCGCACCGAACGGATGCTGTCGCTGCGACGTGCGTGCGGTGGCGATGCGGTGCAGTACGTCGGCCTCGACCGCTTCGAGGGCCGCCTGGCCGGCGACCCGCCGGGCGTGACGCTCAAGGAGGCCCACCGGCGGCTCACGCACCTGGGGCGGGTGCAGCTCGTTCCGGGCAACGTCGACGCCTCGCTGGCTCGGCTCTGCAATCATCTCGGTACGTTCGACCTCGTGCTGGTGGCGGCCGAGAACGACCCGCGACATCTGGAACGGAGCTGGTTCTTCATCCAGCGGCTGACGACCGCCCGCACGACGGTGTTGGTGGAGACCCCGATCGCAGGTCGCACGGACCGGACCACCTGGAAGCGGCTGGACAAATCCCGCGTGGACGAACTGGCCGCGCGCACGATCCAGCGGCGGGCCGCCTGACGGCCGGTGGCGGGGCGACATGGTCGCCGCTACATTGAAGTCCATGCCGCACGCGCCACGCACCCTGCTCGACAAGATCTGGGACGATCATCTCGTCTGCTCTCCGCCGGGCGAGCAGCCGCTGCTGTACATCGACCGACACCTGGTGCACGAAGTGACGAGTCCGCAGGCCTTCGAGGGCCTGCGACTGGCCGGCCGTCCGGTGCGTCGCCCCGAGGCGACCTTCGCCACGCCGGACCACAATGTGCCCACGACCGACCGCAGGCTGCCGATCGCCGACCCGGTCTCGAAACAGCAGATCGACACGCTCCGCGCCAACTGCCGCGAGTTCGGCATCCGGCTCTTCGATCTCGGGGACGCCGACCAGGGCATCGTGCACGTGATCGGCCCCGAGCTCGGGATCACGCAGCCCGGCATGACGATCGTGTGCGGAGACAGCCACACCGCCACGCACGGGGCCTTCGGAGCCCTGGCCTTCGGCATCGGCACGAGCGAGGTCGAGCATGTCCTCGCGACACAGACGCTGCGGCAGGCGAAGCCGCGGTCGTTCGAGGTGCGGGTCGAGGGCCGACTCGCCCCCGGCATCACCGCCAAGGATCTCGTCCTGTTCCTGATCGGCAGGCTGTCCACCGAGGGTGGGACGGGCTACGTGATCGAGTACGCCGGCGAGTGCATCCGCAGCCTCGGCATGGAGGAGCGGATGACCGTCTGCAACATGTCGATCGAGGCCGGTGCGCGGGCCGGCATGATCGCGCCCGACGCCAAGACGTTCGACTACCTCCGGGGGCGTGATTTCGCCCCCCGCGAGTTCGACCGTGCGGTGGCCCGCTGGGAGACGCTGCCCGGTGACCCGGGGGCGGTGTTCGACCGGGTGGAGATCTTCTCCGCCGGCGATGTCGTGCCGCAGGTCACCTGGGGCACCAATCCGGCACAGGTGGTGGGCGTCGATGCGACCGTGCCCGACCCCGCGGCGTTCAACGACGCGAGTGATCGCGACTCCGCCGCCCGGGCGCTCGACTACATGGGCCTCGTGAGCGGTACGAGGATCGTCGATCTGCCACTCGACCGGGTGTTCATCGGCTCCTGCACGAACAGCCGGATCGAGGACCTGCGGGCCGCGGCCAGCGTCGCCCGCGGGTATCGCGTGGCGTCCACGGTGCATGCGATGGTCGTGCCCGGGAGCGGCCGCGTGAAGCGGCAGGCGGAGGAGGAGGGTCTCGATCGCGTGTTCCGCGAGGCCGGCTTCGAGTGGCGCGAGGCCGGGTGCAGCATGTGCCTGGGCATGAATCCCGACACGCTGTCGCCCGGGCAGCGGTGTGCCTCGACCAGCAACCGCAATTTCGAAGGCCGCCAAGGGAAGGGCGGCCGCACGCACCTCGTCTCGCCGGCCATGGCGGCGGCGGCCGCGGTGTCGGGCCACTTCGTGGACATTCGCGACTGGAACTATCGCTGACCCTCTCGGGAGCATCCGCCATGGAGCCCTTCGTGTCGCACACCGGCGTCGTTGCCGCCCTCGACCGGGCCAACGTGGACACCGATCAGATCATCCCCAAGCAGTTCCTGAAGCGGATCGAGCGCACCGGGTTCGGCCAGTTCCTGTTCTTCGATTGGCGATTCCTGCCCGACGGCGCGCCCGATCCCGCGTTCGAACTCAACCGCCCGGAGCAGGCGGGCGCGAGCATCCTGCTCGCGCGGCGCAACTTCGGCTGCGGCTCGAGCCGGGAGCACGCGCCGTGGGCGTTGGCCGACTACGGCTTCCGCGTCGTGATCGCGCCGACGTTCGCCGACATCTTTTTCTCCAACTGCTTCCAAAACGGAATGCTTCCGATCCGGCTCGACGAGGCATCGGTGGAGGAACTGTTCCGCCTGGCTTCCGCCGCGAACACCGCGGGACAACCCTTCCGCCTGCACGTCGATCTCCGGGCGCGGACGGTCGCGAATGACGGCGGGTTCACGCGCACGTTCGAGGTGGATCCGTTCCGCAGGACGTGCCTCCTCGAGGGACTCGACAACATCGGTCTGTCGCTCAAGCACGTGGCGGCGATCGCGGCCTGGGAGCAGGCGCACGGCCTGCCCACGGCGGCGGGCGGGTGACCCGATGCCGCTCATCGGGCCGCTGCTGGCGATCCTCATGTCCGCGGTGGTGGCGACCGCGGCGCAGGCCGAGACGTCGGTGACGATCGTGGCCGATGTCCCGGGGGCATGCCGTCTGGCCGCGCCCGCGACGGGCCAGACGCTGTTCATCCTCGACGACCAGGCCCGGACGGTTCGGGCCGTCGACCCCTTCGCCCCGACGAAGAACTGGTCGGCGATCTCGGCGTTCGATCTCGATGCCGGCGGTCCCCAACCGGTGCAGCCGGTGGCCATCGCCTGCATCGATTCGAACACGCTGGCGGTCGTCTGTCGGGCGGGCGCGGAATGGTCGCTCCGGGCGTATCGCCTCGCGCCATCGGGGGCAGAGGACCATGCGGCGAGACTGCTGCAGACGGTCCCGCTGGGCGCGGCCGAAGCCCGGGCCGGGGCGGCGCTCGACGTCGTGGTGAGCGACACGCGGGACTGGCTGGCGGTCGTCGGCCTGCCCGCGACGCTCCCGCCGGTGGTGCGGGCCCCGATCGCCGGAGCCCGGCTCGGCGGGTTCGCCGACCGCCTCTGCCCGACGGGAGTCAACGCCGACCGGCTGATGGCGGCCACGATCAGCCCGTTCGACGAGTGGGTGCTGTTTTCACGGCGGGATGAGGGTCGATCGGGCGGGACCGGCGTCACGTTCCACGCCACCGCGGGCCGACGGCGACTCCTCGACCTCGATCTCGACCTCGCGGGGATCCGCGACGCCGCGTACTGTCGCGGCACCGGCACCCTGTGGGTGGCTGCCGACGGCGACGGCCGCGCCGCTGCGGCGGCCGGACTGTGGCGGATCGACGCCGCGCTCATCGACGGCCGACAGGTGGCGCGGCCGGTCGCCGTCGCGCCGCTGGAGGCACCGCTGTCCGTGGTCTGCCTCTCGGAGCGGGCGATCGCGGTCTGCGGCGGCGGGGCGAGCCGTCGCGTGCTCCTGGTGAACCCCGTCACCCCCGTGGAGACCGCCCCATGACGGCGTCGCGCCGAGCCCGGATCGAGGCCATGCTGCGTGATGATCCAGGCGACGTGTTCCTCCGCTACAGCCTCGCCCTGGAGATGCAATCGGCGGGTGAGGCGGACGGCAGCCTGGAGATCCTCGAGACCCTCGCCCGAGAGTCCCCGGCCTACGTTCCGGCGTTCCACATGGCCGGACGACAGCTCGTCACGCTCGGCCGCATCGACGACGCCCGCCGCGCGCTCCGCGAGGGGATCGAGGAGGCGCGGCGGCAGGGACAGTCACACGCCGCCGGCGAGATGAGCGAACTGCTCATGAGCCTCGGCGAGTCGGGCGAAGCGTGATCACGACTTCGTGAAACAAGGCCCTGGATGGCAATCCTGTTCGGCCCGGCAAGTGCCGTCCGGTGAGGCAAGCGTTCCGCTTGCTGGAGAACAGGTTGGCAGCCTGTCATGCCTTGCCATCAACGCGCCCAATCCGGCTCGGGGTCACCCCGTACCGTTTCGCCGGACGTTCGTTGCGCCCATCCTGGGCTTCACTCACTCGGATGTGCCTGCGCTTCGCCATCCTGGCTCCGCTGGTCACATACGCCGGCTCAACGGCAGGGGTGACCCCGAGCCTCCCCCCCTCGTGCCGACTGCACGGTTGGCGAACCCAGCGAGGGGCTGCCAGTGCCCCGGCGCCGGGCTATGGGAGCAAGCGGAGCCAGGATGGCGAAGCGCAGCGGACATGCAGAGAGCGGTGGCCACGATGGCCACCGCGAACGTCCGGCGACGGGGCATCGGCGGCCCCGAGCCACGCAAGACACCGATTCATCCGTCCTGCGCGTGCCGTGCCGAACAGGATTGCGATGGCCGGCTTTTCCACGGACGGCTAGCGGGGCAGGCTCGGTGGAGGCTCGGCCGACTCCGCGCCCCGCGTGATCACGAACCCGAGTTCCTCGATCATCTTGTAGTCGGCCTCGGGCAGCTGGCCCTTCGTCGTGAGGTAGTCGCCCACGAAGATCGAGTTGGCCGCGTAGAGGCCGAGCGGCTGGAGGCTGCCGAGGTGGATCTCGCGACCGCCGGCGATGCGAATCTCGGCCGCGGGGTTCACCAGCCGCATCATCGCCAGGCCGCGGAGACAGTCGCGCGGCGTCAGGCGGCTCACGCCCTCCAGGGGCGTGCCGTCGATCGAGTTGAGGAAGTTGAGCGGGATCGACTCCACCTGCATCGACCGCAACTCGAAGGCCATGTCGATGAGATCCTCGTGGGTCTCCCCCATGCCCATGATCCCGCCGCTGCAGAGCTGCAGTCCCGCGGAGCGGCAGGCCTCGAGCGTGGCCACGCGGTCGGCATAGGTGTGGGTCGTGCAGACCTCCGAGTAGAACCGCTCGCTCGTGTTGAGGTTGTGGTTCACCTTGTCCACGCCGGCGGCCGCCAGGCGCCGGGCCTGGTCGGGAGACAGCAGTCCCAGGCAGGCGCAGACGTTGAGGCCGTACTGCCGCTTGATCTCCGGCACGATCCCGCACACGAAGTCGATCTCGCGCTCCGAGGGGCCGCGGGCGGAGATCACGATGCAGAACGTCTTCGACTGGCGTTCCGCGGCCAGCCGCGCGGCATCCAGCAGCTTGGGCGCCGAGAGCAGGTTGTACCGCGGGATCTCGGCGTCGGAGACCTTCGACTGGGAGCAGTATCCGCAGTCCTCCGGGCACAGCCCGCTCTTCGCATTCATCAGGAAGAACAGTTGGACCGTGTTCCCGAAGTGTCGGTACCTGACCCGCCACGCGGCGGCCAGCACATCCGGCAGTTCGGCGTCTGGCGACTCGAGGATCGCCCGGGCCTCCTCGCGATCGATCGTGCCGTCGGCGAGCACCCGCGTCGCCAACGCATGCCACGTGGACGGGAAGGCGAGGTCGGCAGGGAGAGATGCGGTCGGCATGCGGTCGATCTCGGCGAGGGCGGTTGGGGGGACGGGGCGAGCCGGGCGGCAGAACTGTACCAGACGCGCGAAACTTCGGCACCCGAAAAACCGATACCAGCGGTGAGGACACACCACCCCACAGGACGCGAGTCGCATGTTTCGCACGCTGCACACGGCCGGCGCGGTCACCGCGTTGGCGGGACTGATCGGATTTTTCCCGCCGCACGCGGCGTCGGCCGGCGAATCGTCCCCGCCGTACGCGATCGTCGCGCAGTCCACGTCGGCCACCGCGGCGACGGGCCGGCGACCGCTCGGCCAGCGCATCGCCGCTTCGAACCTCCCGGTCCGTTCAACGCGTCCGATCGCCATGGCGACCGTTCCCGACAAGGCGTCGGTCGCCGCGGTCGCCGGCGTCCCGGTGCCCTCCGATCCAGCGACGCCCTCCGAGCCGTCGGCATCTCCAGAGCCACTGGCGTCCGCCGAGCCACCCGCGTCCGACTCGACGCCGCTGACCGCCGAACCTGATGCCAACGTCGCCGCGATCCCGCAGGAGCCGGCCATGGTGGAGACTGAAGCATCCCCAGCCTCGGGAGCCGACGCCGCGGCCGAGCCGGCGGCGCTGGTGGAACTGGTCATGGAACCGGCCCCGGCAGAGCCCGCCCTGGCCATCCCGGATGCGGAGCCGGCGTCGCCGTCTCCGGACATCGCGGCCGCGGCCGACGCGCCGCAGTCGGTCGCGGTCGGTCGTGCCGGCCCGGTCGCACCCGTTCCACTGACCCATGCCCGTCCCGCCCTGCAGCCCGCCGTTCGCGCGAACCTGCTCGGCAGGATCAAGACGGCGTTCGGCATGAAGCCGGCCGAGGCAGGGCAGGCCGTGCGTTTCCCTCGACCTCAGCCCGCCACCATGCCACCGGCTCACCAAGCGGATGACACCGGCTCGACCCCGGTCGTGGAGCCGACGATGCCGCCGTCAGCGGCGGGCACCACTCCCGCGGCCGTCCCCGCCCTGGCGCTCGAGCAGCGGGTGGACGACCTGGCGATCCCGGCGGCCGGTGAACCGGCCAGGCTGGAATTCGACGTCCGCGAGTCGCGGAAACTCGTCGGCGAAGGGGAGCAGATCGTGATGCGGATCGCCGTGCGCAACGTCGGCGGCGACACCGCCGAACGCGTCACCGCCACGCTGTTCTTCGCCGAGGGCATCGAACCGGTGCAGGCGATCGGCCATGCCGCGGAGGTGTACCCAGGCGAGGTGCGGTTCGAGGCGGTGCCGGAGTTGTCGCCCGGCGCCTCGGTCGATCTGCTGGTCACCGCCGTGGGGACGCGGCCGGGGAGCGTGGCCTACCGTGGAGAGATCGAGTCCCGCGAACCGGCCGGGCGGGTTGCCCGCGAGGGCTCGCTGACGATCCGTCCGCGTCACATGGCGGCACCGTGATGGCGGCTCCCCGCGTTCTTCTGCTCACGGTTCCTGGCCTGCGGTCGGAAGACCTCGGTCGCATGCCGGCGTTGGCGAGGCTGGCCACGGCGGGGGCCTGCGTTCCGCTGGCCCCGTGCCTGCCGGCCGTCACCTGCCCGGTACAGGCGACGCTCACGACCGGGACGTCGCCGGCCGTTCACGGCGTGGTGGCGAACGGGCTGTTCGAGCGGTCCACGCATCATCTGGAGATGTGGATCAGCCCCGATGGCGTCCACCGCGCCCCCCGCATCTGGGACCGGCTCAAGGCCGCGCGGCCCGAACTACGGACGGCCGCCTGGTTCCTGCTGCAGTCGAAGCACGCCACGGCGGATCTCGTCTGCCTGCCCGCCCCCAAGCACAACCCGGACGGCAGCGAGACGATGTGGTGCCACACGCGGCCGGAGGGCCTGTATGCGACGCTCCGCGAGTCGCTCGGCGAGTTTCCGCTGCACGCGTTCTGGGGACCGGTCGCCGGCATCGACTCGTCCCGCTGGATCGCCGCCAGCTTTCTCGCCGCCGCGGCGGCCGCGCCACCCGACTTGGCGTGCGTCTACCTGCCACACCTCGACTACGCGGCCCAGCGGTCGGGCCCCGACAGCGGCCCGGCCCACGCGGCGTGCGCCGAACTCGACGCCGAAATCGCCACGCTCGTGGACGGCTTCGGCGCCCTCGTGCCCCGCGACGAACTCGTCGTGCTCGTGGCGGGCGAATACCGGATCCGGCCGGTCTCGCACACACTGTTCCCCAATCGGGTGCTCCGCGAAGCGGGTCATCTCACGATCGGCGTGGAGGCGGGCCGCGAACGGCTCGACATCGCCGCCAGCCGCGCCTGGGCCCTCGCGGATCACCAGGTGAGCCACATCTATGTCCGGGACAGCCGCGACCGCGGGCTGGTCGCGGAAATCAGCGGCCTGTTCCGGGGCAGGGCGGGGGTCGGGGCCGTGCTGTCAGGCGACGAACTCGTCGCCGCAGGCATGGCGACGACGCCGATCGCCGGCGCCGAAAGCCGCTGCGGCGACGTCGTCGTGATCAGCGCCCTCGACAGCTGGCAGGCCTACCCGTACTGGCTCGACGACGCTCTCGCGCCGGCGTTCGCCCGCACGATCGACATCCACCGCAAGCCGGGCTACGACCCGCTGGAGCTCCACCTCGACCGCTCGCAGCTCCCGAAGATCGTCATTCCGCTCGACGCGTCGCTGGTGAAGGGCTCGCACGGCGCGATCGACCCGGCAGACCCGCACGAGACGATCCTCGTCGCCTCGCGGCCCGGCCTGGTCTCCGGCCCGCTCGCGATGCACGAGGTGGCGGGCGTGATCCTCGACCTGTTCGGCGTCACCTGAGCCGCACCGTGCGTGCACCGATGCGTTCGGGCGGCGTCCCTCCGCTCGATCCGGCCGCTATTTCTTGGGTGCCGGCTTGTCGTCGAGATTCGCGGCGAGTTGTTCGGGCGTGACGCTCGACGCCACGCCGGCGGCCGGAACCTCGAGGCCACTCGTCCACACCAGCGCGTTGAGCATGAGTCGACGGAAGTCGTCGTTCTCCCAGTTCTTGTGGAAATGCGCGCCGGTGCAGCCGAAGCCCCGGCCGCCGGCGGGCCGCTCGTAGGCCCACGCCAGCACCTCGCGCGACCCCTTCCCGGCCCGGACGGCGGGATTGTTGCTGTGCGGTCCGTCGGGCCGCTCGCGCGTCGCATCGGGGGGCACGGCCGTGAGGATCGTCGTCAGGCCTGCGGGCGGCTCCGCGAACCGCATGTGGTAGTACCACTCGTCCTGGGTCTCGAACGGTTGCACGCCGCGGGTGACGGGATGCCCCTGGGCGAGTTCCGTCTGCGCGAGCTTCCAGTGGGGATTCACCGACCAGTGCGGCTCGAAGTAGCCGCCCAACCAGCCGAGAAATTCCGGGCCGCCCTTTTCCTTGGGCACCTCGACCGCGTAATGCAGGCAGGCGATGCCGACGCCGCGCCGGGCCAGCGCGTCGACCCGGGCGAGCCGGTTGCTCTGCAGCACGGGGTGCCCGCCGCCGCCGTCGGCGAAGAAGAAGATCGCGTCGGCGTTGTCGAACGCGGTGGGGTCCGTCGGCCACCCGCCGTCATGGACGACGGTCACGAGCGGCAGCCCGGCGGCGTCGAGGCACTGCTCGAGCAGCAGGCAGCCGGCCCGGTGCTCGTGCTGCCCCGGGGCGTGGCTCGGCCTGCCGGCGACCAGCACCAGCTTCCTGCGGCCGTCGGCGAGCTTCAGCCGCTGGAGATGGATCTCCTTGAACTCGACCTTCATCGGAGGCCCCGCGTGGAGTTGCAACGCCAGAATGCCCTCCAGCGCGCGCTTGTCCGCCTGCTCATCGATGGTCTCGGACATCAGCTGGCCGTTGATGAAGTGCTGGAGCCTGGGCCCCCGGGCGACGATCCGCAGTTCGTTCCAGTCGCCGGGCTTCACGGCCTTCTGCAGATCCTCCGCGGTGCCGATCGGCTCACCCCGGGTCTTCCCGCCGTCGGCCCCGATCGTCACCCGCTCGCCGCGCAGGGTCAGGATGCCGCGGCCACGCTCCTCGTACAGGATGCCCGAGTACTTCGGCCCCGCCTCGAAGTCACCCTGGTAGCCGCCCACGACGAATGGCCCGACATCCTTCATCTCCCGGCTGCGGTACTGGACACCGCTGTTCCCGCCCGTGAGACGGTACGAAAGCCTCAGTTCAAAGTCGTCGAGTGTTCCCTGTCGCCAGATGAGGAACGTGTTGAGCTTCGTCGGCTTCTCGGGCGTCGTCTCACCGACGATCACCCCGTCTTCGACCCGCCAGAACGTCGGGTCGCCCTCCCAGCCGTCGAGCGTCTTGCCGTCGAAGATCGGCACGAACGCGGAGTCGTCGGCCCGCACCGTGCCGATGCACAGCACGGCGGCGAGGATGCGGAAGACCGCGGTCAACGATCGCGGAAGCAGCGCGGAAAACGGTCGCACGGTGGAACCCTCCGAGTGGCGGCATGCCCGCCCCCAGAGCCCGATGCCCGACGACGGCGGGCTTCAGTATGCCAGATTCGCCCCGGCGACAGGAGCGGGCCGGGGCAGCCGGTTGGAGTCGAGGACCTCCCGGTCGAGCCCCATCATCTCGAGGAACGCGTCCACCCCGACGACGCGGATGCCCAGCCTGCGCGCCTCCTTGATCTGCTTGTCGCGCCGAGCCTCGTCGGCCGCCCGCCAACCGGCCGCCCGCTCCAGCGTGCCGCCCGGCGACCGTGGCAGGCCGGCGTCGATCAGCATGGTCGTCGTGGACGACACCGCCGGCTCGACCCGACCGCCGATCCGCTCGACGAGTTCCTGGAGACGATCCTGGTCCTGCTTCGGATCGACGTCGAGCTGCACGAAGCCCACGATGACGGCCTCGAAAGCCTCGTCCGGCGACCACAGGCTGGTGGCCACACGATCGCCCGACAGGATCGGGTCCCCGACGGCGGCCGAGCGGATGCGTGCCCGCGCGAGTGCACCACTCTCCACGGCGACGACCTCGACGACGGCCTTGAAATCACCCGCCTGCGGACGGGCGTCGCCCGGGTCGTAGACCCTCAGCACCAGGCCCGGGCGCAGGCCGCGGGTCGAGCCCATGTCGAGCAGCACGGTGCGGTCGATCTCGTTGATCGACAACACCCGGCCGTCGAAGCCGTCGATGCGGTCGTCGTCGGGCGTGGCGGCGAGCACCGTGTCTTGCAGTTTCCTGTCGGCGACCCGCAGGTCCCCGAGCACCTGGTTCTGCCGCGCGATCAGCCGTTCTCGATCCCGCAGTTCTTCGTACAGGATCGCCAGCCGCCCCTCCGGCGGCTGCGTCTTGAACCGTGCCTGCCGCGGCGCCGAAAGGAAAGCCTCCCCCTTGGCGATCTCCTGGTCGAGGAGGTCGAGCCGCGAGGCCCGCTCGAGGGCCTTCTGCTGGGCCTCCGTCAGGTCCCGGCTCCGCTTCTCGTGCTCCTGCCAGCGGGCGTCGAAGTCCTTCTTCAGCGCGGCGGCCTCCGCTTCCTTGGCATTCTTCTGCGTCTCGAGGTCCTGCTGGCGCTTGTCGGCGGAGACGATCGTCTCCTCCTTTTCCTTCTCGAGCTGGTCGATCTTCGCGTTCCGAGCCTTGAGATCCTTGTCTTTGGCCTCGTTCGACTCCAGCAGCCACTCGCTGAACGTACGGTAGGACTTCGAGTCCTTGTTGAAGTCCTCGTGGTTCTTCTCGAACAGGTCGTTGACCTCGGTCTCGATGTCCGGGACCGTCTTGTCCTCCGCAAACCCCAGGATCTGCTTGAGCTTGTTCTTGTCCGCCTCGGACGCGGCGAGTTCGGTCTTGGCTTTGGCCATCTCGGCGGCCGCGGCCTGCGACGCCGCCTCGGCGTCGAGCTTCTGGCGAACGAACAGGTAGGTCGTGACCGCCAGCACGAACGTCAGCATGACGAACACGATCAGCGCGATGCTGAGCGACTGCACGACGGTGGCGCGAGAAGCAGCCATGGGGGGATTATCGACGTCACACGTCGCCGAGATTCACGCCCCCGTCGATTTGGAGGGCTGGAGAAGCAGGGGCGTCTGCGGCGGCCAGCTCCGCCCACGCCAACGGCCGGCGGGAGACCGAGACCCGCCGCCCCATGATCGCCGCCAGCGTGCCGCGAACCAGGATCCCGGCCTCGTCCAGCCCGCGGCCGCAGCGGATGCCCGCGATGAATTGCGTCATCGTGGCCTGGAATCGCCGGCCGTCTCCCGAGAGCCGGAGGCCGCAGCCGCCCCGGGTGCCGGTCACCGTCTCGCCGTGCACACCGTCGTCGATCCGCGGCACCGCCACGATCTCCGCGCCGTCGGTGAACCGGTAGCGGACCGCGCCGCTCTGCGCCCGACCGCCGGCCAGCGGCTCGGCGAACTCCGGCGCCCGATCGCCGAGGACCCACAGCGCACGGTCGATGGCGTGGACCGATCGCTCGACGAATGGCCCTCCCGACAGGGCGTCGTCCGTGATCCAGTTTCGCAGCCTGGCTTCCGCGGCCGTCCACCCGGGCCGCGTCGGCACCCGCCAGGGGGCGCCGCGGGCCGCGGACACCTCGACGCGGAGCGGCCGACCGATCGAGCCGGCGTGGACGCCGTCGATCGCGGCGATCACCTCGGCGTCGCGACGGGCATGCAGCCCGGACGCCACCGACAGCCCCGCGACCCGCGCCCGCGCGAATGCCATCTCGATCTCCAACACCCCGGCCACGTCGGTGGCCGCGGGCGTTTCACAGAACACATGGCAGCCGGCGGCGACGGCCGCGTTCACGTGCTGTGGCCGGAGGTGGGGCGGGGCGGCGATCACCACGGCATCGACGCCGGCGTCGAGCACGCGGCGGAAGGCGTCGGGGCCACTGAATCGCCGCTGCGGTGGGCATGCGAACCGCTCCCCGACGTCCCGTGCAAGATGGTCGGCGGCGGAACTGGCGTGATCGGCGAACGCGTCCCCGATCGCCACGATCTCCACCTCGGGGTCGGCGAGTGCCGCCTGGGTCGCGGCGCCCGTGCCACGCCCGCCGCAGCCGATCAGGCCAAGTCGGATCGTGCCGGCGTGCCCGGCACGGGCCGTCGGCATGGCCGCGGTGGCCGCCACCGCGCCCGCGGCGACGTGCAGGAAGTCCCGACGCGGCATGAGGCTGGAAGGGACGGACCGCTGGACGGATCGGGTCATGGGAAACTCCTGCGGATCGGGCGCGAATCTGCAAATCGAAGACGTGTCGAGAGCATCGAAACCACAAGCGGCATCACGTGCCGCACCGGGGTCTGTCTCAGTGTACCGGCCGCCGCCCCGGCAGGTCACTTCAGACGAGTGACGTGCTTCAGGATCGCCTCCTCGAGTTTTGCGGGCGCGGCCCCGAAGGCGGCGGTGAACTCCGCCACCCGCCTGTCGGGATCATCCTCGACGAGCGGTTCCTTCGCCGCGAGCGTGCGCAGGTAGGCGACGAACATCTCCTTGCGGGCCTGCAGGAGGAACGCGGTCGCCGCCCAGGCGCCGGCGTAGGCGTCGAGGGCCGAGTCGGGGTCGCGAAACGCCTCGTCCCCGCGGACCAGCCGCTCCAGCCAGCCCCGGTTCACCGTCGCCAGAAAACGCTCGCGGCGGGACCGGTTGACGCCGCCGATGCCGCGCCAGCCGCGGTCGCTTTCGAGGTCGGGCGTCTCGAAGTAGATCGCCACCCCTTCGCTGACCCACAGCGGCACCGCCGCGAGCCGCTGGTGCAGCCCGCTGTTGAACGCCATCTGGTGGGTCGCCTCGTGCACGAGCGTCGCGACGAGCCCCGAGGCCTGGCGGCTGGCCAGGATCTCGAGCCCGGCCCGCGACGCCGCCCGACCGGCCCGACCGTCGAGCCCGTCGCTGCCCGTGAGGTCGAACGTCGTCACGCGGTTGGTGAGCAGATTGTAGTAGCCCACGACCCGCTCCGACGCCGCCCCCAGGTCACCGGCGACGGTTTCCACGTAGCGTTGCCGGTCGGCGAAGATCACGACCACCAGCCGCTGTTGCGGCCCGTCGAGTTCGAGCCCGGCGTGCCTCCAGAAACTGATGAACGCATCGTGGAGTCGCTCGAACAGCGCGGCGCACCATTGGGCATAGGCCCGCGAGGTGTCGAAACACACCACGTAGCGACGGGTGACGAGATGGTCGAACCCGGCCGGCAGGGTGCGCAGCACCTCGGCGGCGAGTTCCTTGGGCGACAACGGGGCCGGGGGCTCCACGAGCGGTTCACGCGCCTTCACGTCGGCCGGCTGGACGATCTCCAGTCGCTGATCGGCGTGCTCGAGGAGCAGGCCTCCGTCAACGGCCTCGGCGACGACCCGACACGTCACGGCCCGTTCCTCGTCGGAACCACCGATCCGCACACGCTCCCACGACGGTCCCGCGACACCGAGGAGACCGAGGGCCGGCAGCAGCCCCGACGACAGGACCATGAGCGTCGTGACCACCATGCACCGCATCGTCCATCCTCCGCACCGGCCGTGGCCACCCCATGCGAGCAGGTTCGGCGGGGCCGGAAAAGTGCAAAACCTGGGAGATCGTCCCCGCGGGCCGAAACCCGCCCGGATCGCGGTTTTCGCCGCCGGGTTGGTCTGGCTTCATCACTCCCGGTCAGGGTAGGGTCCGCCGGCTGTCCCGATTCGCCTTTCCCCGCTCCGGTGACCGGACCATGCCGTCCTCCGCCACGCCCGCCGGGCCGCCTCATCGCGCACCCCTCCAGCGCCTGCTCCTGCGGTCGCTCGTGCTGCTGCTGCCGCCGCTGATCACCGCCTGCGGGGTCGGCTGCGCGGGCTGGACGCCGTGGACGTCACGCGAACGCGCGCTGAAAAACGCCGAACTCTACGGCCCGACCGCGAATCAGCGGATCAAGAAGATCGAGGAGGACGCGAAGCAGGCCCGGTCTGCCGACGGGACGCGGCAGGTCGAATTCACCCGCGGCCTCGCCGAAACGATGCTCGCCGAACATGACGCCCGGGTGCGGTGCGAAATCGTCGCCGCCGCGGCCGACTTCGACACCGCCTCGGCCCTGGCGATCTGCCGGGGCGGGCTCCAGGATCCTGACGACCGCGTCCGACTGCGGGCCTGCGAGGTGTGGAAGCAGCGGGGCGGGGAGGAGGCGGTGCAGCTGCTCGCCACCCGCTATCGCACCGATCGCGATCTCGACGTCCGCTTGCGGGCCGTGAAGATGCTGGGGGAACTGAAGGATCAGCAGGCCATCCCGGTGCTCGCCGAGGCACTGGAAAACCCGGACCCCGCCGTGCAGTACCGGGCCGTCGCCGCCCTCAAGGAGGTCAGCGGCCGCGATCTGGGCAACGACGTGAACGCCTGGCGGGAATGGGCCGCGGACCCCTCCCGCGCCCAGCCCTGGTCGATCGCAGAGACGTTCCGCAAGCTGTTCTGAGCCGCCGCGGCGGCTGACTGGCAAGGCACGCGGTCTGGGCCCGTTCCGCAGTCTGGCCAAACCCTCCTGCCGGTCCTTGCGCCGCCGCTGTTCCGGTGCGGTGAACGGTCGATACCCCACCCCAGACGTCTGCAAGGCAAGCCGGCTGCACCATTTGTGTTGAACAAACTCCGCACCCCGCAGGATGCGACCCCCGAACCGGGTCCGTGTCCGCGATGGAAACGCCGATCGGGCACGACGCCGGGCAGGCGGCTGGCCTGGCTGGGCCTGACCGGGGTGGTCGCCGGGGCCGCACTGATGTGGACTGTCCGCGACGGAGCCACCCTCGCCGCGCCGCCGGTGTTCAGTGGCAAGCGCCTGTTGGAGGCGTTCTCCAAGAAGCCGAAGCAGCCGCAGGAATTCATTCCCGCTCCAGTGCCGCCGCCCGCCCCACCGGAGCCCGCGGCGGCCGGCGGCTCCGCACGCCGCGGCCAGGCGTCGCCGACCGCACGGCTGGGCAGCCTGCCGGCGCCGGCCGCGATGCGGGTCCCGACCTGGGACGAAACCCTGTCGTTCGCCAAATCGCTCAAGACGTCGGCCGACCGCGTGGTCGCCGCGGCGGTAACCCCTGGCTCAAAGAAGCCTGAGACCGCGGCGTCGGGCACCTCCCAGCCGCCGACGCCGAACACGCAGCTGAACGCCCCTCCGGGCGGAAAGGCGACCGCCGCCTTCAGCGTGCGGCCCGCCACGAGCCGCAGGGGCACCGGCCCCCGGCCGCCCGAGACGCGGCGGTTCGCGCGGTTGAAGTCCCAGATCGCGGACACGCTGGCCGCCTACCAGCGACGGCCGCTCAACACGGCGGAGAACACCCCGTGGGAGGTCATGCACGGGTTCATCGCCTTCGGCATCCCGACGCAGTTGCGGCTCGGCGGCCCCGGCGGCGATCTCGTCAACGCGATCGGCTGGATGAACATGGGCGGACGCTGCCGCGGACAGGTGATGCTCGCCGCGGTAGGGGACCGACTCGTCGCCCAGAAGGGGATCGGCGTCCAAGGACACTCGGCCCAGTATCTGGCGATCCTCGCGCAGTGTCGCGTGGCACTCAACTCGCCGATCTCGGTGCAGTCGAAGTCGTTCACGGTCGCGAGCCTCGTCGAGGAGGAGAAGCTGGCCTGCAAGGTGAAGACCGAACTGACGTTCGCCCTCATCGGCCTCGCCCACTATCTCCCGACCGACGCGGAGTGGACGGCTCGCGACGGCCAGACGTGGAACCTCGAGCGACTCGTGGCCGAGGAGATCGAGCAGCCGATCCGCGGCGCCCCCTGCGGCGGCACGCACCGCCTCTTCGGCCTGGCCTACGGCTGCCAGCGCCGGCTGCGGGCGACCGGACGGCTCGACGGCCACTACGCCCGCGCCGACAAGTACGTGCGCGACTACCAGCACTTCGCGCTCACGAAACTGCAGAACCCCGACGGCTCGTTCAGCACGGAATGGTTCAAGTATCCGGCCGACCGCGAGGATGACATCGACCGCAAGGTGCAGACCACGGGCCACATCCTGGAGTGGCTGGTGAGCTCGCTCGACCAGGAGGCGATCTATCAGCCCCGCGTCGTGGCGGCGGTGGAGTTCCTGGCCACGGCCCTGGCCCGTCAGCCCTCGCGTGAGTGGAAGATCGGGCCGATGGGGCACGCGCTCCACGCGCTCACGATCTATCAGGAACGGGCGTGGGGAACGGTGCTGCCGGGCGGCATCGCCGCGTTCCACGGGCCGATGAAGGCGGCGGACACCGCCCAGATGGCGACCAAGCCCGGCGCGGGCCGGGCCTCGGGCGGCACGCCGGCGGCTGACAAGCCCGTCCGCCGGTGACGCCGGCGCTCACGGCGAGCCGCCACGTTCTTGAACCGATCCCGGACACTCCGTAGGCTTCCGGCCAGGGTCGTCCCGCGCGGCCCGCACGCTCCCGCGGCAGCGCCCTCCCCCTCGGGCAGCTCCTCCGCCGCCGGGAAACAGGAACCGCCGCATGTCGCCCGCCGATCTCTCGCCGCAGATGGAGCACCTGCTCGACGCCGGCTCACGGCTGCGCCAGGCGTCGGAGGCGGAGGCCCTGCTGCTGCTCGTTGACCAGCGGCTCGACTGGGAACTCGTGCGCGGGCGGGCGGGGCCGGCGCGGATCCTGGTCGCCGCCGACGAGGAGGAGCATCTCGCGGGCGCCGCCGAACACGGGCTGCGGCCGGTGCTGCTCGACGTGGCCGGTCTGCCCGTCCACGAGCGGCTGACCCAGGCGCTGCTGGAGTGCGTGGCCGACGAGCTGATCGCGCCCGAGGCCCGGGTGGTGGCCGTGTACAGCGGATTCGAGGCGGGCATCGCCGACTCCGTGAGCCTGCTGCGGCTCGAGGAGCACCTCGGCCAGCTCACCAGCCGCGACCTGCGCAACCTGGAGACGAAGGTGCCGCTCGAGACGCTCAAGCTCGTCGTGGACCTGGCCGTCGAGATCGGCCGCGAGGGCCGCGAGGGCAAGCCGGTGGGCACGCTGTTCGTCGTCGGCGACACCCGCAAGGTGCTGCAGTCCAGCCACGCCACGGGCTTCGATCCGGTCCGCGGCTACAGCCGCACCGAGCGCCGGCTCTCCGATCCGCGGGTGCGCGAAGGGATCAAGGAGATCGCCCAGCTCGACGGCGCCTTCGTCGTCGGTCCCGACGGCACGGTCGAGGGTGCGGCCCGCTACATCGACGCCTCGGCCGAGAGCGTGTCGGTCGCCAAGGGCCTCGGCGCCCGCCACTGGGCGGCGGCGGCGATCACGCGGCGGACGAAGAGCGTGGCGGTGGCCGTGAGCGAGACCAACGGCACGGTGCGGATCTTCCACAACGGCGAGGTGGTGCTCCGCATCGAACCCTTCCGCCGGGCGATGAAGTGGAAGGAATTCGAGTACGAGCCGCCGGGCACCGCCGACTAGCGTGACGCGCGGCACCGGCGCCGGTGGAACTGCAGCCGGCTCGGGGCTGCCAATGCCCCGTCGCCGGGGCACCGGCAGCCCCGAGC
>Ga0214917_10001836_pt1 | contig 26919 bp, 38 predicted proteins | sample LL_1208_BB_MetaG_FD_177983 | JGI IMG/M metagenome (GOLD analysis project Ga0214917, IMG submission 177983) | Freshwater microbial communities from Lake Lanier, Atlanta, Georgia, United States - LL_1208_BB | ecosystem: Environmental > Aquatic > Freshwater > Lake | place: USA: Georgia | collected... | reverse complement strand
TGCGCAACCGCATCAAAAACCGCATAATGGCAGGCACCAAAGGCGGCAAAGCAGGACAATGGTCAGCCCGCAAAGCCCAACTACTGGCACTAGAGTACCGTAAAGCAGGCGGACGGTACACTGGACCCAAAACAGCAAAACAAAAATCGTTGTCCAAATGGACATCAGAGAAATGGACCACATCAGATGGAAAACCTGCTATCAGAAGCACTGGCACAACACGCTACCTGCCTAAAAAGGCGTGGGATAAACTGTCGGACACACAAAAGCAGGCTACAAATCGCAAGAAACTACAAGGAAGCCGAAAAGGTCGCCAGTTTATTGCGAACACTAAAGCAGCAAAAGCAGCAGGACGCACAGTCCGTAGGAGCAAATAATGCCAAACCGTGACCCACGACTAGCACGAGCAGGAGTCTCAGGCTACAACAAACCAAAACGCACACCATCACACCCAACCAAGTCGCACATTGTCGTAGCAAAATCTGGTGGCACCGTAAAAACGATTCGGTTCGGACAACAAGGTGTCCGAACCAACCAAACCGCTGGGCAAAGACAAGCCTTCAAAAGTCGGCATCGCAAAAACATCGCCAAAGGACCGCTAAGCGCAGCATATTGGGCAGACCGAGTAAAATGGTCGCCGTCAAAAACGGCGCAACCACGCAACCAGCGTTGGGTCAAAGGCTCCTAGAAAAAACACACCCGAATGTGACTGCGGTCACACCAACTCCACAGTTTTCACAATCTGGCTATGGAGCCTCATATATACACGCACAGGCACGGGGCGTGCCCCCCCATGCCCCCACCCTCGTGCGCCTAGCAGATGCCATAATCGTGCCATAATTATAGGCAAACAAGTGTTCGGAAAACGAACAAGCGTTCGCATAGTGCTTGACAAGTGTGCTATCACCCGCAAGCGCAAGCGTGCGTGGCGACGACGACGAAACGAATCTCTTGTGCGCTTGTGAAATCGGCGTTTTGCTGACTGTGCGCTATGCGAAACTGCGTGTGCATTATGCGTGTGTGGTTTCCCGTGTGCAGAACTGCTTTCTCGTGCATTATGCGCAGGAAAAGTCCTGCGTGTAGTCAGAACTTGCAATTGGTTTGGCGGTGTGCTTATAGTGTTCGGCATCATCTCGCCGATGATTCATCCCCGATACCCTTGGGACTTACGGCGACATGGGACGCTCCCGAATAGCGGAGCGGTTGCGGTGCATCTGGCGATTACGCCGATTAAGCACCCAATGCCCCGAAGCAATCACTCCCACGACTGGAGTGTGGAGGGGTAGCGTAGCCAAGGTGCTTAGGTACCGATACGGTCAATCCGTGGCTATGAGCGAGTCGGAGACTGCGGAGGCAGTGTACCCTCGTATCTAAGGTATGCGGTCATAATTCTGGAGGAATTATGACATGTCGGAGAGTATAGGATGGCTAGCGGAATCGTAGATTCCGTCGTCTGGGCGGTTCCATTCGGCATGTCATAACCTACGGTTATGGTCGTGGAGCGTTTACGATTCTTGCGGAATCGTAGATTCCGAGCGTCGTGTCACGAGAACCCGCGTGGAGGTGGCACGAAGGCAGGGGTAGTTGTGCGTCCCATAAACCCTTCGGGGTTATGGGCGAGGCACCGTGACGATGCAAGGTCGTCGCTATCCACTATGCTACCGTTGGTAGCAGAAACACAACAAGCAGAACTGGAGGTTCTGAGCATGAAATTGGCACTTATTGGCGACTTCGTCGCCACACCACACAAGGAGGGTCGCCGACAGAATGTCGGCAACTGGTCATTCGTGGATTCGGCATTGGAATCGTTCGGCGAACTGAATGCCGAAAACTTGCGCATCTGGAGGCTGTCTCCGCTGAACCGTGCGTTCCGTGGCGAGGTTCGGGAGGTTTGGCACTACGGTACCCTGATGGGTGCATTCGTCCTTACCAAGGACGAACAATCATGGGAGTTTACTCCCATCTCAGTCGGTTGGGGCAGTGCATCTGACCAGCAGGGCATGAACAAGATGCTCGCCAACTATGGTTGGCGATACCGTCGCAACGGTGGTCAGGCTCGCTACGAGCGAATCTGAATCGCTAGTTAGCGATTGGGACGGCAATAGCATCCCATTTATGGGATGGGCAGTGCGATTCTGTCACCGTCCACTATGCTACATTCGTAGCAGTATCTGCCGATTGGCATAATCGGCGGAGACAACACAGAACTGGAGGTTCTGAAAATGCCAGCACAGCCAGCCCGTCGTATCCTTGGATACGACAAACCTACGCAGATGGTGACCCTTGAGGGTCACCATGGCGGTCGGGTTCAGTTGCCACTTTCGGCTTTGCCGAAGGTGGAGGTCATAGCCGTTGCCAAGTTCCTTGGCACCAAGTTCGTTGGCAAGAATCCTCTTGCCATGGATTTGGGCAAGATTCACGATGCTATCGTGAATGGCAAGACCGAGGTCGTCTATGACGACAAGCCGTCGCCGACTCCGTCGCCGACTCCGAAGCCACAACCAACTCCGAAGGAGGAGACCGAAATGCCGAAGCCAACGCCGAAGCCGAAGCCGACAAGCCCTATGGGGCTTGAGGAGATGGTTCGTCACATCGCTAGCGATGTCGTGACGACCGCTCTTGACGGCTACGAGGGCAGTGTCAGTGCCGACGATGTCAAGGACATCGTGAATCCGATTATGTCGGGATTCCGTCACGAAGTGACGGAATTGGTCAAGTCGGTCAAGCCGATTGTGAATGAAATTCACATCAAAGACCGTCCTGCCAAAGTCCTGAAGGGCGTGCAACACTTCGTGTTTCCGAAGGTTCTCGGCGCAGTTTCGCAGGGCGTGAACCTTTGGTTGGTCGGACCCGCAGGTACGGGTAAGTCCACCATCGGCGAACAAGTCGCCGAAGCGTTGTCGTTGCCATTCAGTGCAGTGAACTGCACCTCAACGATGACCGAGGTTGCCCTAAAGGGCTACAACGATGCGAATGGCAACTATGTTGCCACGGAATTCCGTCGCATCTTTGAGGGTGGCGGTGTGTTCGTCTTTGACGAGGTGGATAACGCCAATCCGAATGTCCTCGGTGCCCTGAACAGTGCGCTTGCGAACGGGTTTATGGCGTTCGCCGACCGCAGGGTTCAGAAACATGCCGACTTCGTCGCTATTGCGACTGGCAACACTTTTGGTAGCGGTGCTACCATGGAGTATGTTGGTCGTAATCCGATTGACGGTGCCACGATTGACCGATTCGCTCAATTGGTTGTACCAATTGACACGAAGGTTGAGGATGCGATGCTTGCATCGGTTGGCTTGCCAGAATCGGATGCCACGAAGTGGGTCACTGCGGTTCGGACGGCTCGCAAGAATGTTGAGACCTCTGGTCTCAAGGTGATTGTGTCGCCGAGAGCGACTCTCAATGGTGCCCGACTCATCCGTAGCGGTGCGTTCACGATGACTGAGGCGTTTGATGCCACGGTCATCAAGGGTTGCAAGCCCGACCAAGCCGACAAGATTCGGAGCGGTGTCACTCTCTGAGTGACGGGATTATGAATACCCCATGGGGCGACTTGCCCCATGGGGCAACCAATCACAACACTGGAGGTGTTGTCATGCAAGTAATCAAGGATGCGAAATCCATCTATGCCAAAGGCAAGATGTGGATTGAGACTTGGGACTCGCTCGCCGAGTGCTTGAATTATGCGGGGGCTAACTCTGCGCCGAAGTCGTCCGACAAGTATCGTGGCGACAAGACTTGGGCAGGTGGCACCGATTCACTTCGTGAAGCGGTGGACTTGGGGCACAAGGGGTACGACAAGATTCGTCCTCAGGTGGAGCGCATGTTTACGGAGATGGAATCGCAACTAGCCGATAGGCTGGAGGTTGCATTCCAGACTCAGTTCGCCGTCACTGGTGCGGTCGTGGATGTTGGTCGCTACTTGGGTGGTGAGCCTGAGTGCATGATTGACTTCATCCCCGAGCCATCCTCTAGGATGGGTCGTGTCGTCAAGATTCTCGTGAACGGTTCGGCATCATCAAGAATTGATGGCGACGACATAATCAAGCGTGGTGTCGTGGTGTGCGCTCTTGTGGATTGCATCCACAAACTCGGGATGGGTGTTGAGGTTTATGTGGAGTTCCCGACGAATGACTCGCACATCAACGACCCGAAGGGTAATGTTCACACTGCGCTGGTGAAGTTGCATGATTCGCAACAGATGCTGGACATCAATAACTTGATGTTTGCGCTCTGTCATCCTGCGATGTTGCGCCGAATCCAGTTCTCGGTGCTGGAGCAGACCGATTGCGATTATGCCCGAGAATCCACGAGTTCGGGCTACGGTTATCCGTCCGCTTTGGAGTGTGGTGACCGCATCGGTGCCGATGTGCGTGTTGAGATGCTCCAGTCGGGCAACGAAGCCATAATCAACAAGCCTGTTGATTGGGTCATGTCCACGCTGTCGGGGTTGGAGGTTCTATAAAATAGAACCCCTAGGACGAAACTCGGGTACCGTGCTGGCTACCCGAGTCACACCGTGTCACGGTGTCTGATGAGTCCAGTTTGATTCGCAAACCGAGGAGGTTTGGATTATGCGTTCAGGAACATTGGTTCGGTACCGTGAAGGTACCGACCGAGCAGGTGAAGTGTATTGGGTGCTGGCAACGGCAGACCCTTCGGGTCTGGTTTCGTTGTCGGTTGATGGTCAGCGTCACGACCACGCTACTCTCACTGAGTGGCTTGAGGTCATAGACCTAGCCTGAGTCTCAGGACGAAACACGGGTGCAGTGGTGTGTGCCCGTGTCGCACCGTGAAACGGTGCCTGATGAGTCCAGTCCGACTTATAAACACTGGAGGTGTTTATGTTGCCAAGTGAAGTAATCAAGCAACTACAAGAGTTGCCACCTGACGAGGAGATTGTCGTCGCATTCTGGACACGAGACTTGTTCGGTGATGCGGTTGTGGGTGCGGATGGGATAGAACTGTCCGAGTGCCCGAAGCAGGTGTGGAATGAGGTCGTCGCCGATTATGCCCTTCAGGAGTGGGAGCAGTCGGCTATTTGGGATGACATTTTGGACTCTGTCCAAGACCATTACCGAAACGAATTCATCACCGAAGGAGGTGAATAATTATGAGGTATGTCGCTGTCCACTGGCTTTTGGCGTTGATTACGCTGTTCGTAGTGGGTTCCGTGAACTGGCTCGTGCTGTCAAACATTACGGATGACACGAACTACGCTGTCGCCATGCTCGCTTTGAGTGTGCTGGTGTTGTCGTGGTTTCCGTTTGCGTTGGCAGTTCACGAGGCTGTCGGGGAACACAAGGTGTGGCTCAAGCGTCGTCGTAAGACGAAGCGCCGTTAGTCCACCATTCTGTCACACCGTTCCGCTATAGTGGACGGCAGGACGAAACATCTACGGTTCCTTCGTGGGAGCAAACACCGTAGGTGTCCACCAGTAAATGCTGGTGCTGATGAGTCCAGATTGACTTATAAAACACTGGAGGTGTTTTATGTTGGAAATGACCATGTCGGTCGTCGTGTACGCCGACCCAAACAAGAAGCCCGAGCCGATTCTGCTCGGAGGCGGTGACACTGACCGTGTCACCGAGATTCAGGGCTTTGTCGGAGGTGCGTTTGACTGCGTCAAGCGTCGTTGCGCCGATGACACTGGCACTGTTGCACCATTCATCCTCGTCGGCTATGTGCATGACGAGGGGCGGATTCTGAATCTGCCACTGAATCCGATGGCGAGCCTGCTGTTTGAGCAACACATTTTCGGTGATGTTGTTCTTGCGAACGGCACCAATCCCGAGAGCGGTGAGTACGACGGAGAGAATTATGACATTCCGTTTGAGTTCACACGCTACCTGATGGAGTCCATGCACGACACGGTGGTTGATTCGGTGATGTTCAGCAGAATGCTGGCTCAGTCGGTTTCCCGAGCGCATGCCGAGGGCTACATTTCGGATGACGAAATGAGCCGAATTGACTCGTTTATGCGAGAGAAGTACGCCGAGAACGGCGCACCTGCTGCACAGATGGGTGACCTGCCCGATGACATCAAGGCACTGCTGGAGAAGGCGATTCGCCACACATTCCTCGGCGGTGACGAGTGACGACGCTGGTTCGTGGGGGGCGTAAGTCCCCCACGAAAACCAAACCATTCGCCAAGAATACCAAGTTCGTATGCCCGAAGTGTAATACTTCGGTCATAGTTCACATTCCCATAATTTTCCGACCTGTCTGCACAAGGCATGCGGGCGGATTAACACACATGCTGGAGGCATGACATGAAACCCAAATACCCGAACATAAATGTTCCGATGGTTGGTGAGGACGGCAACGCTTTTGCCATTCTTGCTCGTGTGAAGCGCATTATGCGCCGAAACGAGATTGAGGATGAGTGGGGCGAGTTCCACGCTGAGGCGACCTCGGGCGACTACTGCAACCTGTTGCAGACCGTAATCAAATGGTTCTCGGTGGAGTCCATGACTCCGTGCGACGATTGCGGTGTGCTGATTCCTTCGGACATTCACGAGGAGGAACTCGGCATGTGCGTTGATTGCTCACACGAGTATTTCACTCATCTGGATTCGGATGAAACCGTGGAGATACCGACCGCTCAAGGGGAGGAGTCATAATGAAAACCGAAAAGAGACCGTGTCTCGTGCGTGGATGCAAACGGGAATACAGGCTGGTTGTGGTGCAGGAGCCGTGGCTCGTGTGCCGTCAATGCGCCAAGAAACGCAAGGCAACAGTGATGTCACGACGACCGAAGGAGGTCAATTATGAAACCGTCTGACGACCTGAGCGATGTCATCCCTATCGGGGTGACAATCGCAATTACGGACGGCGTGAACGAGATGAAGTTCGGCAAACGAATCTGCGAGATTCAGGGCTACGGCGAGAACGGCTGGACGACCGAGCAGATGCTGGACTATTTTGAGGACTTGTGTCGTGTTTACGACGCTTGGGCTGAATCTAAATCTCCGTGGAATCTGCCCGATTCTTTTGGCGACCTAGTTCTGCCAGATGATGTACGCAACGCCTCAGGTATAAACGGCTGGTCTAAGGTTCGTGACTTCGTGGCGAAGTGCTACGACAGGTACGAGGACAAGACCATGCCACAGGTTTTATACAGGTTGGGTGTTGAGCCTCACGAGTGGCAGAACTCCGTCTGCGCCAACAAGGGGCGTGAACGGATGCAGCCAATCGGTATGCAGCATGTCGGGATTATGGAGGAGTATTTTACGGCGGTGGAACCGCCGTATTCCATGTTCGTTCTGATGGAGCAAACCGACCTTACTCGGTCCACTTTGGAGACATTCCGTAAACAATTCGCCAAAAGGCGAATCGTTAAACACGGCGACTTAGCCCTGAAGCATGACCGTGCCCCTGAGCGTCTCAGGCAACTGGTCTCGGAGGGATGTCACACGAACAACGAGTGCTTGCGTATAGTTGAGCAGGAGACTGGTGTGAAATTCTCTAAGTCGTATGTGTCCAAGTTGCGTTGTCGTCCGCTACCAAGAAAAAAGAAAAAGCCATGAGCGGAGACAATTCAGTTATACTGGTATGCTATAGTTCTAATCAACAACAACTGGAGGTAATGTGACATGAGATACGACGGAAAAGAACGGCGCATTTATGTGCGCCAGTCATGGTTGGGTGATGCGCTTTTGTGTCCTGAACGGTCACGATTGTCTCTGCTTCATCCTGAACGACGCTCTGCGTCGGATGCGACGATTATGGGGACGGCAGTCCATACGGGGATTGAGTTCAGTTTGGCTCAGGCGAACCCAGATTTCTCCGAGGTGGTGGCAACTTCGGTCAAGCAGTGGAATGTGTTGGCGGAACAACCGCACAAGCAGTCTAGTGGGATTATGCCCGAGGAGGCTCCCCGTCTGATTGAGTCCATGCTGCTGGCATTCACCGAGCAGATTCGCCCCCAAGTGGAACTTGGAGGCAAAACCGAATACAAGTTCCAAGCCCCCATCGGCATCAACTATGACGGTTGGGATGTTTGGGTTGAGGGCACCATGGATTATGTTTCCCCTAGCGGGAAAATTTGGGACTGGAAAACTGCGAAGCGAGCGTATAATCGCAACGACAAGCAAGCCCACTCGGTGCAGGCATCTGTCTATGCTCATGCTGCCAGTATGCTCGGGTTGGTGCCCGACCCCGACAACATCCAGTTTTCGTTTGGTGTGATGATGCGTCAAGACACACCGAGGGCGCAGATTGTGGACTTGGTTCGTAATCGGGAGCATTCTGCTTGGTTGCGGTCTCAGGTTCAGTCGGCGGTGATTACGGCTCACGCCATCGGCACCGCCACTCCGTGGCTCAGAAATGACCAGAACAATTTGTGTTCGCCCAAGTGGTGCGACCACTGGGATTCGTGCAAAGGCATGTTCCTGAGCCACGACACTTTGACGAGTTGAGTGTTAGCGACCATGTCTCTGCTAAGTTTTATCCAGATGTCAAGGCTCCCCATGCCCCACGATGTTCGGTTGTGTGGCGTTGTGGGCGACCTCCCTTGGGGAGCCGACTATGTAATACCGCAATACCGTAATACCAACAACAACAACAAACACCTAGGAGGTGTGCAGTGAATACCATCAGCAAGGACCAATCAATCATCACGCAGGTTGCAGCCAAAATCGCAGCCGACTTGACACCAAAGACGGACGACATTCAAAAGAATCTCGCCGACTTTTTGGTGGCGTTTGAGGTCACAACCGAAGCCCTGCTCAAAGCGCATGGCATGACCCAGTTGGGTACCGAAACCGAGGTCGTGGATGCGATTATGGATGCATTCCCGACGGCGACGGTCACCGAGACTCAAGCACCTGCCCCAGCGCAGTCTGGTGGGTTCTCCGTGCGTGTCAAGGGCAAGCAACACGGTCCCCTGCCAGCGTGGCTCGCTAGTGCCTGTAGGGCGAAGGGCGTGACCGAGGTGTGGGACAACCGTGACCGCTTGCAGGAGAATCCGAAGCGTCCGTGGTTCAAGTCCACGACCAGTGACGACGCATTCTGGGCACCTAGGAAGTAGCCCATGGCACCCGATTATTCGGGTCGTTGGACGGCTCTGGGACGGGGAGACATAATCCCCGTCCCTGATGCTGTTCCGCCATCCCACCAGTATTATAAACCTTTGGTGTCGGCTGCCGACGAGTTCGTTCACTGGGCGCAGACACCTGAGGAGCGTGTGTATCTCGGGTTCCCCGAGATTGATGCGCAGATGCGTGGCATCGCTCCATCGGAACTGTGTCTCATAAACGGTTACAGCCATTCTGGCAAAACCCTGTTTCTGATGCAGATTCTGAACACCAACAAAGAGAAGCCCGTAATCTACTTTTGTCCAGATGAACCTAGACAATTGACGCTCATCAAGTTGGCGTGCGTCACGCACGGCGTGGATGCGAATATGTTGGAGCAAGAAGTTGCGAACAACAAGTCTCACGCCATAGAACTGTTGCGTAAGACCGCCACGCAGGATTATCCGAATCTGGCGGTGTTTGACCAGACGATGAGTCTGGCTGACATGGAGCGTGCGTTGGCTGAGGTCCGTGAAATGTGGGGGCAACCATCTTTGATGGTGTTTGACTATCTGGAGTTGCTCACTGGCGGTGGCGAGGATGTTCCATCCAAAGCGAATACGCTCAAAGCGTTCGGCAAGCGGCATAATGTGCCGTTGCTGGTACTGCACCAGTCGTCACGGTCGTCGGGTGCCGACGGCAAACGGCAAACCATTTCGTCGGGTGCCTACGGTGGTGAGCAGCAGGCTACCCACATAATCGGTGTGCGCCGTAAACGGTTTGAGATTGAAGCGCAGATTCGTGAGATTGAGGAAAAGTTGGACAGGTCCACGAACTCCGAGCGTCTGTTGGAGCGTTTGGACACGCTGCGGTGGATGCAACGCATACACCAGCACACGCTGACCGTGAACCTTGTGAAGTGCAAGCGTCCTGCGAGCGTGTTGTTGGATGACATGGATTATGAGATTGAGTTCGGGACGGGTCGGCTGAAGCGACTTCAGGACAATCATCTGCCCACGAATTTCGGCGCAGACAACACTGGCGAGGTGACAATTCCCGACCAGCCTCGGCTAGAAATGGCAAACATGGAGGACTGGTGACATGACTGAAACACAAACATTGTTGGATTCACGGTTCGCATCCTTGTTCAGGGGGCGGACTGATGCGTATGGCTCCGAGGAGGGCGGTTGCGTCAAGCATTCCGTCACCGTGGAGTTGTTCGCCAACCACCTGAACGGCGGTGCCCCAATCGGCATATATCCGCTTTACCAGTCACGCAACGAATGGATGTGCGTGTGGGGTTGCTCAGACATTGATGTGGATGACATAAACGCAGCCGTCTCCATCAAGGAGGCGTTGGCTGCGGCGGGTGTTTATGCGTTCATTGAGCGTTCACGCTCCAAAGGCTACCATGTGTGGGTTTTTTCCGAATCACCTGTTACCGCATCTGCGATGCGACGAATGCTGTTGTGTGCCCATCAGGTCGCCGAGTACCCAGCCCGAGAGGTCAATCCGAAGCAGGAATCATTGACCACGGGTCAGTTCGGCAATTATGTCCGACTGCCATATTGGAACGCCAACGACGATACGGCGATACATCGCCGAGTGTTGCGTGACGACCTGACCGTGATGCCGTTGGCTGAGTTCGTCGGTCGTGCCTATGCGACCAAGACACCAGCATCCACAATTGAGCGCCTCGCAGGCTACTGGAAACCGCCAGCAGCCCAGCAGCCACGCATCCAGATTGACTTGACCATAAACGAATCCCTCGCCGATGCCCTTCGGATTCTGTCTCCGCTAGGCAAGGTCATTTGGCGTGACGGTCCGCTCCCCGAGCGTGACCGCTCCAGCACTCTCACGAAACTTGCGTATGAATGCTCAAAGTCGGGCATGTCGCCATCCGAATGCAAGGTCATACTCATGGACGCAGACCGCCGTTGGGGCAAGTACCATCTCCGTCGCAACGGCGAAGTGGAGATTGACAAACTCGTAGTCAGGGTATATTCCCGATGATGCCGTACATTCTGAGTTTGATTGGCGTGACAGCATTGTGGCTAATTGGTCTCAAGAAATGGTACGGTTGGGCTTTGGCTTGGGGTAATGAATGCCTGTGGGTGGCGTTCGCAGTAACCACACAGCAGCACGGTTTCATACTCGGCTCAGTCGTGTATGGCACCATAAACATGGCTAACGCCATCGTCTGGAGACGAAATGCGAAAAAAGAAAAACCAACAAGCGTTCGCTGACGGGGTCACGATATTCGTACCCCATAAACCCGTACCGAAAGGTCGCCCGAGAATGACACGCCGTGGGCGTGTATTCACCCCGAAACGCACACTGGACGCAGAAGCGTTGGTCCGTGAAGCGTGGGGCGACAACCCGAAGTTCACAGGCACCGTCGGCATCGTAATGCTGCTAGGCACGGACGGCACACTGATTTCCGTATTCCCACACGAAGCGGAACCGCAGAAACTGCGGGGCGACATTGACAACTATGTGAAAACGATTATGGACGGTCTCAACGGTGTGGCTTGGGACGACGACAAACAGGTGACCTATGTGGTCGCCGAGAAAGGAGAGTAGCCGTGAGCAAAAAGTTTTCGGACTTTGACTTGCCAGCCCGAAGGTTTGATTTCCGCAAAGACCTAGAGTACGGGCACAAGGGCGAGAAACTGGTGACAGATTTCTTGGATGCCATGGAATCTGGCTCCTTTGAGGTCAAAACGGACCGCTATAGGAATGGTCGCATGGTAATTGAGATGGAGCAGAATCCACGCCGTAAAGGCGAATGGATACCGTCAGGTATTCAGGTCACCAAAGCGAAGTGGTGGGTTTATGTTTTCACTTTGGACGGTGCGTTCATCATGGTGTCCGTGGACCGCATCAAACGGTACATAGCGCAGCGACAGTTGTCATCCAAAGATTATAAAGAGTTCGCACGAGGTTCGCAGAACCCTGCACGAGGTTTCCTGCTAGAGCCTTCGGATGTAGCCGACCTGATGACAAGCCCCGATTACGATGAAGTATGAGCCAGTCGCACCAGTCGGCAAAGACTTTTGGGAACGGCTCATGCAACCGTTCACGGTTGCGGACGAAGACACCGACTGGCAGTTGGTGGACATTGTCGCCGCAGCGTATGATAAACTAGATGACAACGACAAGCAGGTTCTACATGAAGTTTTTTACGCAAGGTCCACATACGAGGAAACAGCCGAAAACATCGGCATCAAAGCAAAATCTCACGCTTGGCGCAAAACGCAACGAGCATTGGGAAACCTTCGCAGCCACTTGGCTGCGAACCACACTTTCAGGGAGAAATATGGAACCAGATACATGGAATGATGCATGCAAGCAGGCGTTAGCGGAAATTGCGCTGACGCACAAATATTTGAATGTCATCCCCAGAAACAAAAACCGCAACGACCTGTTCGCAGATGTGTCCGCACACCTAGGCGAGTTCGTCCGCTCAACCGACCGTGACCCATCCACGGCGCTCGGCAACATGGTCGTAGCGTCACATCTGGCTATAAACGAACTAGCGTCACGAGGAATCACCGTGGACTGGGACCAGATGCACGAACTGCTCTGCAAAAAACAGCACGATTACGGTCACGGCAACATTGACAACTTCGGGCTGGTCGGCGTAGCCGTCCGCTTGTGCGACAAGATAGCCCGAGCGGAAAACCTACAGACACGGGACTCCAACGCCGTTTCCAATGAGACGATTCTGGACACCTACGAGGACATCATCGGCTACACCGTAATCGCCCTCATGTTGGATGCTGACACATTCAAACTTCAACTGGATACGGACTATGTCTGAATATGGGCAGCACGGCAAACCGTACACGGTTGGGAACACGGAAATCAAAGTTGATGACGACTTCATCCTCGCTACCATCTTGGCAATCGTGGGTGTCCTCACACAACACATCCCCCAATTTGACGAAAAAACCTCAACAGTCGCAGCAAAAATTTATGAAGAAATCAAGAAAACAAATAGACATCCCTGAATGTTTCGTGGCAGACTTGGACATGTTCTCCGCAGTTTTGGACGCTATTATAGCCGAAGCAAAACCCGTGCTGCCTATGGCAAGGGTCGCCGACTTAGAACATGCAAAATTGGCTATAAACGCCTTACGGAAACACCGAGCAAAAAACTCGTGACACCGACACCTGACGACGACCGTTTCCGTCCCGAGGACCTACAGGAGATGGCTCAACGGTTCTCGGGCATAATCCGAGACGCAGACCAAGGGTATGTCATGGAGTTCGTAATCTCCAAAGCGGACGCAAAAGAAATCGTAGCCATGTATGAGGCAGCCACCAGTGGAGACAAACTGGCGATGGCTATATGTTGGAACGAGTACGCAAAGATTATGCGTGAACTTAACCGTGCCTTGAAACGAGACGACGACTAATCGTCGTCGTCCTCGTCCTGAAGTTGGTCGCAATACACATCCCGAGACTTCGGGATGCTAGACCTGAGGCAGAGACAATCTGTCATCAACACGGCGACCGTCCTTCCAATCCTGTTTTGTGGTCTCAATATGAAGCCATTTCGCCCACGACGCACCCATAGCCCCACCCTGAGAACCAGCAGGCTGTGTACGCCACCCACGCTGCGAGGCTGGCACACGCACCGACTTCCACACCCTGCACCCATAATAGTCGTGAATCGCCTGAATCCCCAACTCGTGCGAATTCTCAATCAGCCACGGAATAACCTCAACCTCAACCTTGTGCCTGTTGCCGACCGTGTCTCCGTACCGCCAATCCAACGCCGCTCCGAACGAATGTGAGGACGGCGACGACCCGCCACGAATCGGACGCTTCACAAATATGCCGACATTGGAACCGCCCCAACGCTTGCACAAATAATCGTTTATAGCCACCAGATTTGGAGACGGTTTACGGAACCGCAAGGCATCAGCCTGAGTTCCCTTCTGCCAATCGTAATGCTTTGTTTTGTTCTCGCTCATGGTGCCACCTGAATCGGATTCTCCTCAATCTGCTGCTGGCGTGCCGCCTTCTTGGCGGCAGCATCCTCGGCAGCGAACCTAGCCTTGAGGTCTTTATATTCCTTGGAGTTCTTTCCGTATTGCTGCTCAATCGCCTTCAACGACGCTTTGCGTAACGCTGCTTGTTTCCGCTTAGCCTCAGCCGTTTTCTCCCTTTGCTCGGCACGGCGCTCAATGTTCTTCCGCTCCTGAATACGCTTGGTTGTCGTGTTCTCTATAATCTTCTTGGTCCAATCGCTGGGCACCAAATAGCCACGCTCTTTCAGGTGGGTCATAAAATCCTTGATTTTGAACTGGCGACCTTTAGCCTCGGAACCCTGCTGATATTCTGACACCACATACAGTGGCACACCAAAGAATGTTGCGATTGCGTTCAACTGGTTGTCATTATAAGATTCCTTGCCGCCCAATTTTCCGCCCGCCAAGCGTTGCAGTTGCGCTATAAGCGGGAAAAAGTTTCCGAACGCATACGAACCGAATTCCATAATTTGCTGCTCGCCAGTCACTGGGTCTGTTGGGGCGAACCTTTCGCCCAAACCAGCCAATTGCAGCAACTCGGCGGTGACACGGTCAATGCCTTCCGCTTTCCGTGGCTCCGTGCTAAACGGTGTTCCCAACGCCAAATTCTCATCGGCACCCAAAGCCAACTCAATCGGCACCTTCACCATCGGATAAAACTGACCAGCCAACCGCTTCGGGGTCAGCAAATCATTCAGCGTCTTTACAAGCCGCTGGTTCGGCATATCGGGACGCAACAACACATTCCCACCCAACCCGAAACGAACCAACCCCATCGGCTCATATTCACGCAACCACCTCGGCATCAAAGTCTTGTCATCCGTCGGCAACGAATCCTGAAGATTCTGATAAAACGAATACACCTGCGGACGCATCCACTGGTTCGCAATCTGCGTCGGAATATTTCTGGTCGTCCAAATCCAAAACGGAATAACCTTCAGTGCCCACTCATCAACCTGTGACAGGTCGCTGTAATCAAAATGGTAGCGGGTTACACGCTGCACCGCCCCAACATAATCATCTCCATCCTTGAGAGCCTGCAAGGCGAGCGGGAAACGAACATAGTCCTCAACACGACTGTTCGCACCCCTGATGGCTTTCGTGTACGGATTGTCCACCAACCCAGAAGCAATCTTTTCACGCCGAGTGCCCTTGACCAGCGGTTCCGCAAAATCCGAAAAGAAACCCCGTGAACCGCCAGCAGCCTCAACCGCTTTCAACGCATCCTTGTATTGTTGTCTCTGCACGCCGACAACACCCAATTCATCCAACCACTTCTCTGGACCGAACTCGTGGTAATACCACATCGCTTTATATCCCTCGCTCATAGCCTCAGCGGAGACACCAGCAACGGTGTTCATAAACAACGCACTATAAAGGTTTCGGACGACAAAGCCAGGGGTTCCAATAGCCCACGCCTTGAAAAGGCGATTCAACCAATTCAACCCAAACGACGCTTTCTTTTTACCAGCCTTCTCAATCATTTTCATAATGTTCGGCTTCCAAACATTAAGAATCTCCTCTGGAACCTGCACACCCAAACCAGCAATAGCCTCCCAACCTTCCAAAACTCGGTCGCCCATCGGGGCGACAATCCCACCCAAACGACCCTCATCAATATCATCCAACAGTCTCGTATATGCGTCCACCCCGTCGTCCACCATCGCCAGATTCCACTCGGCAAACGCAACCTGCTGAGTCAAACGCTCATACGCCAGCCTTGTGGCAGGGTCTTGGATTATGGTCGTGGAATCAACCGCACGCTGAACACGGCTCAACCAGTTGTTCACCGCCTCACCAGCAACACCAGTCGGCGGCATTGACGCAATAGCGTCAATTGCAGCAGCAATCTCCTCACGGATAACCATGCCAGTGCCGTTGTCCCAAGTGTGCAACGCCAACCCCTCATCAAACAACACACGCAAACGGTCCGTATTCGCAGCCAGTTTTGCCTGAGTCCCAGCCGTAGTCAATCCGCCAACCTTCAAGGCTGCCTGCTCTGCACGCAGCGAACGCTCCATATTTGCCCTGAGACGCTGCTCAGTCGCTGTCAAAGCGTTCAAATTCGTGTCAATTTCCTTTAGAGTCATCTGACGGGTGGTGCCACCCAACACGATTTCTCGTGGCGCATTACGAACCTCACCAGCCTTTTCTCGTGCAGCAATCGCCGCATTTTTGCGGCGAGTAGCAGCCGACTTCAACCCACCCTTGCGGCGAGTCAAACGAATCATCTCCTCCTTTAAGGCAGCCGTAGTGTCACCAATCTCCGCAGCCCGAGCATTTATTTCCGCCAACTGACGCTTCGCCGCCTGAGCAGCGGTGTCCGCATCCGAACGGATTATGGCATCAACCAGCGGACTGGATGCCCGCTGCACGGGACCAGTCAAAGAATCAGTCGGCGTAACCGACCAATTCGGAGCCATAATCACAACGACATCATCAGCCTCGGCTGCCTCATCAAACAAACTTGCTGGCAGCACCGCACCCTGAGCGAAACCTTCATCGCTGGCTTGCTGAACGACCCGCCCCAAAGCACCATCAACAACCTGCTTGGAAACATAATCGGGGTTCGGCACAGACATCCTCACCAGCAAACCCTCAACCAAATCCGTGTAATTGTCGTAAAAACTTTTAACCAAACCAGCGTCACCATACGGCAACACTTCTTGCGCACGGATACCAGTCATCAGTTTCAACATGTCCGCAATCTCAGGGTACGCAACCTCAAACTCGGGGTCAATCGGCAACCCTACACGAACCATGTCCAAACCAGTTTCCAACGGCTCCGTGTCCACGCCCAAAAACCGCAACTGGTCCACCAAACCGTCACCAAACGCTGCGTCACCAAACAACTGGTTCATACCAGTTGATGTCCTGAAGTCCAACACTTCGTCGTTGCCTAACACACGGACAGCGACAACATCGGCTTGGTCATCTCCAGCCGCAGTGGTGCGCAACGCCTTGAACGGTGTCTGGTTTTCATCCATCGCCAACTCACGACCAGTAATAAACAGAAACCCGTTGTCGGGCGCATAATCCTGAGCAGCCCGATACTCAGCCATAATACGGTACCCGTTATCCATATCCTTGAGACGGGCAACTTCCGCCTGAAGGGCGGCATACTCAGGTGTGCCAGCCTGCAAGGTTTCCAACTCGGCACGAATACGCCGCAGTTCACCGTTTATGGCACGCACCTCACGGGCAGCAGGCACACCCCTAGCGGTCATAATGCGGTCAGCCAAAACATCAATATCGTCAGGCACACGCACCGCATGCGGATACATCGCCCTGTAGGTTGTCTGAAGGCTCAACAGAATCTCGTCAAGTTCCGCCGTACCATTAGCCATCGCAGCCCTGAGGTTGTTCAAATCGGTCAGCATCGCCGCATGCAACAAGTCAAATTCGCCACGACGGTCAATCGCCACGGCATCAGCCGCTTCACGCAAAATGCGCACATTTTGCTCAAGTTCCGCTATCCGTTCAGACACACGCTGAACGGCACGCTGATTCATTTGCTGCTGACGAAACACACCGTTCACAATGTCCTCAGCGTCTTTTACGCCACGCTTCAAGGTGTCACGCAAACCAGTCATCTTCCGACCCAAAACAGTCCGTCTGGTCTCACGAACATCAATCAGGTCATCCAAAATCTTTTTGGTGCTGGCACGCAACGCTGGGTCAGGAATCGTCTTATCCAACAGTTTTGCCGCAGCAGAATCACCATATTCCATCAACCTGCGAACAAACGCCTCACGACCATGCATCTTCGCCATAGAATACGCATACGACTCCATCACGGTCGCAACATCCGTCTCAAAAAAATTTATATCCGTCCCTGTGGCTTCCTTAAAAATTTTGTTCAATTCGTCAAGCGTGCCATGTTCAACATTCTTCCCGAAAAAAGTCTCATATTTGATTGTTCCATCGGGCATAACTTGCGGTCCACGCAACTTGCGGTAACGCATCGGAGTCGCCATGTCCGTAATTTCGGCTGCATCCAAATCCGTAGTGCGGAACCAGCCGCTACGCTTAACTGTTTCTTCGTTTTCACGCAACCATGCCGCAGCAGCCTTGCTGATGCGGTGATGAACATAATTGTCAATCCACGAAAAATCTGGAACATCAGAACCGAAATCAACACCAAACCGTTTATAAACAGCCTCAGCCGCCCCATAAGTTTGGCGTTGCCAATCCGTCAAAGCACGCACCCAACCCTGTGCTGCGGCATCCAATCGTGCAAACTTTAATGACCCAATCGGGTCATACGGATTAGCGGTCTCCAACAAACCGCTGATTTCGTCCGCACGACCAGATTCACGAATATCTTTCAGCGTCTCACGAATCACATCCATAGACCTGTTGAATTGGCTGGGGATTGTACCGCGGGCATATTGGCGTGCAGACCAGTTCGCAATAGCACGCAACGCCTCGGTTTCGCTAACACGGTAAGCGCCTGCTTTTTCTCCGCCAACTACACGGCGACCGACATTTACAGCAAAAGCACGGCTACGGGGACTAAATTTAACAACCTGAGGAACATATCTGGTTACAACATCCGCAACAGTTTCCCACGAACCGCTAATAGCACGCCCAATCGGCGTAGAAATCTTGTCGGTGCCCTTAATCGTTGAACCAAGAATACGGACACCAGTCTCAATACCCTCAGCCTTCAAAATTTCCCTAAAGCCTTCAATCGGCGCATTCTGCCCGTAGCGCACCAAATCGTTAAAACGCCCAGCCAACTGCGGATATCTGGCAACCATCTCGCTAGTAGACAAGCGTTGCGCCAACGACAACTTACCAGCCTTGCCAACATATTTCACATTACCGACACCAGTAATATAACTGGTCGGGTCCGTAATCACCGAAACACCCAACCCAGCCGCAAGCCCAGTCAAAGGATTCTCAGCCTCCAAAGCCTTTTGGGTGGCAGTCTTTTCCCAACCCCAATCAGGATTCACCGCCTGCTTCGCAAAATCCTTAAACGACGGCTTCAGGTCATCGCCAGTAACCTTTGCAAGTTCCAACAAAATCTGCTTCTCTTTCGCACCCATCGGCGTAGCACCAGTGCCACGAACAACAGTCTCACGCAATACCTGCCCAACACTCTTTCCCCCGCTTGTCTCTGCAATCACCGTCATTGGGCGAGGAAACTCCAAACCCTTAAGACCTCTTGCTATGCGAGCGTCGGACAACTCTTTGATGGCGGACATACCCGTGCGTTGCGCAGTAAGCGCAACATCAACCGCAGTTTCACCAATCTTATTACGAACAGCCTTGGGTGCCCACGGTGCAACGACAGTACCGACAATACCTTCACCAAAATTTCTGACTTTACCCCAAAAACTTGTTTGCTCACTGGGGGTTTTTGCGCCACCAGCGCCAGCAGCCAACCTGCGAATCTCACCTATAATCAACTGCTTCTGCGAATCAGACAACTTTATATTCGCCTGAACACGCCTAACGGCGCTATCAACACCCTTTTCTAGGTCAAGAATATTCTGGGCGAGACGAACCGCATCATCAACTTCTTCCTCGGTAGCCCGAGGGTTTCTAGATAGCGGGCTGCGATAAACAGCCATAATTACAACAACTGATTAGGGTCGTATGCTGCGCCGCTAAAAGGGTCAATTTTATTCTTCTTCTTGGGGGTAGTTTTCTTACTACCAGCCGCAGGCGCAACAACAGGCGCAACAACTTTCGGCATGGATGCACGCAACTCCGCCTCAGCCTCAGCACGGGCTTTTGCCAACGCCGCCGCATAATCAAACGCAGGCTCCTCAGGCGTAGGCATCGTCACAGGACGCTCAACAGGTTTATACTGCTCAGCCTGCGCCCTAGCCTCAGCCTCCTGAGCCTGAATCTGCGCAACATCAGCCAAACGGCGCTGCGTAATCTGATTAGCCAACTCATCAAACCGAGACTGAATCCCCATACGCTGACCAGCAGCCATACCAGACAAAGCACCCCGAGCCTGCTGAGCCGACAAAGCGCCAGCATTACGCAACGCAGCCAAATAATTCTGCTCACCAACATTCAACTGGCGTGTAGCACCCCTAGTGAGCGCAGCCAACTGCGCAGCCATCTGACGGTCCTGCTCCGTTTGAGCCTGAACGCCAGCCGTACTTGCACCCTCAGCCTGAAGCCCAGCCAACAACGGATTTGCAATCTGACCCAACTCAACAAGCGGAACATCCTGATACGCCTGAGGCTGAACCAAATCACGCAAAAACTGCTCCTGAGCAGAACCAATCGTCCCCTCACCACGAGCAACAGCCTCCTCCAACTGCTGCAAAATCTGCTGACGCTGCGACTCAACATCCCCAGCCTGCTGCCCATAAGCGGCAGAGACATCTCCACGCTGAGTTTCATAAATCTTAGCAATATTCTGCAACGCACCATATTGAGCGGCACGCCGCTCATCCTCAACAGCCTGCTCCTGCTGAGCCTTAGCAAAATCCCTAGCAGCCTGCTCACGACGCAAACGGTCAGCCAACTGACGGTCCACAGCCTGCTGAGCCATCTCAAAAGCACGGTCCTGCAACGCCCACTGGCGTTGCAACATCTGCATCTGCTCAGGGGTCATAGCACCCATTGACTGCCTAGCCATCACCAATACCTACTTTGTTCCTAGAAACCCTGAAAATCCCGCAAAGCCGCAGCATCAGCCATAATCTGCTGAGCCTTAGACAGTTGCAACTCATTCAAATAAGAATCCAAATCCGCCTGCTGAGCAGCCTCAGTAGCCGCAATACTGTTCAACTCCTGCTGAAGATTCTCCGTTTCACGACCCAACTCTCGCTGCATTGTCTCCGCATACCGAGCCAACCCAGCCCTACGGACACCAGACTTCACATTCGGTCCGCCGAAACCTCGGCGACCGAACGAAGCCTGAGCAGGACGAAAACCCTCCGTGCCAGCCCGAGTAATATCCGCTATCGCCCTGCTGCCACGCTGCTGACCGAGAAACGCAGCCTGCTGATTAGCAAGCGACTGGGCAAGCCGTTGCCGCCTAGCCTTAGCGGCAGCCAAACCTTCAGCCATAATTAGTAGCCCCTTCCACGAACAGCCTCAGTACGAACCCTGTCAAGTTGCTCACGCAAATCATTAATCTCCGCAACCAACATCCTGAAAGCCATACGCAATACATCCCTATCGGATGCTTGAAGCGCATTTAGCGACGGCAACTGGAACGGTTCCTTCATTACGAAAACACCGCCGCACCAATAACAATTTGAGCCGAATCACCAGCCGTAGCCAACAACGAATCGGTGACACCAGCCGCCAACTTGGAATAAACAATTGCCCCATCATCAATATTCGTACCAGCAGCCAAAGCCTCAACGAAAGTTTTAACAGCCGTAAAATTGGCGTTCACCTCAGTCGCAACAGCCGTAGTTCCGTTAATAAACGAATTAGGAATCGTAAGCGTAGCCATAATTAACCTTTAACTCTCCTGCCTTGATATTTGTAACCGATACTGTTTATACCCCAAAATTGACCAGCGGGACCAGTAAACTGCAACTGCACACACCTAGCCAACCCGAGATTCCGCCCAGTCAAAACAACAGAACTGGCAGCACCACTACCCCAAACTTCGCCCCACAACCCAGTACCCCAAATAATCCCAGTAGAACTAGGAGTCAAAGTCAAATCAAAATTCTTCCGCTCCGAACCATCACCCTCCTCATAATTGTGGTACACCTTCACATTTATAACCGTGCTAGTGGACGGCTCCTTGGTGACGATATCAGGTCGGCGAAACATCTTCTTTTGCATATACGAACCACCATCAAACCACTTCGTCCGATAATAACTGGTGAAGTTTGCCGCCGTACCAGTAATATTGTCCGAATCCAAAGAATACTTATCCACCTGCAAAACCCGAGCCTCAACGGGATGAATCATCAAATATATGTTGTTGCTGCTGGAATCCTCATAATCGCAGCCGCCAACCAAACCGTATCCGTCGGATGACTGAAACATCGTAAATGCCCCGCCCCGTCCAATGGACGGGTCAAACACAAAATTCACCTTCGGGTCAGTAACCGTAGTATCCAAACTATAAGGCGCAGACATCCAAAGACGGTGACCAACCCATGACAATGTCACGGCGTTTGTCGCCGTAGAATTGAAAGAACCCAAATCCGCCGCAGGGCGGATATTCCCGAACAAATCCACCAAACGAGAACCATCAAACTCGTACAACCCCTCGGGGTTGCTATAAAAAAACACCGAGCGGTCCGACGACACAACCGCTAACGGGTGCGGCGCACCAAGATGCGAAGACAACTGAACCAACCTAAAATCATTGGAATCATATCCCAACAAAATATATATGGATGTCGGCTTGAAAATCATTAGCGAGCCAGCAACAACAGCCAAACCCGTAATCCCGTTACCGCCACCAACAATGTCAATATAGTCATCTTCAGCCCAATCTATTGGCGAATCTTCGTGAGACCAATACAACCTGTTGCTGTAGGTTGTTCCGTTCACGCTGATGCCAGCCGCAAACATTTTGTTTGCGTGAACCGCCAACAAATCAGCCTTCGGAAAATGATTAGAGCCAGGGGAATTATAGTTGTTGTTCCAATGAGAACTGGTCAAAACTGGTACAGCCGTAGCATAAGTGTTCGTCGTCACCCACTTGTATGAACCAGCACCAGCGGAACCAGTCGCAATATACAAATCCGAACCCCAGTTCGCAAACGACGCACCATGCGCATACGACACCGCAATATCGTTACCCGCAGAATACTGGAGTGTGCTGAAATTGCCGCCAGTAGACTGATACACTTTTGCACCAGTCGTCAGCATAATACGGGGCGTAGCACCAGAAAACTTGTGCAAACGCTTCGGAGACCAAGTACCAGCCACAGCCGTACCATTAATGCGCTCATAGCCGCCACGACTAAATACGCCACCACGAGGGTCAATCTCAACATTCAACATCTTGGGAGATTCGTTATCAGCCAACTGAAACTGGTCAGCACGAAAGTTCAACCCGCCAGTAAAATCCTGCTGCTGATAAATTTGTAGCGAAGCCATTACTGCCCCAAAGTTTTACCCAACTGCTCCATCCAACCCTTAAAAGTTGGGCGACCACGAGTCTGACCATGAGCCATAATCAAATGCCCGTGGCTACTCGGTTTCATAATGTTCTGCCGAGCCAAAGCCACACCCTCATCAAACGACTGCTTATAAACGGCAGCCATCTGCGCATCCTCAAGTTTCTGATAAATACGGCTGCACGCATAATACGCCAACGGAAAATGCAAACTCGGTGCCGCATCCACGGCACCGCCCGTAGTCTGCCAATCAATCGGCTCCCTATAGGCACGGACAGTCAAAACACGGGCATTGTTCGGTTTCGGAAACAAATGAATCTGCCCATTCCAAACAGCATAAAACAACGGGTCCCCAGACACATCATACGACCCGATATAAGTCTGCTCAGCCATATCGTAACCGACCATATCCAAACGGGCACCAACACCCGTCGCATCCGTAATAGACACCACCTGCGAAATCGGGTCAGCCGTAAACGCCGAAATCATATAAGCCCGCTGGTTCGCAACCGTATTAAAAGTAAAACTCGTCTCCAACCAAGACCAACGCTTCTCAAGGTCAAGAATCCTGTAATAGCCGTCACGAATATAAAGATTCAACAGGCTGTCTGGCAAGTCCTCGGCATCCAAATCCACGATGTCACGAACCGTGGACCGCAACACCGATGCGGTCATCGTCTGGTACCCCATCGGCTACACCGCCTCTGTCTTTGCCTGCTTACGCTTAGAAGCCTTAACAGGCACCTCAGGCTGCACCACAGGCTCCTCATAAGGGACACCGCCCGCTTGAGGGCGGGCACCCGCAACGGGACTTAGCCGCATACCCCCAACAGGGGTTCCATAATAGGCTTGGGCATGGACAGCGTCGGGACGATTCATCACAATTGCGGGTTTCGTTCCCGAAACCCCCCGAAATATGACCCTATTTCAGTTTTTTTGCCAACCGAGCGGCTGCTCTTGCAGCCTTACGGGCGCTGGACTCATTAGCCATATCCAAAGCCTCTTGCAGCAGACGACGCAAATCCTTCATACGCTGTTCGCCACCCTGCGACAAAATGCGCTTACCTTTAATGGTTTTTTCGGTCAAACGCTTCTCATTGAACTTTTCAATACCACGCTTGCCCTCACGCATCAAACCCTCATCGGTTCCCAATTTTCGGGCTTTCGTTGTCATGTTTTCTTTCACGCCACGGGCTTCACTGGCACGAGCCTTAACCTTGCGAGCCTCATACAGACGGTTCGCACCCCTGCTCATCGTCACATATCCACGCTTTGCTCCGACAGCACGCATCGCTGCTTGACGCTCAGCGGGAGTCATCCCCTTGATGATTTCGTCTGGAATTGTTCGTGGTTTACGCCGAGCCATAATTATCTCCTATTGAGTAGAGCGGACAAAATGGCGTACTGTGCCATCGGGTCCATTGTTTGACCAGCCACATTAGCCCCCTGCTGACGCACAGGCTTTATTGGCTGAACACCTTTGTTTTTGCTGATACTTTCGGCTCCACGCATGGCAGTACGAATACCCTTAACGACTTTTGGGGCTTTCATAAACGCCGCCAGTAACGCCAAACTGGCTAAATGTCCACGGTCGGGACCTTTGTCCACCAAACGGCGTGTCTCCTCGGCAGTTGGCAGCGGTATGGGCAAACCCATTGACAAACCATAATCCCAAGTATCAGTCGCAAGATTGTTCGGCTTACCAAAATCCCGTGGGTCCAAATACTTGACAGTAGCACGATTCATAGCCTGACCCATAGCAGCAGTCGGATTGACAGTCGGCGTGGTTTTGCCACCCATCATAGACGCAGCATAATCAACCAAATCTTGCAGCGACAAATCCTGCGGCTTACGACTCTTAGCCACAATTACTTCTTTTTGGGAGTCTTACGAGTCCGAGTCAAAGCACGCTTATTTGCCTTGGCGGTTCGTGCAGCATGCTGGCGACCAATCTCAACCTCAGCATTCCAAGCAGCATTCGCACGCTTATTGAACTCCTTTGTTGGCGCACGACCAATATCGGCTTCCTTGAAGAACCTGTCGTGCGGACCGTAATAGTCGCCATATGTGCGAGCATATTTATCCTGTTTTCTGTAATACATTCCCAACTTGTGGTGGGCGAGTTTATCTGCATTGGTTTTGGGGGCAGAACGGCGACGAACCCCACTGCTCTGAACAAACTTGCTACCAGTTTTGCCGCCTTTGATTGAACGACCATAAATTCTTTTTTCCACAACATCCGCAAGCCCGCTTTTCTCAAAGTTCCCAGCCCAACCAATACCACGGGCATAACGCTTGGTGTGTTGGACATTCTTTAGTTGCTTGCCGCCCTTTTGGGCAACCCACTTTGCCAAATCGTCCAAAGGCGACTTCGGTTTGCGTCCGCCAGAAACCGACGGTCTCCCAGCAATCTCAATCGCAGGTTTGCGTCCCTTAGCCATTACTTGTACCTCCGCTTCGGAGCCAACTCCTTGCGAACCTGACGCTTAATCGCACGAACATTCTTGCGAACACGCACAGCCTCACGCTCCTCATCAATAGCCTGCTTGAACCGCTTGTCCATGGCAGAAGAACGACCACTCTTCGCAACAACCCTAGCACGCTTGAACGGCTCTGGTGACGAAAACGGATGAACTTGGGCACGATATGCGTTACCTATGAATTCTTCACGGGCACGCTCAAACGCACGCTTTTCCTTGGCATCAAAAATGTTCAACTTCTTGCTGTTGATTACACGATTGTTCTGTTTGATATAGCCACGCACCGCTTGGCGTGTGCGTTTGACTGCCTTCTTGCCCAGTGGGGCGAACAAGTCGTCAATGATTCCTTCGGGGCGTGCAAGCCCAGTAATCGCAGGTTTCCTAGCCATTAGCGTGCAGACCTTTTTTCTGCTTTTGTGCTGAATTTTCTTACACGCTTCATCATTCTTTTTTGCTCGGAATCCGATTTCGCACCGCCAGCACGAAGCCAAGCAATATTTGCTTTATTCTGGTATATTTCTGCTTTTTTGGCGTTTCTTACAGAATCCCCGTAATATACCGCATCAGCCTTTTTGGCAGACAACACACGGGTTTTGCGAGTTTTTCCAGTGTATGCTTTATTCGCATACGACTTAAATCTCCGAACAGCCGCTTCATCTTCAAGCCGAGTTGCTTTGCTGTAAATCTTGTATGACTTCTTAGAAGTCCCAACCATAGCCTTGTTCGCCACCTTGCGGGCAGCCTTCTGCACGATGGGGTACACCACATCGTCCAAAATACCCTGCGGACGGGCTAACCCGTCAATTGCTGGTTTACGACCTTTAGCCATTAGCGCATCCTCATTCCACGCTTCTTGGCGGTCTGCTGAGCAGCCCACCTCCGATAAAACTCCACAAGAATCTTACGGGCAATCGTACTATTTTGCGGAGACAACAGTCCACGGTCACCTTCATCCAGAGCAGCCAACTGCCCCTTCACGAATGAACCTTGGGTTTCCCCAGCCGACGGCTGAGGAATATTTTTCAGGATTTCTGCTGGAGTAATCGGTTTCTGCCCATCGCCCTTGTTGGACAATTTGCGGTACGCCGCAGCAGCCGCTTTGCCAGCAGCCGTGTACGGGAACTCTTTACCGTTTACTCTTGGCATAATACTCCTAGATGGCTGTGGAGGGCGGGGGTTTCACCCCCCGCCCACCAATAGCCGCTTCGTTCCGTAGAACTAGGCGGTCTTAGCCGTCAGTTTGCCCTGCTTCTTGGCGTTGCGGCAAGTGAGGTTGCCGTAGCACATGATGAGCGCATAGCGGGCATCAAGG
>Ga0214917_10001835_pt1 | contig 26922 bp, 32 predicted proteins | sample LL_1208_BB_MetaG_FD_177983 | JGI IMG/M metagenome (GOLD analysis project Ga0214917, IMG submission 177983) | Freshwater microbial communities from Lake Lanier, Atlanta, Georgia, United States - LL_1208_BB | ecosystem: Environmental > Aquatic > Freshwater > Lake | place: USA: Georgia | collected... | reverse complement strand
AACAAATAAACATAATAAGCACCTACATATTTCCATCAAAGATAACTGCGGTAACGATACGTCACCTTGGTTTCCTTGGTTGGGAAAAGTAACAACACTCAACAAGGTAAAGGCATCAGTAAAGCCATTACCAAAGAAGGAGAATAAATGAAAGATTTAATTGCTAAGTTAAAGAGCAAGAAGACTAAGGCTGCAGTCAAGTCTTACCTTCGTGCTGTATTGGCATCAGCCGTAACAATGGGACTAGCACTGGCTGCTGACCTATCACCAGAGTATGCAATCCTAATCGGTTCTGTAACCGCACCATTGGCTAAATGGGCTGATAAGACCGAAAAAGAGTATGGCAGAGGTGCCAAATAAATACCCCTAATTAGCCTTTAAAGGCCCTTTAGAGCACGAAAACCCCCCGACCCAGTAGAGATACTAGGAAGGGGGGTCTTTTGTCGTTTATTCTCGTGTTTTGCTAGTCTTCTAGGTCTTCCCATTCCTCCATTAGGAGTTCAATTTCTTTGCGGTGTTTCTTGTCTCTGTACTCATCCAACAGGGATGTGATTAGGTATACGGTTAGGGTTCCTAAAGTAGACCCATAAAATACTGCCCAAAAGGTATTATTGATGATTTCTGACATAGTACTCCTTCGATATATAATTAATTATATATTATATTATAGACCCCTTCGGGGTCTTATTATATATTATATTAATATCAATTATACACACACCAATGGGTTATTGTTGAACCGTTACAATCTGACGGTACAACAGTAAACCTTTACCTAAGATAGAATTATGCTATGACAATAAAACTAGAGGAATATACACTACCAGAACACATGTCTTATAGTGCTTTTAGTACCTATCTTACTTGTGGATATCAATATTATCTCGGTAGGTTATTAGAAAAGCAAGAAGAGCCATCTGTGTGGTCTATTGGTGGTTCAGCATTTCACCTGGCTACAGAGATGTATGATAGGGAAAATCTATGAGTCAATCTTTGTGGGACCAAGCATGGGCTAAAGAATCTGAAGGTATAGATTTAACTAATGCTCGTGTCGGTGGCAAAGTTACTAAGATGTCACCTAACAAAGAAGATGCCAAATTTTGGCAAACTGCTGGACCTATGTGGGTTGAAGATTATATCAACTGGCGTAAGGCTAACCCTAATTGGAATATTTGGATTACTCCTGATGGAAGACCTGCAATAGAATTGGAACTAATGCCAGTAGTTGCTGGTGTTCCGATTAAGATGGTTATCGATAGAATTTTTGATGTTGATGGTCAATTAGTAATAGTTGATTTAAAGACATCAAAAAATACTCCTGCTAGTACTCTGCAACTTGGCTTTTATAAAGTAGGATTAGAAGTTACTTTTGGTCAAGAAATTTATGAGCAAACTATTTGGGGTAATTATTACATGTCTCGTGTTAGCAACATTGTAGATATGGTTGACTTATCGGAATACACGTACGACAAAATGGAGTTCCTAGTTGAAGGTTTTGACAAGGCTAGGAAAGCAGGAATATTTTTGCCCAACACAAACTCTTGTCAGTACATGTGCGGATTGACCGCTCATTGTCAGTTCTCTACAAAGAAAGAAGGATAAATGGCAGAAGACTGGAAGTTACAAGTATCATATAAAACTGGAACTGGCGATTTAATTAACGTCAGAGCCAACACTGCGGATGAACTTAGCGTATTGCTTGAGGGCATTGGTGACTTTGCTACTCAAATTGCAGCAGTACAAAAGTTGGTGGTGGGAGCATCGGCAACCGCCCCTTTATCGACGCCAAGTTCCACTCCAAACATAAAGCCTCCGCAATCCTCAACTCCGCCCCAGGCAGTGGCTCCATCCGCTACATCAGCGCCCACATGCCAGCACGGAGCGAGGAAGTACAAGTCAGGAATCTCAAGCAAGACCGGGAATCCTTACGCAATGTGGGTCTGTCCGATGCCTCAGGGCGCGGACCAATGCAAGCCAATAAATTAACAGACCAAGAATTTCCATTTTAACAAATAGGTAGGGGGATAGATGCGTACACTTGTCAGGTCTGTAGGTAGAGCCTCTATCGGTGGGGAACCTCTACCTAGTTGTTTTAAATCATTTGAAGCGTCCAAGATTATAATTAGGCGTTCAGAAGTTTCTATGTTTGCAGGTGCTCCAGGTGCAGGTAAATCAACACTTGCTCTAGCACTTGCATTAAAAACAAATGTTCCGACTCTTTACATCTCCGCTGATACCAATGCACATACTATGGCTATGCGCCTAGCGTCAATGATATCTGGTAAGAATCAAACAGATGTTGAACAGAAACTTAATACTGATGTTGGATGGACTAAAGCAATCCTCCAAAAAGGAAGCCATATAGTTTGGTCGTTTGAATCATCGCCAACCCTGCAAGATATTGATGAGGAAGTACAGGCCTTTGAAGAATTGTGGGGTTGTGCACCAACACTTATAGTTTTAGATAACTTAATGGATGTAGCCACAGATGGTGGTGAAGAGTTCGCCTCAATGAGAGCGATTATGAAGGAGTTGAAGTATCTTGCCAGAGCCACTAATGCTGCGATTGTTGTATTACATCACACTTCTGAAGCAGTTCCTGGGAATCCTTGTCAGCCAAGAAGCGCAATCCAAGGTAAGGTCTCTCAACTTCCTGCGCTCATATGTACACTCGGTACGGTGGGCACATCGCTTGGCGTGGCAGCAGTCAAAAATCGTTACGGTAGAGCAGATGCTAATGGAACGCTTATGACTTGGTTAGCATTTAATCCTGAATATATGTACGTAGAAGATATACCAGAAAATTCATGACAACTAGAAAAAGCCATAAGGCTAGAGGAGCAAACTTTGAAACCGACTTACGAGATTATTTTAGACGAATTGGATTTGATAGTGAAAGACTTGCACGAAGAGGTTCTAAAGATGAAGGAGATATTGTCGTCCGCAAAGACTTCCTCGGCCACATCGGAATCATCGAAGCCAAAGCCCCGGGTCAATCAGGTCGCATTGACCTTTCTGGTTGGACCAAAGAGGCTCAAGTTGAAGCAAGAAATTATTCAGAGGCAAGAGGCCTTAAAGAGACATCCATCTTACCTGCGGTTGTTATCAAAGCGCGAGGAAAAGGAATAGCAGACTCTTATCTAGTATTGAGGTTAGGCGATGTATTTGACAGATGATATGCCAAGCATAGTGGATGTTCTACGGCACTACGGGGCTGATATGAGCAGGACTAGTGGACAAGTAAATATTAGATGTCCATTCCATGACGATACGCATAAGTCATCAAGTTTTAATACTAGAGAAAATATATTTAATTGTTTTGCTTGTGGTATGCAAGGCAACAGTTTACAGATTATAGCAAAGAAGGAAGGAGTGGATATACGTGAAGCAAAGCAATTCGCAGAAGGAATTACTCAGTCTGGCAGCAACCAAGTACGCAGCAAACATTTATCAGGCAGAAGATTACCTAGCAAGCAGGGGAATAACAAGGGAAGCAGCACGTCTGGCTCGATTCGGCGTAGTAGAGGAGCCTGAAACTGGACATGAACAATTCCAAGGACGGTTATCAATACCGTATATTACCAAGACTGGTGTTGTCGATTTGCGTTTTCGCTCTCTTAATCCTGCTGTTGAACCTAAGTACATGGGAATGACAGGTGTTGAAACTAAAATGTACAATGTATTGGATATAGATAAGGCAGGTGATTGGATTGGGATATGCGAAGGTGAGTTGGATACTATTACTTTGTCTGCCTGTATTGGCATTCCTTGCGTCGGCATTCCTGGTGCGAATTCTTGGAAGAAACATTATACCAGATTACTCGCAGACTTTGAAAGAATATTTGTATTTGCAGATGGAGACCAGCCAGGAAAAGAATTTGCTGCTAGTCTCGCCCGTGAGTTGCCAGTCACTGTCGTGCAAATGCCGGACGGTGAAGATGTCAATTCAATCTATGTCAAATACGGCTCCCAGTATATTCGAGAAAGAATGGGACTAAATGAATCCTAAAGATATTCCACCATGCAAAATATGTGGTCAACACTTTGATAATATATTTGATGCAACTGACCACTTAATTGATGATGAAGATGGATTACCATTTGACCCTAAACTTATTCTTCCCGGAGGATATCAATTAATGGTTGGTTCCTTGCTTCGTTCTTTATATTTTGCAGCAGATAATCCTAAAGATATAAAGTTTATAACCCAATCAGTTTATGCGACCTTATATGCCGCTGAATCTAGCCCTAAAAAGATGAAAAAATACATAGAAGATGTAGTAATTAAAGAAGAAATGCGTCATTTTGACAGCGAATTACAGCACTTTTTAGCAGACATCGACGACGAAGGGAAAGATAATGGCAGAGAATAAAGACACCACTTTTGAGTTAGAGGTTGGTCAAACCTTCCAAGAACTCTTAGATTTAATGTTGTCTAAACATAAAGATTACGGGCCAAGAAACATTTCTGATGCGCCAGGTGGTGCCATTAATGGATTAAGGGTTCGTATGCATGACAAGTTAGCACGTATAAATAACTTAGTTGATAGCGGTAAAAATCCTGAGCATGAATCTATTGAAGATTCTTTCAAGGACATGGCAAACTATGCAATTATAGGATTGCTTGTACTGAGAGGACAATGGGATAGATGATAGAGTTATTACTTGCATTTCAACTACAACTAACAAGCCTGCTGGCTTTAATAGCAGCACTATTGAGATAGGAATAAAGTGAAAATATTTGGACCATACAAAGGAAGTAAGCAAAATGGTGGTCGTCCAATTTACGTTATTAAGCGTAAGAAGAAAGACGGAACCACCGAAACTACATCTACAAATAAAGCAAGACACGATTATAAAAAAGCAACTGGCAAAAAGTTAAAGCGTAATCAAGAGGTAGACCATATAGATAACAAAGGTCGCAAAGGTAATGATAAGATATCTAACCTAAGAGTTCTATCCAAAAAGAAAAATGTAGGGCTAGAGAATAAGAGACGAGCCAAAAAGAAATGAAAACTATAGTCTGTATTTCAGACCTTCAAGTACCATATCATGATGTAGAAGCAGTAAAGGCTGTTACTAAATTCATTAAGGCTTATCAACCAGATACCGTCGTGTCTTGTGGTGATGAAATGGATATGCAGACTATCTCGCGTTGGAGTAAGGGTACCGAGTTAGAGTTTGAACGTTCTATTGGACGCGATAGAGACTTAACTAGACAGGTACTATACGACTTAACTGTTGAACATATGATACGCAGTAACCACACAGATAGGTTATTCAATACTGTCGCTATGAGAGCGCCGGGATTACTTGGATTACCTGAACTGCAATTAGAAAATTTCTTAGGTCTTGATGAACTAGAAATTAAATATCACAAAGACCCATACGAACTAGCCCCTGGCTGGCTATTAATGCATGGTGATGAGGGTAATGTCCAGCCTACTGCTGGCGCTACAGCCCTTGGATTAGCCAAGCGTAGTGGTATGTCTGTAGTCTGTGGGCACACTCATCGTATGGGATTAACTCATCATACTCAAACATATCGTGGCGGTAAACCTAAAACTATTTGGGGATTAGAACTTGGAAATCTAATGAACTATAATAGTGCTAAATATATTAAGGCTGGTTTGTTTACCTGGCAACAAGGCTTTGGTATATTACATGTTGAAGGCAAGACTGTTGTTCCCCAATTAGTACCTATTGTTAATAGGTCATTTACTGTAGAAGGAAAGACTTGGAAGTGGTAAAATTGGATTGGGCTAGTATAGAGAAATGGGATTACATTGTCATAGCAGTATCTGCAGAGTACCATAAAAAATATGATATGGTTGAACTTGATGACATCAAGCAATCATTATATGAATGGTTTGTAGAGCACCCAAATAAATTAAAAGAATGGGAAGCAATAGGAAAGAAAGATGCTAAGAATTTAATATATCGTAGCCTTCGTAATCAAGCATTAGATTATTGCCAGCGTTGGAAGGCTAAGTCTACAGGATATGAAACATCAGATATATTTTATTATGATGCTGTAATGATTGAGGCTTTATTGCCAGCAGTTATTCGTGGAGATATAGGCATTACTCAAAAATTAAATCTTAGTGGACCAGGAAAGCCTCCAGCCCCTGCCGAGGGCGGTAATATGATGGTAATGATGATTGAAATAGACAAGGCGTATAATAAACTTAGCACAGAGGATAGAACTGTACTATTTTATAAATACGCCGAGTCTCTTGATTACAACGCCATCGCTACTGAGATGAGTTTAGGTAGCGAAGACGCTGCTCGCATGCGTCACAATCGTGCTATTAAAAAATTAATATCTAGGATTGGTGGTTTCAGACCTTGGTCAGATAAAGACTCTGAGGAAAAGATTGACGATACCCAGGACGAGAACCCAACCATAGAACATGAGCATGATAGCGACAATGGGGATAACAATGGGTCGGAGAATGATTAAACTTTTCTGAATCAGACTGGATACTCCTGTTCAGTATAGTTTTTATACGCTTCTCCAGCCCTATCAAATTGGTCATTCTTAACCCTGGCATAATTTATTAATTGCTCAGGGGTAATCAAATGACCTTTAGATTGATTAGGTGGCTGCTTGTTTTCTATAGGTCTACCATAGTCCATAACCACGTTCATTAAGTGCTCCTTAGTAACTATAATTACGCTACCTTCAATTACAAATGCCCAATGAGTAGCCTTACTAACTGATAATCCTGACGGCTCCCACTGACCACTTCCTTGATAGAAACATGACTCTTCAATAAACAAATTGCCTGTATCTATCCAGCGTCTATCTGTTTTAACCTCTATAGTTTCCATGCGGAGTAAGTTGGCTACTGTATCTTCACCAACTACCCCATCACGAAAGTCAATATCCCAATCAGAGTTTTTGGACATTGTTGTTATGCTCATTTATATTTTGGGCTATAATGTAGATATTATCCATTATTTCTTCCATTAATTGCGCTCTAAGTGCTGCATCTTCTTTTGATTCTTCCATTTATCCTCCTGTTGAGTAGAAGCCAGGACCTTTGAATTTAATTCCTGGCACTGTGTATACACGTTCCATTGGTTGATAACATTTGTCACATCTTACAACATACTTTTCATAATCTTTATGATATATGAATACTTCTCTAGTAGAGCCACACATGCATTTGAAGTCATAGTTTGGCATTAGTACCAATTATTCTTTTGCCAAAACTTCCATGCTTTGCATGGCGTTGAATATCTATAAATTATATAATCTAATCCCCTATCTATTTGTTCTGTTGGGTTTGTGTCGGGCGAAAGCCCGAGAATTTGCGGTATACCACCAGCGTGCATTTTCTCACCCTTTTGATATACAGGTTTCTTGTTGTATGCTTGATGTCTCCAGTTAGATTCTTTTGTCCACAATTTATCTAAGCATAGCCATTGATTATGATGCCACGCAAGCAATGAATCTCTAGCATAGGCTTTACTGTCAGCAACACTCCACTGATGTGGCTTTACCGAAGTCTCTACTTTTGTAACTCCAAATAGAGAAAATAAAAATATGAACAATAAAAATAATAACCTTTTCATTTACAGCCTCGTTTCCTCCGCTATTATCTCTTCAAATGGTGGTGCTTTGAATTCAGATACATGCCACTCTTGATACGGCGCATTCATTGCTAATTCAATAGCATTATACACGTCATATTCTACAACATAGTACACTAAAGTAGCATTTGTATTTATTTCTACTCTGTAGCGATTAGCCTCCACTATAACCCCCTCTCTTTCATGACTCTCCTAACTTTTTTAGCAAAGGTAATTTTCATTTTATTATGGGCATTTTTGGTTATTCTACCTAACATAGCCAATCGTTCCCCGGGCATAGTTTCCCCATATATACCAAAATGTAGTTGTGGTCCTCGCATTCCCAACTCCAGACAATCCTGCTTAACAGGACAGTTTTTACACACAGATAATGCAGAAATAGCCTTATCGATTTCTAGATTAACCCTACGAGTTTGGTCTCTAGTGTTTCTCCAGATTTCCCCTTCAACCAATTCTACTTCACCAGCAAACCACAAATCTGGGTCATCATGATTAGCGCATAATCCCTTACTTAAATCCACATCTGGATAATTCATAAGGTGATAACTCATTGAACTCGTGGGCCAGCCAGTGCCAATATTACCTGCCATTAGTTATGTAACCCATGTGCCCAGCAAATCGCTTGAAATGCTAGATTCAACTCTACAATCATTTCATTGATTTCCTTTTCAGATTTCTCACCTAAATCACTCTTTCTGATTTTTGCTTCCCATATTATATTTTCTTTTAAGGTTGTTTTAGGCATCGCGTATTACTCCCATCTCTACTAGTCTTTTATGTATTGTCATGCTTGTAGTATCATAACTTTCTGCACCTTCACCATCTTTTCCTTCTCTCCACAGAGTTTTACCTCTGTATGTGATTATTGAATTATCTCCATATAGACTCATCAATAATGCGCCTGCTGCATAATCATATACCTCGGCTATCAATTCGCCGTCAGGGTGATGCACTTTTAGTTTCATTTCTATCCTAACTGTATTAATTTAATACACTACTGCAACTTTTGCAGTAGCAACCTTGCACGAGCAATTATAGCGTCATCGGATTCTGTTGTCAAATTGGCAATAGAAATTAACTCTACAATTACTTTTCTGACTTCCTCTTTAGAAGCCAAAGTCATATTGTCCATCATATTTTCCTATCTCTAGTTTGTGTCGGGCCATGTTGTCCCTCTCTGGACTCCAGCATAGGCACCCGTCATCTTTTACCATACTGCAATCATAGCATGCGCCACAGTAATCACAATAGTAAGGGCTAATCTCATTTGACATTACCTCACCACAGGTGTAACACATGCCTTCATCTAATGCCCAACCCTCACTTAAGTCTAATGAGTCATCATATTTCTGAAAGAAGTTGCCCCACTTACTAGGCTTGTATGAATCGTTAGACCACCAGTTGCCAGCATTATCCCAGTGACCTAAGTCCTCGTTGATAATATAGCAATCGTATTGTGCATTAGGGTCTAGTGTGAACACCGCAATCTTGCTACCACTAGCCCACCCTTCTATCATACCATATAGATTAGGATTATCTAGGGCAGTAATACCACCCATAGAAGGTAGAATATCGTCAGCAAAGATACGAGTATCACTACGCTTATCGTTAGGCTCTATATGTACAGGCAGTATACCATTGTGCGCTAGGTATGATAAGTCACTACCACCTATCTTAAACGGGTGACAGTTATCATCATTCTTTACGCCATGCGTAGCAAACCTAGCATGATACATAGCATAACTATCTGGGTATTGCTTACGCACTGCTAGGAACTCTTTGATTACTTTCTTAGCAGACATACCTTTACCAGTAATAATTTTGTTACCAGCAATTACTGCATAGCCAAAGCCATGCGGGTTATTACAAGAAGCACACTCTAAGTCCTTCTTGCGTGGTGTACTATTCGGAGAACTTACTACCAGCAGACACATGCTTTTTCCTTTCTATTCTTTCTATGAAGGTGGACATTGAATTTAATCTTTGATTAAGAGAAGGATATAATTCCTCTCTCTCTCGGATATACTGTATTAAATTAATACAGTCTAACTTGTGCTCTCGGATTTCGGGAACACTCATCACTCGTGTGAACTCAACGCTGGCATGCGCTAAGTCAATACATGACTTGATGAACCTAGTGTTTAGGCTACCCCTAAAGATACGCATCTCTAGTGTATTCCTATTGTTGGTATTAATAGCAGAGTACCTATCGGAACCATGCCTATCGAACTTTTGTTTGAAAGATTTTTTGCCAGTATTCTCATCAACTACATCAGTAAACTTAGCCCAATGACTAGATGACCTACCAGCAAGTGCCTCATAAAAATCTTGATTATTATACACTAGTTGTAGGAACCTATGTTGATGTGAACCACCACTAAATCCATTACGAGATATATGTATATGAAGTCCGCAGGTTTTAGTACCCCATGAAATCATATTGTAATCCTCCTTTAGTCTAGTGATTACTTCCCACATTAAATCATTTTCATTCATGAAATAATTATGGGACATTGGGTGCGTGACTATTTCAAAGCCACACTCAAGTGAGCCGTCAGACTTTAGATAAGCCAAATTCTTATCCTCAAGTATTCTGGCATACTCGGCTGCATTAGTTCGCTGAGGATAATCGCCACCCCTAACCTCGGTTTCAATCTCGATACCAAAGTATAAGCGTGTCTGCTCATCTTGGCCACTACGAAAGATAGGGTCAGGTCGATACGAGTAATCATGTATCAGCCTAGTATCTTGCTCATCTTCCTCATGAGCATAAGTACAACCATCATAGTAGTAAGCGTCGCACTCCTCACAATAAGAAACGCTACGCTCAAAGCAAGGTTCACAGAAAGTCATACTTGTATCCTCTGCACCATAAGTGTGACCTGTAAAATAATTATCACAGTCATCACACCAATATGCAAAATCACTAGTACAACTTTGACACCAGATTTGCATACTATTTACACAATTCCAGTCATCATTTTCATGACCAACAGTTTCACACCTTTCACACATTCTAATGCAATCGGTGCAGACAGTTTCACCAGCGTCTGTAGTGAGTTTATCGTCCTCGGTTAACTCGAGGTCGCAAAGAGTACATTTATACTCTACTTCAACCTCGTCAACAGTTTCCATGTCTATCCTTTCTGCTGTATTAATTTAATACAAGCGGTTCATCTCATTACAGGAACTAATTTACACTAGTTCCTTAGGTTTGTCAAGTTTCTGCTGGACACTATCGAGAATTATATTCACGATTTTATCCCGCAAATTGTCAGCATATTTGGCGCGAGCCTCAAAGCCGTTTCGGGTATTGATAATAGAGAATTGCCGTAGAGATTCCCTTACTGTTTCTAGTTCGTCCCTAGAAAGAGTAAGGATAATCTCATTGGCGTAATCTACATTACTTTTGGACACTTAACTCACGCAATTTGCGGACAAGTTTAGCGTTTTTGATAGCGGTAGTAATGACTAGTGTAGTACTTACACTCAGCGCAATTACTATTGCTATCGTGTCTGTTATCTCTATGTACATGATTACCTTTCGTTGGTTAAGTGTATTAATTTAATACACTAGTGCCCACCATAGGAATTGAACCTATGCTCACACGCACCAGCGTGGGCTATCCAGTTGCTATTCGTAGTCCGAGTCCGTAGCAACTTCCTCAAGTAAGTCATCAATGTCGGTCATATCCACCTGAAAAACACCTTCAGTTGCTATAATCTCGGCAATTTCTTCCTCACTCATGAAGTCTAAAGCAATATCGTCGCCACTCATAGCAACCCCATTGCTCTTAAATAATCATAATTCGGACGATTACGATTCGCTTGCTCTTGCTTATTGCGCTCTATCTCATCATGAAGTAGTTGCTTTGTAAACTCGGCAACTTCGTCAACTGAGTTGATTAACTCAACTGTGTTCATGACCTATCCTTTCTTTAAGCAGGTGTATTAATTTAATACACTCTGTAATCGGTAATTAACCTCATAAGATAATCATACTCTCATCTCCCAAGAAGTCAAGCATATTCCGCTTTTAATCTGTATTAATTTAATACACCTATCCGCACACGCACCCTATATGGCACACGCACCCTATCTACTCGCACACGCAACTCGCACTCCGCCAAAGTTTGTGTTGGCGAAATTTTTTGGGTCTTGGCGCTGGCTTCCCGCATATCAGGAAAGTTTGTGTTGGGCAAAATTTTACAACGCACTCGGGCGTGTCGTTTTGGGCAAAAAAATAACCCCCGATTTCTCGGGGGCTATTCTGTCGGTTTGCTTAGGCTTTAACCTTTGCGGGTGCTGAGTTTCTTGCGATTACTTTCAGCAACTCATTAAGGGTTGCAAGGGTTTGCAGGTCGCTGGTCTTAATGGTATCCCATGAGCCATTTCCCTTTAGGGCTTTTAAGTCGCTGACCGCTTTTGTGAAAATAGTTTCCACGCTTGCTGGTGCTTTTGGTGTTGTTGCATTTTTACGGGTGCGGGTTTGGTCAAGTGTTGGAGTTTCTGCAACTAGTTCGGCATAATCTTTGATGTCTGCCAATTCCTCTGCAACTTTTTCCTTACCATGAGCGGTCTGGAATTTTTGAGCCATTTTCAGCAACTCTGAAATTGGCTGGCTTTTTGCACCTGCCACCTTGTCCAAAATATCCTGCATGGTGACAAAATACTGGACATGGCTTGCCCTAATTGTTGGCGCTGTTCCCCCTGCTTTTTTGATACTTGCTTGAATATCTCTAACGCTTGAGGTGTTTGCCTTTAGGCGCTTAACGCATAGAGAAATAAAACTTTGCTCACCTTCTAGGTTTACAAGTTTTGAATAAGCATCAACAACTACATTTGAAATTGTTGCGCTTGCTTTTGGTGCTTTTACTTTTGTTGCTGTTGTCATTTCTTTTTTCCTTTTCTCGGATTAAGTGTATTAATTTAATACACTGTAATCATTTGATTACATGTCTTAATTTACTCTCATTTGCCTATATTGCAAGTACATTTGGGATATTCTCATATATTGAGATGTTAGATACATCACACCTATTTCTCGAACGCCTGTTCGAATTGGTGCAGATAGGTTGCTGATAGATTCCTGAGAGAAGGCTGAGCAACGAGGTCGGGCGTGTCGCGCAAAAGGTTTGTGTTGGGTTAAATTGTCTTTAGTCCTTTTGTCTTTTGTTTTTATCTTTTAATTCTATAATAAGTCTTTAGTCCTTTATAGTCTTTTGGTATTTGATTTTAATTTTACTTACCCCCTGAATATATTGCTATTGGATAGTCTTATCCCCATCATTAGCCTTATCACTTAGCCACCGATAGCCAACATGTGCTAAAGGAAAGAGTGAGATTATGACCCAGAGGTTATTAACTGAGGCTCGGTATTGTACTGTACTATCTCTCTAAAAATTTCTGTTATATATTAGGGGGATTATATATATTATACGCTCAGAATGAGCGTAATTATTACCTACCTGTTCGGTTTTAGCACTTTGAACAGGTTATCTAATATGTAATATAAATATTACGGAGTTCGCTCCGTTTAGAACTCCGCTCACTATAATATATAATTATATAATAATATATATTGGGGATAGTCTGCCCGTTTACGGGTACCGTTAAATAACCGTTTATAGGGGGCAATTGTGGGTCGTAAGCCAGGGGTACAAAACATCCCTAAGGATGCCGCCCAGAAGCAGGTACTAGAACTTCTAGCCCAAGGCTCTACTGTGGTAGATGCCATGAAGGCTGTAGGGCGTAACGATGTTACCTTTCGGCAATGGTCTATGGCAGACCCTGATTTTAAGGATAAAGCCGACAAGGCACGCCTATCTGGCAAAGGGGTTAAATCCGACCTAGCCAATCTGAAAGATATCTCCTTTGAAGATTTCTCAGAACAATTTCTAGATACTAAACTTTTTGACCATCATAAGACTTGGGTAGATTTATTAGAGGGTAGAGAGCCAAGGTTCATCCACCCTAGCATGACTTATGAGCAAGCAGCAACCAATCGTATTTTAATTAACGTACCACCAGAGCATGCTAAGTCAACTGTATTAACAATTAACTATGTTACCTACCGTTTGGCTATAGACCCTAACATCAGAATTATTATTGTTTCTAAAACGCAAGGTATGGCTCGTAAGTTCCTATCTGCGATTAAGACAAGATTAAGTCATCCTAACTGGACCAAGTTACAAGTTTCATTTGGACCTAACGGTGGCTATAAAGCAGATTCACCTACCTGGTCAGCCGACATGATTTACTTAGGTGCTGGACGAGATTCTGGAGAGAAAGACCCAACAGTACAAGCATTAGGATTCGGGTCACAGATTTACGGTGCTCGCGCCGACCTGATTATCCTTGACGATGTGGTGATGAACGCAAACGCCCATGAGTGGGAGAAGCAAATTGAATGGCTTCAAAAAGAAGTTATCACCCGCCTAGGGCGGCACGGCAAACTGCTTATAGTAGGAACCCGTGTCGCACCTATAGATTTATATAAGATGATACGAGATGGCGACCAATGGACAGGTGGCAAATCTCCATTTACATACATGGCTATGCCATCAGTTTTAGAATTTGATGAAGACCCAAAGAACTGGAAAACACTTTGGCCTTGGACAGACAGGGCAGAAGGAGACAAGGACGAACCTAATGAGCAAGGACTATATCCCAAATGGGATGGACCTTCGCTTTTTACAAGGCGGTCTGAAGTGGCTCCGTCAGTGTGGGCTATGGTCTACCAACAAGAAGACGTCCAATCCGACTCCATATTCTCGCCAACAATTGTCGCTGGATGTGTTAACGGTATGCGAAAGCGCGGACCACTTAAAAAAGACACGCCGGGGCATCCCAAGAATATAGATTCAACTTATACAATAATTGGTTTTGACCCTGCAGTATCTGGTAGGTCTGCTTTCGTAGCAGTATCTTACAATCGTGCTGATGGTCGTATATATGTTTTAGATTGCGTCAACATGGTTGACCCTACTCCACAGAAAGAGAATGCTCTTATCAAGGAGTGGGTAGAAAGATTTAAACCACAAGAGTTTCGGGTTGAGATTAACGCCCACCAAAAATATTATGCTATGGATACAGAGTTGCGTGATTACCTAGCATCTTATGGATGTCAACTTAACTCACACTTTACTGGTAAAAATAAATGGGATGTTGGATTTGGTGTAGCCTCTATGGCTAGCCTATTTGGTTCAGCCAGAGATGGTAGATTCCAAGATAACAACCTAATTGAATTTCCAAGCAATGAAGGCTCTGAAGGACTTAAGTCTTTAATACAACAACTTATAATTTGGAAGCCTGATACTAAGAACCCTACTGACTGTGTAATGGCATTATGGTTTGCCGTTATCCGTTGTAGGGAACTAATGCAGACCTCAAGTAGAGTTGGGCAATATCAAAATAATAGATGGGCTACTAGAGCACAAAAGGCTAGTAGAGGTTCACTTAATTTAGACGAAGCCTTTGCAGAGCAATGGCAAGAAACTTATGGATAGGAAACTATGGCATTAACAATTGAACAGATAGCGGCACGAGTACAATCGTTACGTTATCGAAATAGCGAAAGAGATGCCCGTAATCTTGACGTTCTTGCTGTTCGTAAGGGAAAGATTTCCGAAGTCTATCCTGACTTTTTTCCAGATGGTGTAGATGCTAATGTCGTTGCAAATTTTATTGATATCGTTGCCAGGGACCTTTCTGAGGTTATGGCACCTCTTCCGGCGGTTAACTGCTCAGCCGCTAATCAAGTCAGTGACCGTGCTCGTACTTTTGCCGATAAGCGTACTCGTATTGCTAGTAATTATTTTTCGCATTCTGACCTATCGGTCCAGATGTACTCAGGAGCAGACTGGTATCTAACCTACGGCTTTGTTCCGTTTATTATAGAACTAGATGATGAGGCTAAACTTCCTCGTATCCGTGTAGAGAACCCAATTGGCGCATATCCAGAGTTTGACAGATATGGACGCTGTATAGCATTTGCTAAAAGATATACACTTACCCTTGGTGAGTTAGTAGCACAATTCCCAGAGTATGATAATATACTTCTTGGTGGAATGGGATATAAGCAAGATTTAAATGGTCAAGTAGAAATTATTCGCTACTATGACAAAGACCAATCAGTTGTATATGTTCCAGCAAAAGATAATTTAATTTTATCACAAGCCAAGAATCCTCTTGGTAAAATGATGGTAGTTGTAGCACGTAAACCATCTATCGATAATGAATTACGTGGACAATTCGACGATGTACTTGGAATTCAGTTACTCCGCAACCGTTTCGCCTTACTGGCAATGGAAGCAGCGGAGAAATCAGTACAGGCACCTATTGTACTTCCACAAGATGTACAAGAACTACAGTTGGGTGGAGATGCGGTTATCCGCACCGCAAACCCAGCAGGTGTTCGTCGTGTAGAACTTACTCTACCACAGGGCGCATTTACAGAACAACAATTACTTAACCAAGAACTTAGAGTTGGTGCTCGTTATCCAGAGTCTCGTACTGGTAACATTGATGCATCTATTGTTACTGGTCAAGGTGTACAGGCTCTTATGGGAGCATTTGATACACAAGTCAAATCAGCCCAAGCAATTTTTGCTGCAGCACTTCGTGATGTAATCAGTATCTGTTTTGAGGTTGATGAAACAATATATCCAGAAGAGAAAACAATTCGTGGTGTAGATTCTGGCTCACCATATGAAATTACTTATAAGCCAACCAAAGACATCAAGGGTGATTATTCAGCCGATGTTCGTTATGGTATGCTTGCTGGTCTTAATCCAGCCCAAGGTCTTATCTTCATGCTTCAAGCACTTGGTGGTAAGTTAATATCTAAAGATATGGCTATGCGTGAGTTGCCATTTACTGTTAACGTAACACAAGAACTTGAGAAGATTGAAATTGAAGATATGCGTACAGCATTACTCAGTGGTATTACAGCAATGGCTCAGGCTATACCAGCGATGGCAACACAGGGACAAGACCCATCAGATATGGTAAATAAAATTGCTGCGGTTATCAAGGCTCGCCAAAAGGGACAAGCATTAGAAGATGCTATTGAGGCTACCTTTGCACCGCAACAACAGGTTCCTCCTGCTGGCGCTTCTAATCCTATGGTTGAGCAAACGTCCCCTGCTCCCTCTGGTGCCCCAGTAGGAGGTCCTCCTCAAGAACAACCAATGGTACAACCAACACAGCAACCTGATATTCAATCAATTCTTACAAGCCTGACTGCAGGTGGTAAAGGAAACGCAAGAGTAGTAACAAGAAGTTAACTAGGTGGGGGACAATGACAACAATCATAGGTATAGAACATAAAGACCGTTGCTTTATAGTTGCCGATAGTCAAACTACTGATGCTGACGGAAGAATTTATTCTCATCCAGAAGTTAGAAAGATTTCAGAAAATGGAATGTTTCTAATTGCTGGTTCTGGAGAAACACTTCCTTGCGATATAGCACAACATATTTGGGAGCCACCAACTCCAACAAAGCAAGACAAAGAAGATTTATATCATTTCATGATTGTAAAAGCAATGCCATCTCTGCGTAAATGTATGTCAGAGAATGGATATAATTTTGATGAAGACACTAAAGAAAATCGTTTTCAGTTTATAATGGCTGTTGGTGGAGAAATATTTGATGTCGACCAAGAACTTTCAATAAGTAAATCTGCTGATGGAGTATATGCAGCAGGTTCTGGAGCAGCATACGCACTAGGTGCTATGTATGCCGGAGCAGACGCACACCAAGCAATGGAAATTGCATCTAAACTTACAGCATTTACTGCTGGACCTTACATATCAAAAGAGCAACCAAGAAAAATTAAGTAGGAGGAAATCATGGCTGAAAATCGTGGAGGGCTTCGCCCAACAGCACCACAAAATAATCCAGCAAATATTTCCGCGACAGGTGGAGCAGGACAATCAGGAACACAGCCTGCACGCTACATTTCAGGATTACCATATGGTGAAGGTCAGCAAACAATGAACCAGCAATTAAGTGCACCAATGGCTGGACCTAATAAGGCTACAGCAGTTTCAAATCCTGTTGCAGCAATGATGCCTCCTTTAACACCTTTAACTGCCCCTACAGAAAGACCAGATGAGCCAATAACTACTGGTATGGATTTTGGAGCAGGTCCAGGAAGTGAAGCACTTAATCTACCTCGTGAGCGTTCATTGTCTGAGGTTCTTGCGTCAATGATTGATATTGACCCTACTGGAGAAGTACAAGACCTTTATAACTTTGTTGTATCACGAGGTCTTTAATGGCCGAGAAAGACAAACCATTAGTTAAAATTGCCGAATCTTCACCTGGCTTAGCAACTGCTGCTGCTCAAAAAGCCTTGCCTAAGAATGAAGTTAATCAATTGGCTGCAATGGTTCAATTGCGTAATACACATAATGAACTTACTTCACTTTCACAAGCAGATGCATATAAGAAGTTTCAAACAATGGATAAAGCAACTCGTGATGCTTTAACATCAATATATAATCCTAAATATGCAAAACAAGACAAAAGTTTTTTAGGTAATATTTTATCATCTGTCAAAAGTTCTGTTTGGTATGGTGGTGGAACAAGCGTAGACTTAGGAAAAGTTGTTTCTTCCTTAAATCCAATTGGTGCTTTACAAGCAAGTGGAAGAGCCGTTTTAGGTGCAGCAAAAGGTATATATAACGACTTTACAGAAACTGAAGTTGGTGGCAAGGCTGTTACTAAAGTTGAAAAGGGACTAGAACTTTTAGTACGCCCTCAAGAGAAACTTGTTAAACAACCTTATATTGCTGCTAGTTTAGCGGCTGCAGAAGGTGAAAACGCCATTAAGGCGCAACTAAGATATACCGTAGAAGGATTTAAAGAATTACTTCCTGGTGGGGAAGATGCAGTTTTAACAGATGACTCAACAACTTGGAAAAAATATTGGGAGCAGGCTTCTGCACCAAATAGAGTATTTGATGAAAAAGCAGTTGCTCAGTTTAATAATGACTTAACCCCTGCTGCTTCATATGTAGGAAGACTACTTGCATCTAAAGAAGATTTAATTGAAAATTTTGAACAGTATCAAAATAATCCTGGAGTTTTAGATTTAATTAATCGTTATGTAAGTGGCGAAGAAGAAGCACTTAAAGAAGTTTCTAATGCTGTAGCAAGATTTGAAAAATCTAAATTTAGTCCTGGTCGTGATGCTGCTCGTGCAGTAATATCTTTACTTCCACATGAGTATGAAAAAGCAGTTTTAGGGGATGGTAAAGCAAGAGCATTATTTAGTGCTATTTCAGCACCAATAGATTTTACAGTCACCTTTGCCCTTGACCCACTTATTATAGGTGGCAAGATAAATCGTGGGTTAATGGTTGCTAAGTATGGATTTATTAAAGTTGGAGAAGGTAGTATTTCTTTAGAGAAAGCATTCTCCAGACCAAAAGTTCGTGCATACTGGGATGAAGCAGGCAAATTAATTCAAGATTTTCGTAACGGAGATTTAACAGTAAAGGCTCAATCTCTTAATCGTTTACAAGATAGATTTCCTGAAATCAATATTAATGTAGTCAATGACCTGGCTAAAGCAGATGTTCGCAACGCCGATGATGCATTAATGTATTTTGATAATGGTCAACGTTTTATGGAAATTTTATCTGGCAATGTTGGTGTTGCTGGAAAAGATACACTTATACCATATATAAGCCGTACTCGTGCTGCAACTAATAAATTTAAAGATATGGTTGCTAAAACTTTAGGAACTGAACGTTACTCAGCACTTGATGCAACTAAAACTCAAGAAGAATTTATTAAACAATTTTCTTTAGACCCATTATTTTGGGCAAAGAAAATAGGATTTGAAAAGACTCCAGTTCCTAAAGTATTGGCTGCAAAAGACCAATCAAGACTTGCTAGAATTGATAGAGTGGTTCGTGCATTTGCTATTGCTCCTAAAAATGAACGCATTATTAATATTAGTGATGGTTCTAGCGCAAATCAAATTTTTAAACTAGCACGCACAGTTCTTGATAAGACATCTGCTGGTCAAATGAGAGCAATTTGGTTAAATGCCAGCGAAGGTGAACGACTTCTTATATTTAAAGGTTTACTTAAAACATTAGGTGTAGGTATGGGACTGAACCTATCTAATGAAGGAAGACTTGCTCTTTCTAAACTTGATGATATGTCAAGAGAACTTTACTCACCAAGCCAAAGTGCAGTTGATGTAGGTGACCTTGCTGATGTTCTTAGAACCATAAAAGGTGGGTCTGCTCTTACTCAACCTGCAGGTGTTCGCCAAAAAGTACAAGAGGCTCTTACTACAGCAAATGCAGAAGGTAAGGCTGTTCGTCTTATTGCTTCTGTAAATGCAAAAGTTTCAGAGTATACACAACGTCTAAAAGCACTTAAGGCTGATAAAGCAGATGCTCTTGCTGTTGGGGATTTAGACCGCGTTAATGTAATTGATTCAGAAATTAAAATTGTTAGCGCAAAACTTGGTAGAGAGAAGAAGACCAAAAAAGAATTAAAAGGCAAAATTAAAGAAATTGAAGTCAATCAAATTGATGACGCAGTTGATGCTGATAATATATTTCTTGATAGATTTAATGCCGGTCAAACTTTAGACGGTACTCCTCGTGCTATTCGCCAATATCAATTAAGTGACTATCGCTCATTACCTGACCTTGTAGAATGGCGAGAAATAGCAAAGCGTGGTGGAGTTCTTACTGCATCATTTGGTAAGGCTACCAATAGCATTTGGGGCAAACGACTTGTAGATGGATGGTCTTTCTTAAACCTTTACCCACGTCTTGGACTTCGTTCTTCAGTAGAAGAACTTGGTATGTTTGGAGTAACTGCTGGAGCAGAAGGTTTTGGTAATTACTTAAAGGGCCGTATAGCATCTAGGGCAATCCGTGCAGCAAGACCTGCTGGAGTAAAGACAACTTTTCGAGGTAATGAAAAAGAAGATAAAAATTTAGGATTTATTTACGATACAGTATATAGAATCTTAGGAAAGCATTATACTAAAGAACAACAACTTGCAATGGCTGATAATCCGACCATGCTTAATAAGGCTATAGCAACCGCTATGGTTAAAAGTAAGTTTAAAATAATATCTAAAGATGATGCTAGATTTGCTGGTGACTTTGCAGAATTCGAAGGATATAAGGTTCTTGATGAACTTAATGGAGCAACTGTTAAAGCAGAGCGTCCTTATACAGAGGCAGAGGAAATATCCAAGTCGTTAAAAGAATTTGGTCCATCTGTAAGGCTCAATATACAAAATCAAGAGGCTTTAAAGGGATTGTCATTTAAAGGTGAGTTCAGTGAGTTTTCAAGTACAAATGATAAAGCACTTTTCCACTGGCTTTTTGAATTAAATAATACAGTCGGTAGACCTAACGGTCAATTTGGAAATATTGTTTTATGGAATATCGGTAAAAAACAAGATGTAGTAATTAAAAAACTTGTTGATTATATTGAAGGCCCTGGAAATGATATTGCTAAAAAATATGCTATTTATTCTGAGCAAGGCGCAGAGGCATTAGCAGCACACATATACGCTGATGCATCATATGCATTAAGAGATTTTTCTGGTCGTGTAAATATGGACCTAGTAACTACTATCCGCAATAAAGGTGGTATGGATAATTTTACTCTTGATGATTTGGTAAAGTTAGATAAACCTTATGCTCGTCCAGAAACCCTTATGGGTAGAGAAATTATTCCACTAGTTGGTAAAAGTCCCTCAGAGGTAATATATAGAGTTATCAACTCTGGCTATGGTTGGATGGGTAAACAAATTGCTTTACTTGATAGAGAACCAGTTACTCTTGCAAACTACTTTATGTTCCGCAAGAAATTATTAAAGACTGAACAAAATACTAAAAAGAGCCTTATGGCCAATGGTTTAGGCGAAGAAGGTGCTGATTCTATAGCACGTGCTTCTGCACATGAAACAGCAATGAATCTTGCTCGTAATAGAACACTAGCATTTGTCGATAATGGTGATGTTCGTACTAACTTGGCTTATAGCCTTCGCACACTTGGCCGTTATTATCGTGCAACTGAAGATTTTTATCGTCGTGCTGGACGTTTAGTCAAGTATGAAAAGCGTGGATTAGTACGCCTTGCAATCCTTAATCAAACATTTGAAGATTCTGGTTTCATCCATGAGGATGATAAAGGACAAAAGTATTTTACTTATCCAGGTGACGATTTGTTTGCAGGAGCAATTACAAGAACTCTTTCATTAATGGGTTTAACATCATATACTCCAATGCCAGTAAATTTTGGTGGATATGTGAAGATGTTAACACCATCTCTAGACCCTGAGTTCTGGAACCCTACTCTTTCTAATCCACTTGCATCACTTTCTGTAGATGCAATGACTAATTTACCATTTATTGGTGAATATATAAGAGGTTACGAAAAAAGCATAACTGGTACTTTAAATCCAGATGCCCCGGCTTGGCAAAAAGCGTTACCCGCAAACGTAAAGCGTGCATACAATTATCTTGCTGGTTCTACCGAAAATAATGAGTCAAGATTTTCATCCGCCGTGAAAGCAATTAAGTTACTAGTATCAACTGGAAATGGTCCAACAAATGCAAGTCAGTTGCAACCATTCTTTGAAAATGTAGCAATCCAGGCTAGAAATATTGATGCTGTAAAATTAATTATGGGACAAGGTACAATTGCTTCTATCCAGGCATTTGATACAAAAGAAATTCCAAAAGAACTTATTGATTCCGGAGTATTTACTTGGGATTCTGAGTTCCAAAAAATGATGAAAAAGTATGAGGGTCAACCAAATGCTTTAAATAAGGCTATTGTTTCTTTTGCTAAATTATATCCATCTAAATTAGTTTATACTAACTTTGCCAGGGATACTGTAGGATTTGCATCATTCCGTAAAACAATTGAAGCAGAAAAGTTTGTTCGCAAGAATGAGAAGTTTCTTATTGAACATAGAGATGCTGGTTCATTCTTTATACCAGTAAGCGGAACCACTGACTTAAGTTCATATTCTTACTTAAAGAGCAAGGGCTATATATCTAATCAGCCATTAAACCCAGCCGTAGCGCAGGGTAAAGAAAACTTCATACGTGAAGCAGCAACTAGTGGAGCAAGATTAGCCTACTATGCTTTAAACGATGAGTATAATCCAAAGATTCAGGCAGCAACTAATCCAAATGAAAAACGTTACTGGAGAGAAGAACTAGCCAAGCGTAAAAAAGGATTACTTATTGCATATCCGCTTTTAGAAACTCAAATTAGCCCTACTGGTGAAAGCAATGCACGTAGAGTTGAAGTAATTGACGATATGAAGAAATTGCTTAGAGAAAACAAAGCCCCAAATAAGGCTCTTGCTGAGACATTTGCTGCTATGATTGCAGCATATGAAGATATGAATTCTACACTAAGTAGAGTAGTTGGTTCTTCAGATAAAGCAGATGAATTTAAGAAAAATACCAGGGCTGATACTCAAGAACTTTTAACTAAGTTATCTCAAAATAATGAAAATGCAACAATATTTTTTAACTCGATTCTTAGTCCGTTGATAGGAGAATAATAGTGTCAGGCAGTTATCAAGATTTAGATGGCGATGAAAAAGTTGCTTGGTATCCAGACAAGAATATGCCTAATGAAAAACCTCCTGCTGGACAAGATAAAAGCAAAGTTGAACCCGCTAGTGAAGATAAGGTCCCAGAAAAACCTGCTCAAGAAACAATAACATTTGCACCAGAAGGAAAGCCCTATTCTAGCGTATCCACAGTTGGTGAGGCTACTGCTGAGTTTACAACTGCATTCACAAACATGTTTGGAGTTAATGCTCCTAAAGAATTAGTAAAGCAATTTACTAGAGAACTTCAAGCCCTTCAAATGTCACGCTCAACAAAGCGTTACGGCAAAAATGAAAACATCATTTACCAGGGCGTATCTCCTCAAGAGCGTTTAAATGTTTTAAATAAGTATTTAACTGCACATGCTAAGAATATGACTGTTGCTGCTAGTGCAGGAGACGCAAAGGCTATATCAGCACTTCAACGTGGAAACTTTGGAATTACCTATACTACATTAAAGAACGCTTATGCAGACAATGGTATACCATTCAATGCTGACTCTTTGAACAAGTTGACTATTGAATCAGCAATTACTCCAGATAGACTTAAGGCTAATCTTAATTTGATTAATCTACAGGCTAAAACTTACTTCCCTGCATTAGCAGATAAAATTGACAAAGGATTTACCGTAAAACAATTGTTAAGTCCATATCTTCAAACTCGTGCAAATATACTTGAGGAAGATGCAGACGCAATTGACCTAAAAGAACTACAGGGTGTAGCAAAAGACCCTAAAGGTCTAATGGGACTATATGATTATGAAATATCTTTACGTAAAGACCCTAAGTGGAGATTTACTAAAAATGCACAGGATTCTTTAGGCTCATTGGCTAGAGATTTGACTAAGATGTTTGGATTGGCAGGCTAATGGCAAATCGTGATAGAGAGTTTGACGCTAGAAATAGTGCAGTGTACTCGCCATCCGCTAACGTTGGTACACCATTTGGCCAGGCTGGAAGTGCTCCTGTTGCTTCTGTTGCCCCTTCGGCTCCAGCACGTAGTGCATCAAAAGAAGCAGAGGCTGTATCTATCGGATATAGTAAAGAATATATCGCTTCTCGCGGTGGTATAAATGCACAAGGTTATTTTAATGATGTTCCAACATCTCAACAATTAACTGCTGCCGAACAGCAACAAGTAAGACTTCCTGATGGAACTACCGATACTGTTGCAATGGCTCGTATTCTTCAAGAAAAAGAAATTAAAAATTTAGTATCACAGGGAATGTCATTAAACGATGCAACTAATAAAGTTTCATCTCAATATGGGCAATATGGAGTGGCAACCGGTGGCGGAAGTACTAGTGCAAGCACTTTAGGTACAACTCCTACATCTGGAATGACTGCAGCCAAAATAGATGCAATTGCTGCAATTAGTGCTCTACTTTCATCATATGGTATTGGTGACCTAAGTGGTCCAATAACTGAAGCAGTACAAAAGGGCTATACAAGCGATACAATTCAATTAATTATGCAAGACCCTAACAGTAAAGACCCATTAGCGGTTGCATTTCAAACAAGATTTTCTGCAAATAAAGCACGTTTTAATGCAGGTAAGCCAGTACTAAGCGCAGCAGAATATCTTGCTGCAGAACGTAGTTACACACAAGTTTTACAATCATACGGAGTATCTTCATTAGCAACAAAAGATAAATTAAGTTCATTCATTGCCAATGATATATCTGCAGCCGAAGTTGCTGACAGAGTTGGATTAGCAATTGATAGAGTAAAGAATGCTGACCCATTTACAAAGGCTGCTTTAGCAGAGTATTATCCTTCTCTTAGCCAGGCAGACATAGTTGGCGCAGTATTAGACCCTACTGAAGGTTTACCAGCATTGAAGCGTAAAGTTCAGATTGCTGAAATTGGTGGTGCTGCTGCAGTTCAAGGACTTAAGACAGGACTTACTGCAACACTAGGAACTTCAAAAGATTATGAAAATGTAATGACTGGTGGATTAGGTGCTGAGGCACTTGCTACATTTGGCATTACCCAAGAAGAAGCACGTAAAGGTTATCAGACAGTAGCAGGTATTGCACCTCGTGCAGAGTTCCTATCAAGTATTTCTGTTGGAGAAGATTACACAAGACTTCAAGCAGAACAAGAAGCGTTTCTTGGTTTAGCCTCTGCTAAAAGAGCAAGAGAAAACTTAGTAGCACAAGAAGAAGGTAGATTCAGAGGACAATCTGGATTAACAAAATCTAGCCTTACTGATGCTGGCAAAGGCCAGTACTAAATAGAATCCTATGTGAATCCATCGGCCTCACATAGCGTAAAAGACCGATAGCAAGAGCCAACCAATTTCCCCGAATTGACTTGAGGCTTGCGACTAACAACGAATAGAAGGGTGGGTTGCTATGAGCAACAACTACTGGGATGAAGACGAAGACGACCTAGATACTACTGATGAGTACGCAGGTGATGGAAGTGACTTACTTAAAAAGTTACGGAAAGCAAAGCGTGCTGATGAGAAGCGTATCAAGGAACTTACTGAGCAACTTGAGTCACTATCCAAGGTGCAGCGTGAGCGTACAGTCAAAGAAGTCCTAGAAAAGAAGGGTGTCAACCTTAAAGCAGCAAGATTAGTTCTTAAGGATTTAGAAGAGGTTAACGAAGAGACAGTTTCTAACTGGCTCGATGATAACGCTGATTTATTCGGAATTACAGTTGCTACTGAGGAGCCTAAAGTAAGTGAGATAGATAAAGCAGCCTTAAGGCAGCAAGATGTACTCACACAAGGCGCAATGACCCCGGATAGAGCAGAGGATTTAAATCTTCGCATCGATAATGCAGATTCAATGGATGCATTGTTGGATGTACTTCGCTCACAATCATAATTCCGTTCATAGTCACTTGGAGGTGACAAATGGCTAATGCCTATGTATCAACAGGTTCTTCCTCTTTAGGAGGTACCGCTGGTGCTGCTGGTTTAGTACAGAAGGCGTATGACCGTCTTCTAGAGTTTGCTCTCCGTTCTGAACCACTAATTCGTTCAGTCGCAGACAAGCGTCCAGCACGCCAAGCAATCCCAGGTTCAACAGTTGTTCTACAACGCTATGTTGACCTATCTGCTGCAACTACAGCCCTCACAGAGGATACTGACCCAGATGCAGTAGCAATGTCAACACCAACCTCAGTAACCATTACTCTTGCAGAGTACGGTAACTCAGTGTTGGTAACTCGTGCATTAGAGTTATTCTCTCTTGCAGATGTTGACCCTGCAATCGCAAACATTATTGCGTTCAACCTAGCAGATTCTATTGATTCCGTAGCAATGACAACATTGCGTGGCGGTTCAAACGTAATCTACTCAGGTTCAACAGCAACTTCAACAGCAACAATTACTGCTGCTGCTACATTATCATCTGCAAACCTACGCAAGGCTGTTGCTAAGTTACGTGCTGGTAAGTCCGTTGCTCGCAAGGGTAGCCTATACTGGTGTGGTATCCACCCAGAAGTTTCACACGACCTTCGTGCTGAGACAGGTTCTGCAGGATGGTTGCTTCCTAACCAATACGGCTCTGCACAAGACCGTATCTGGGCTGGAGAAATCGGAACATACGAAGGTGCATACTTCGTAGAGTCTCCACGTCTGTACAATGCTACTGACGGTGCTTCATCTGCTCGTGTTTATCGTACAATTCTTGCTGGACAGCAAGCATTGGCTGAGGCCGTAGCAGAAGAGCCACACGTAGTAAT
>Ga0214917_10001834_pt1 | contig 26924 bp, 18 predicted proteins | sample LL_1208_BB_MetaG_FD_177983 | JGI IMG/M metagenome (GOLD analysis project Ga0214917, IMG submission 177983) | Freshwater microbial communities from Lake Lanier, Atlanta, Georgia, United States - LL_1208_BB | ecosystem: Environmental > Aquatic > Freshwater > Lake | place: USA: Georgia | collected... | reverse complement strand
CCCGGGCCTTGCGCATCTCCGGCTCGTCCGGGGTGAAGCCGGCCAGCTTCAGGCTGAAGTAGGCTTTGACCGTGGCGGTGACGTTGCTCGGTCCCCCGGGATAAATCGGCCAGCCGCCGTCGGGCATTTGGCGCTGGAGAATGTGACGGACGATCTTGGCTTCCTTGGCGCGGTCTACTTTGCCGCGCAGATACATCAGCAGGTGGTAATCGCAGGCCACCGTGCTGTCGACGAACAGCTCCCCTACCCAGTAGCCCTCCGGCTTCTGGAGCCCGAGAAGATAATCCCGGCAGGCGTGGACCGTCTTCTCCACCGAGGATAGGTCGACATCAGCTGGATCCAAACCCACCAGTTCAGGACTGGGCACGGCGGTCCGTTTAGCTTCTGCCGGAAGAACAGGGCTGGACATAGCCAACGACCCTAGCGAGGCGAAAAAACCGGTCAAATCGAACCGAAAATTCCTTAAGCTATTGCAGTTTAGATGCTTATGAATTAGATGCCCAGGTAATCAGTCGTAGCTCATGGGCCTGGGAAAGGGAGGGATTCGACGGCCTGACTCGGACGTTGAAGTTGAAATTCCCGGAATCTTTGACCTCCACCCGCCCGGCATACTTCATCCAGCCGTTGGCCCCTTCCCCTGTCGGTTCCAACCGGACCGCCAGGGAAGGTCCGTTGGGATCCACCGCCTTCACGTAGGCCTCCACCGCCACCTCCTCGTTCTTCAGGGATCCCAGAAACACATGGGCGGAGGCGGAAACGGTGTCCCCCACGCTCACGGTGGTGCCGTTGCCACCGTCCCAGGTCACGGCGTTCGCCTTCACCTCCGGCCAATGCTTGCGGACCCGGTCCTTCCAAACGGCCAATTCGCGGGACTTGGCGTACTTGTTTTCCGCAAACATCCGCCCCTTCTCCGCCGCCTTCCGGTAAAAACTGTCCGCATATTCGGCCACCATCCGCGAGGTGTTGTACACCGGACCAATCGTCATCAGGCTTCGCCGGACGCGCTCGATCCACCGCTTGGGCACACCGTCGGTATCCCGGTCGTAATACAGGGGCACGATCTCGTGCTGGAGAATCTCGTAGATGGAAAAGGCGTCGAACTCATCCTGAACCTCCGGCTCCAACCGAAGCGCATCCTCACCGATCGACCAGCCGTTGGTTCCGTCATAGGCCTCATCCCACCAGCCGTCCCGCACGGAGAAGTTCAGGCAGCCGTTGGTAATCACCTTCTCGCCGCTGGTGCCGCTCGCTTCGAGAGGCCGGGTCGGGTTGTTCAGCCAGACATCGCACCCGTGGTAAAGGTGGCGGGCCACGTTGAAGTCGTAGTTTTCCACGAAGACGATGCGGTTGCGGAAGACCGGCATCTCGGAAACCTTCACGATCAACTGGATCAGCTTCTTCCCGCCCTCGTCGGCCGGATGGGCCTTCCCCGCGAAGATGAACTGCACCGGGTGCTTGGGGTCGTTAACAATCGCCGCCAGCTTGTCCAGATCCCGGAACAGGAGGGCGGCCCGCTTGTAGGTGGCAAAACGGCGGGCGAAGCCGATGGTCAGGGCCTTGGGATCCAGCATCGTCTGGGCGGCGCGGATTTCCTCCGGCTTCACCCCGTTGCGAATCCGCTGGTTCTTGGCGTTTTCACGGACGAAATCGAGGAGGCGGGTCTTCAGCTTCTGGTGCACCGTCCAGTAATCCTTCTCCTTGAAAGCGACGCGCTTCTTCCACTGCGACGCCTCGGCGAGCTCCTCCTCCGTGAAGACCCCCTCCTCCTTCTCCAGAAGTTGCCGGATCTCGGGGGCCATCCAGGTGAAGGTGTGAATTCCGTTGGTGACATGACGGATCGGAATCTCCTTTTTCGGCACCCCCGGCCAGACGCTCTGCCACATTTCACGCGAGACCCGCCCGTGGATGGCACTAACCCCGTTGGCTTGGCGGGAGAGTCGCAGGGCCAGGATCGTCATGCTGAAGGGCTCCTCTTCCGGGTGGGACCAAGGCCGGCCCAGCTTGAGCAGTTCGTCGAAGCCGATGTGGCAATCGCGGATGTACTCGGCAAAATATTTCTCCATCAGCTTCGGATCGAAGGCGTCGTTGCCCGCCGGCACCGGCGTGTGGGTGGTGAAGACGCTGCTTGCGGCCACCGACTGCAGGGCCTCGATGAAGGAAAGTTTTTCCCGGGCCACCAGCATGCGGATCCGCTCCAACCCGAGGAAGGCTGCGTGCCCCTCGTTCATGTGGAAGACGGAGGGCTGCAGGCCCATTGCGTCGAGTGCCTTGACCCCGCCGATACCCAGGACGATCTCCTGCCGCACCCGCATGTCATGGTCGCCCCCGTACAGCTGGTAGGTGATGTTGCGGTCGTCCGGGGCGTTGGAGGGCAGGTCGGTGTCGAGGAGGAAAAGGCGGGTCAGGCCGATCCGGACTTCCCAGACCTTGGCCTTCACCTTCCGACCGGGCATGTCGAGTTCGACCACCACCGGTGTTTTGCCGTCCGGTCCGAACGCCTCACGCACCGGCAGATTGTGGAACACGTTGTCGACGATGTTGGCCTCCTGCCAGCCGTCCCGGTTGATCTTCTGGGAAAAATATCCAAAGCGATAAAGGAGGCCGACAGCCACAAAGGGCAACCCGAGATCGCTCGCCGATTTGCAATGGTCTCCCGCGAGAATACCCAGCCCCCCGGAATACACCGGCAGCGACTCGTGGAAACCGAACTCCGCCGAGAAGTAGGCCACCAGGGGCTGGTCTTTTTTCTCTTTGGGGAGATTTTTGGTGAACCAAGTGCCCTTCCGGTTGAGGTAGGCCTCCAGTTTGTCATGCACCTTCTCCACCCGATCCCGATAAGCCTTGTCTTTGGCGGCCGTTTCCAGGCGGGACTGCTTGATCAGGCGCAGCATTTTTACGGGGCTATGGCCACAGTCCTCCCAAAGAACAGGATCGAGTTCCTTGAATAGTTCCAAAGCGTCAAAGTTCCAACTGAACCAGAGGTTGAAAGCAATCTGCCGGAGCGCTTCCAAGCCTTCCGGAACTCTCGGAACTACAGAGACATGAAAAGGCCACTTCTGGGCCGTCACGACAGGCGTTGCCATAAAGGGGTGAGAATGAATAAGTTAGCATGGATTGGCCAGCAGAAATTCCGGGTTTTGTTAGGGCAGCCACCACGAAGGCCGACTCAATCAAGTTTAAGATATCCGGGATGCCTTGAAGCGGGTTAGGGATAACCCGCCCTGCCCAACTATTTAATCAAGCCCTGGATCTCTTTGAACTTCGGATGCTCCGCGCTCTCCAACAGCTCAAACAAAACCGCCTCCGTGGAAGCCACCACAATCCCGTCCTGTCTTATTTCCTGCAGGGCCAGTTGCCGGTCCGCGTCCTTCCGGGAACCGACCGCATCCGCCACAAGCACCGGTTGGAGCTCCTTGAGCCGAAGATCATATACCGTTTGGCGCACACAAACGTGGGCCTCGCATCCGGCCACCAGAATCCGCTTTTTTCCCAGTCCCTTGCCGACTTCCGCTGCGGAGAAAGCGCTTTTGGAAACCGGGCTCACCTTTCCGGCCGCCTGCAGAATTCCGGGCAGGGTTTTGCCCAATTTCGCCGGGACCTGCTCGGTGATCGCCACGGGAATTTCCAAAAGTTTCGCCGCCTTGACCAGGATCTCCACCCGTTCCGCCCAATCCGAAGGCTCCTTCACCGCAGCCACCAGTTTCTCCTGCACATCCACCACCAGGAGACCGGTTTCGGAAATTTTGAGCCGCCAGGACATTTATCCTTCCTCGGAGGACGACGATTGCAGCGAGGCGATCACATTCAGATCCTCCAGCGTGGTGACATCGCCCTTCACCGCCCCGCCGGCGGCGATTTCCTTGAGCAGACGTCGCATAATCTTCCCGCTCCTCGTCTTGGGCAGGGCTTCCGCAAAACGGATCTGGTCCGGCTTGGCGATCGGTCCTATCTCCTTGCTGACCTGCTCACGCAAAGCCGCGACCAGCTGGTCCCCGGCCTTCTGTCCGGCCTTCAAGGTCACAAATGCCACCACGGCCTGACCTTTCAGATCGTCCGGCCGACCCACCACCGCCGCCTCGGCTACCGCCGGGTGGGTGACCAGGGCGCTCTCCACTTCGGCCGTGCCCAGCCGGTGCCCGGAGACGTTCAGCACGTCGTCGATCCGGCCGATCACGCGGAAATATCCGTCCTTGTCCCGCTTGGCCCCGTCCCCGGTGAAATAACAGCCACGCACCTCGCTCCAGTACTGCTTTTGATACCGTTCCGCATCACCATAGATCGTCCGCAACATCGAAGGCCAGGGTTTCCGAATCACCAGCTTGCCCTGCACACCGTCCCTCACCGGCTTCCCCTTCTCGTCCACCACCGCCAGATCCGCGCCGAAAAAAGGCAGCCCGGCCAATCCCGGCTTCATCACATGGATTCCCGGCAGGGTCGTCAGCATGTGGCTCCCCGTTTCCGTCTGCCACCAAGTGTCCACGATCGGACACCGCCCCCCACCCACCACGCGGTGATACCAAAGCCAGACCTCGGGGTTGATGGGTTCCCCCACGGACCCCAGCAATCGCAACGACGAGAGGTCGTGCTTCTCCACCCATGGGTCGCCCCAGCGGATAAAGGCCCGGATGGCCGTCGGGGCGGTATAGAAAATGGAAACACGGTGCTTGGCGATGATCCGCCAGAAGCGGTCCGGTTCAGGTTGGTTGGGAGCCCCCTCGTACATCAGGGTGGTCGCCCCGTTGCTCAACGCGCCGTAAACCGCATAGCTGTGCCCAGTCACCCATCCCACATCGGCAGTACACCAAAAAAGATCCGTTTCCTTCAGGTCGAAAACCCATTTTGTGCTGAGGTGGGCCCCCAACAAATAACCGGCGGTGGAGTGCAGGATGCCCTTCGGCTTCCCCGTGCTACCGCTGGTGTAGAGGATGAAAAGCGGATCCTCGCTCTCCATCTTTTCCGCAGGGAAATCGGGAGCCTGATGGTCGGTGATTTCGTGCCACCAGCGGTCAATCTCGTTCAGCTTCTCCACCGTCCCGGTCCGCTTCAGGACGATCACTCGCCGGACATCCGGACATCCGGACATGGCCGCATCCACGTTCTTCTTCAGCGGGACCACCTGACCCCGTCGATAACCGCCGTCCGCCGTGATCACGATCTTGGCACCACAGTCATGGATCCGGTCCTTCAGGGCCTCGGCGCTGAACCCGCCGAACACCACGCTGTGGACGGCTCCGATCCGGGCACAGGCCAGCATGGCAATGGCCGCCTCCGGCACCATGGGCAGATAGATCATCACCCGGTCCCCCTTGCGGATCCCCTCACCCCGGAGGGCATGGGCGAAACGACAGACCTCGTCGTGGAGCTGCTGGTAAGTCAGCACCCGCACGTCCCCCGGTTCCCCTTCAAAAACGATGGCCGCCTTGTGCCGGCGCGGCCCGTTCAGATGCCGGTCCAGACAGTTATGGCTGAGGTTAAGCCGGCCACCGCCGAACCACTTCGCAAACGGTTCCTTCCACTCGAGAACCTTGTTGGGTTCCTGAAACCAGCTCAACTCCTGCTTGGCCATCCGGCCCCAGAATTTCTTGGGATTCTGCACCGACTCCCGGTGTAGTGCTTTGTATTTGGCCGGGCTGGCAAAAACCGACTGTTTCGCAAAGGCTGCGGAGGGTCGGAATTTGGTTTCGGAAGCCATCTATTTTCCTTTCTTCAGAGCGCCTTTCAGCTGTCTGAGAATTTCCTCCGTCGGTGCCAGCCGTCCCGGCCCCTCCGCCCCGCAGGCCAACCGACCTTCGGCCGGGCCGGCCCAAATCACCCCGCGTGACGACAAGATCTTCACATTTTCCTTGGTGGCCGGATGGGTCCACATGTGGGTGTTCATGGCCGGGGCGAAAACCAGGGGGGCCCGGGTCGCGAGCAACACCGCCCCCAGCACGTCCCCGGCCAAACCATGGGCCGCCCGGGCCAGAAAATCCGCGCTCGCCGGCGCCACCACCACCGCCGAGGCGGTTTGGGCGAGATCGAGGTGCGACATCCGCCCGCCTTCGCCCTCCTCCCACAGGGAGCTGTGAACCGGGCGATGGGTCAGTGCCGCCAGGGTGAGCGCGGGCAAAAAACGGGCACCGTCGGACGTGAGGATGGCGTGGACCTCCCACCCTTCCTTCACCATGGCGCTGGCGAGATCCGCCGCACGGAAGGCGGCGATGGAGCCGGTCACGCCAAGCACAATCCGGGGCGCTTCTTTTTCAGCCATGGCTGAGATTGAGCCTCCGGCTCAGGTAGCGCTCCGCGCGGATGATCGCGCGGAATTTGATCAGATCTTCCTCCATGGAACTGCTCAGGATCGTGTACCGGTACTTTTTCCAGTCGGCCATTTCGGAATCGGCCGCCCGGATCCGTTTGTCGATCTGGGCCGCAGTCTCCGTCCCCCGTCCCTCCAACCGGCGGCGCAACTCCTCGAGGTCCGGTGGCATGATGAAAATATCCGCCAGCGCTTCCCGGATCTTGGGATCCTTCGACTCTCGGATCTGCCTCGCCCCCTGCACGTCGATGTCCAAAAGCACGTCCCGCCCGGCGGCCAGATGCTCCAGGATGGGTCCCTTCGGGGTTCCATAGTAGTGCCCGTAGACATCCGCGTGTTCGAGCATGTCGCCCGCCTTCACCCGCTTCTCAAACTCTTCCCGGGCCAGGAAAAAATAGTCCGCCCCGTCCTTCTCTCCCTTGCGGATGGGACGCGTTGTGCAACTGACGGAATAGACCAGGTCGGGAGTCTGCCGCACGTTGGTGCAAAGGGTGGTTTTGCCCGTGCCTGAGGGGGCCGAGACCACAAACAGGATTCCGGAGCGGGTGAAATTATTCAAGGTTGGCCGCCTGTTCCCGCAGTTTTTCCAGCTCTGATTTGAATTCAATCGCCAGCCGGGTGAGTTCCAGTTCCCCCGATTTTGATCCCACCGTGTTGGCCTCCCGCATCAGTTCCTGGATCAAAAATTCCAGCGTCCGACCTCCGGGGGCCCGCTTTCCCGTCAATCCGAGAGCCTCGGAGAGGTGGGCCCGGATCCGGCCGATCTCCTCCGTCACGTCGCCCCTGTCGGCGGCGGAAGCCACTTCCTTGACGAGACGATCCGGCTCCAATTCAACCCCGGCCTCCTGGGCCAGCTCCTGTAATCTGGCCCGGAGTCTCTCACCCTGGTTTTTCCGCATCGCCGCCGCCGCCTTTTCCATCTTCCCCCGGACGGCCTCCATCTGTTGCAGATGCCCCTTCAGCGAACGGACCATGTGTCCACCTTCCCGCTCGCGCGTGGAAACCATCTTGGTCAGGGCAGCCTTCACGCCGGCCAGAATCTTGCGGTCATCCTTGGGCGTCAGCGGATGCGCTTGATTGGAAACCACCCCGGGCAGGCTGAGCAGGTCCGACCACGACGGCCCCCCCTGGACCCCGAGCTTCTTGCCGGCGGCGCGGAGCTGGGCGGCGTACTGTGCGGCACGGGGCAGGTCGAGACTGCGACCATTGCGGGAGGGGGCGGCCTCACTCTGCACGGCCACCGTGACTTTGCCCCGGGCCACCTGCCGGGAAACTTCCTCCCGGATCTCCCGCTCCAGCCGCGCCAGATCCCCGGGTAGATAAACGATCACCTCCAGACCCCGCTTGTTGACCGAGGAAACCTCCACCCGAAAGCCGGCATGGGGCGTCGACACCTTCGCCGAGCCAAAACCGGTCATGCTACGCATCGCAAAATCCTACGGGGAAAGCCCCCGCGGCTCAAAACCCTTTAAAGAGATTGCCGACCCCCTGCAGGATGCTGCCGGCAGCTCCGGTCGCCCCACCGGCGGCTCCCCCGGCCCCTTGCAAAACCCCGGAGGGCGCATTCAGAAGAAGATTAATCCCCGCTTGCGCCAGCATCTTGGTTACATCCATCTGTACAACCGGGTCTGACAAGGTTCCTGTGATCGTGGCCGATCCTGGAATCTTGGTGTAGTAATCGGTGTTGGATCCGATGAGTTGGGTCATCACCCCTTGGAGCTGGCCACTGCTTTGAATGGCCTCCCGAGTCAGGGCAAGGTTCACCTGAAAATCAATTCCTTGGGTCACCCAGTCCAGAGATCCGCGCATCCCCGCAGCCAGCGCCGTTCCGGAGACCTGCAGATCCTGGGTCGAGATTTTTGAACCGGAAGCCTGGAACGAGGCGCTCAGGTCGTTGATCTCACTGCCGGCAATAAAGCTGGAACCCAGAAACTGTCCGGCCCCCTGCAACGCCTTGCCGATCGCCGGGAGATTTTCCAAATGAGCCTGGTAAAGGCGGAAGTTTCCCTGCCCCGTCAGGGTCCTCTGAAGGTCCTCCAGTTTTGCCCCCGAGGCCTGACCTGTGAACTGCAAGTCTGCCCAGCCCCCCAGCGGCCCCCGGGCATCCTGGATCATAGGGCCGAGGATTGCGGCCAACGGAAACTTTTCGGCGAAAAGACGTGCCTGCAACGGACGGTCCGCTCCGCCGGTCTGCACCACCGAGCCACGGATCATCCCCCCCTGCACCTCCACGGAGGAGGGTTCCAGCAGGATGCCGTCTGGGCCATAACGGAAACGGGCAATTTTCACCGGGCCCACCCTCGCGTCGGTCAAAACCACCTGATCGAGCTCCGCGGAAATATCCAGGCGGGGGATTCGGGGTGGGCGGGCGGGATCCGACGGGGCGGACTGCCAGGCCCCGTACTGGTCGAGCACACCGCGCAGATCCAGCACCCCTTCCGTTACCTTGGTCTGAAAAAGTTCCGGACCCGCCTGCAGGGAGGAAATCTCCACCGGGTTGTCCTTGAACTCCGGAAAGGCAAGGATGGCGTTTTTCAGGACAAAAAGTTTTGTTCGATTGTCATATTCCCAATCCCCGCGGAACCGCCCGGAAAGGGGGGCCAGGTCTTTCCGCTCGGAAATCCTTGCCTCCAGCAGACTCCCGTCGATTTCGCCGGATGAGCCATGCTCTCCTGGCTCCCAGAACCCCTGACCCAGTACCACATCCCCATCCACCCAACGGTTGGGCTTGAGCCAAGGCTGGGCCAAAACCGCCACCCAGCCTTGGGAAGCCCGGCCGGATTCCCACGCCAGCGCCCCATTTCTTCGGAAGTCCAGTTTTCCAATTTGTAATTTTCCGCCCGGCCCATCCGCCGTGAGATTCAGGTCGTCCAAGGAGACAAACCCCTCCTTTCCCCAATCGATCAGGCCTTGGGCCGTGGCCTGAAGTCCAGCCATCGTCCCGATCTCCGGCAGACCAGCGGTCAGTCCTTGAGCCTGGGCGCTGAAACCAACTTTCCTCAAACCGTTCTTCGGATCCCCAACATTTGCTTTCCACAGCAGGGTCCCGGCCGAAACAAAAGGCGTCACCACAGGAACGTTTTGACTTAACGTCGCCAGGTCCGCCTTGCCGGAGACCGCCAGTCCGGGATGCGTGGCGTTTTCCGCCGAAAGCTCAAGCCAATCCAGGCCTGCCTGCCGGGAAGCCACCGCCACCTTTTGGATGGCCAGGTTGCGATCTTCGCCCAAGGCCAGATCGGCCTTCAGGCTGACTTGGTTTTCCGGCAGGCGCAGATGCGGCAGGTTGGCCGAAAGATCGGGGCTGGAGAGATCCAGTTGGGCCGCCAAGCTTCCGTTTTTTGGATCATTCTTCACCCGCAGATATCCGGACAGTGTCCCGGCGATCGAGTTCTCCTTGGCCTCCGGCAGGACCAGGGGTGCCACGATGCCCAGCGGCCAGCCACCAAACTGAATCAACCCGGAACTCGCCTGCGTCCCGGTCGGCTCCCATTCCCCTGGGCCCTTTTTCTTCAGGCTGAGCGGCGCGTCGAGCGATGCCCGCACGGCCTCCGTCCCGTCGCGGTGTTTGGCCACCAGGGCCAGGGCTTCAATCGAAAGCATTCCCTCAGAGCCCGAAGGCCAGGAGGCCTGTAGATTTCCCTCCACGGATGAAAAGTCCACCGGCCGGGGCCGCGTCGCCGTGCCAGTCTCCACGGTGATCACCCCCCGCAGATTGGCAGCGACCCGGTCATGCCGGTCTTTACGATCGAATTGGAGCGAGCCCTGGCCCGAGGCTTCGGACCACTGCCATTCGGGGGTAAAGATTTTTAGCAACGGGACCACCAAGGAGGATTCGGCCCGCGCCAACTCCAGCTTCACGCTCCCCTCATTCTTATTTGGATACCAACGCAACGAGGCCTGGCCATCCAGGAGGGGCGACCCGCCCCGGTCGGCGGAAAGGCTGATTCCCGGCAGGATCCAGCCACCCTGTTGAGCCTGGGCCTCGGAGACCAGCTTGGCCTGCCAAGGTGCCTCCTTTTCCCCGGGCCAGCGCATGCCCGTAAGCGTTAGCGACGCCAGTCCCGATCCCTTTTGTTGGGGGTTTCCGGAAAACTCCAGATGCAACTTACCCAGGCCGGCTTCGGGCCAGAACTGCGCTCCCGACCAGGCCTTTCCCAAGCCGATCAACCCAACCTCCAGGTCCCCGGCCATAAATCCCTCGCTCTTTTCCCAGTCCCATTCCGCCCGGGCGGAAAAGGAAAGATCCTCCGAGGCCCCGCCCTCCCAAGCGGCCTTCAACTGCGCAGTCTCCAAATGAAGCTTGGTGCCCCCCTCCAGATAACCCCGGAAATCCAGCGTACCCGCCTGTACGGCCAAATTGCCCTGCACCCAGCTCCCCGAGGCAATCATCGACCGGCTTTCCACCCGGCCACTCAGCCCAACCCGCGCGCCCTCGATCTTCGCCGATCCATTCGCGGAAAGTTTTCCGCCCTGGACCTTGAGCTTCTGCGAATCGAAAAACAGCGGGGCCAGCGCGGCCATTTCCAAACCTCGGAGCGTCCACTGGAGGGAGGCAGGGTCCGGCGCTTCTGCCTTTGGCTTCCCCGTGATCTGCAGGAACGCCGGCCGGTCCAAGGTCAGTTGAAAATCCGCCGGTTGCCCCGTCCTCACCAAAACTCCAGCCAAACTCTCCAGTTTTAAAACGCCATGGGTTGGGCGCCATTCAGCCTTGGAGGAAAGAGTCAGCGCGGCCGGCTGGGGCGGCCAGGTCGTCCCACCCGCTGCGGCCAGTTGCACGGTCTGCCCGATCAGATCCGCCTCCACCTCCAGCGGCTTTCCCTTCCCGCTGCCCAGTCGCAGCGTCCCGCCCAACGTCCCGTAGACGTTCTCGATTCCACGCGGCTGAAGGAAAATTCCGGCGAGTTGCAGATCAGTCGGCTTCAGTTCCAGGGTGGCGGACCAGTTTCCGTCCGCTTCATAGGTCCCTCCAATCTGCGCAGCCAACCGGATCCCGCCCAATCCCTGCCAATCCATCTGCAGTCCCTCGACCTTCCAATCTCCTCTTGCGCTGCGGCCGGCCTGACCCGCCACCACTAGCCGACAGGGGGTTACCAACTGCCAAGGGGGCAGATCCACGACTGTGGAAACATCCGTGGTCAGCTTCAGGTTCCACACTTCGGCCCCAACTGCGTCCTTGGCCTTGGTGGCTGTGGCCTGTGTCGTGGTGGCTAACTCCTGCTGCCCTGGGCCATTCCAGTCCAACCGGCCGAGCTGCACTTGGATCTCCCGGGGCGTCCGTCCATCCCATCCTTCGGCTGAGGCGTGGGCCGATTTCACAATCCATGCCCCCTTCTCGGTCCGCAACCTCCCCTCCATCAGATCCACTGACGCCTCCCGCAGCGAGAAAGGAAGGGAAAAGGTCTGAGCCGGCCCTCTCTTTTTAGCCGAGGGTATTTCCAGATCGACCATAGCGAAGCGGAAGTCGGCCCGCAGAATCTCGGGCCGGCCGGTCAGCAGTCGGAAAGGGTCGAACTCCACCTTGGCTGAATCCATCGCGATTCTGGATTTTTTCTCATCCACCGCCTCCAGCCCCTGAATCTCCAGCGTGCCGAAAGCCGAAAGTCGGGCCGCCACGGCCTGTGCCTTCCACCCGGCCAGCTTGGCTGCCACCGGCACGGTGATTTCGCAAAACACCGTGGGTTGAAAAAGAAGCGTTCCAACCGATCCCAATACCACCCCCACCAGGGTCAGAAGAAATTTCCAGAACTTCATGGGACAGAAATTATGTCCCGCCTGTATCCCTCCCCGCAACCACGGAGGAAATCTCGCCTCCCATGCCCTTTCCTCTTAATTGGAGGCATGACCCTAAATGTTTGGCGGTGCTTGGGGATGGCGGTGCTGACAGCCCTACCCCTCTCCGCTGCCGAGGTTCCCGATCTACGCGCTCTTGCCAAACAAGCCCGCCCCGCGGTCTACCTCCTCGCAATTCAGGACGAGGACGGCGAGGTCAAAGGGTCAGGCACCGGTTTCCTGGTCTCGCCCGACGGACTCCTCGTAACCAACCACCATGTGGTGGCCGGCGCCAAACAGATCCTTGCCAAGGCTGAAAACGGCGGCCTCTTCCCCGTGATCCGGGTGGTCGCCACCGACCCAGCCAACGACCTCGCCCTGCTCCAACTGGAAGCCAAGGATCTGCCCTGCCTTACCCTCGCTCCGCCCAACTCGGCCGAGGCCGGCACCCGCATCGCGGTCATCGGCAGCCCCCTCGGCCTCGAGGGGACCCTGACAGAAGGCATCATCTCCGCCCGCAGAAAACTTCCCGGCCAAAAACGCGAGGTTCTTCAGATCAGTGCGGCCATTTCCCAGGGCTCCAGCGGCTCACCGGTACTGGATCCCCAAGGCCGGGTGGTGGGCGTGGCTTCCTTTCTGTTGGCCGAAGGCCAAAGTCTTCACTTTGCCACCCCCGCGGAAAAGTTGCAGGCCCTGCTCCAACGCGTGAACTCTTCCACCAGACCCCCGAAACCAGCACTCGCCACCACCGCTTCCCCAAAGAGCTACACGGTTCGTGCTGGCGACACCCTCACCCGCATCAGTCGGGAACTAAATGCGCGGGGAGTCACAGCCACGCCCGAACAACTGCGCACCTTGAACCAGCTGCCCACCAACGCCGTCATCCGTCCGGGACAGATCCTTAAAATCCCTTGATCCATGAAGTCCGCGCTCCCGCCCGGGTCTTCCCGCTTTCTGGTCAAACCCCTCCCCGGCTCCACTGGCTTCCTCAGCCGTATCTTGGTGGCCACCCGAAAAGGCGATTCCCGCCGCTACATCCTGAAAATCGGCAGCGATATCCCCCAACGCCGAAAATGGGCCGGAGAACTCCGCGTCTTCGACCGGGAGTTGGCTGCCTACCGCCTGCTCGCCCCCCTGAAAGGCAGACTGTCCCCGCGGCTGTTTTCAGGGGCTACCACCGACCGCGGGTCCAACGGCCTGTTTCTTCTGGAGTTCATTCACCGGGCCAGGAATCAGGATCAACTCATCGGCCTGACCGGACCGGAACTGGCCTCGGCCGCCCGCAGCATCGCCCACATCCACGCAAAGTTCTGGAACTCACCTGCCGTGAAAAAGGCGGCCGGCCTTCCCCGCCACCACTACATGAGGGCCCACGAAACCCAACGCTATCTGCCCGCTTTTCTGCGCTGGGCCAAACTTCCCCTTAAAGACGCCAAGTTGTTCCGAAGTCTCCCTAAGCAGGCAAAAAAGGCCCTGACTCGACTGCGTCAAGGGCCTCTTACCCTCGTCCACGGCGATCTGCGTTCAGACAACATCTTCTACGGACGGAAATCGGTCCGGTTCATCGACTGGGGCCTCTCCCTGGCCGGCAACGCGGCGTTCGATCTTGCGCGGCTCGCCGGAGGCAGCGCCCGGAAACCGCTTTCCCTGCCCGAACACGTCGATCTTTTCCAACTCTGGCACCGGGAACTCCTTCGCCGGGGAGTCCGGCGCTACCCGGTCCACAAAGCCTGGCAGGACTACCGCGACGCCGTCCTCGTCACCCTCACCATCCCCGTCACCAATGCACCAACTTTGGCGAAATTTTCCGCCCGGGGCGCGAAAATGGCGGTCCTCATCAAGAAGCGGTTTCTTCTCGCAGCTACTGAGATGGGGGCCGGCTAGGGTAGCTCGCCTTGGGGGCGAAGGTCGGGGTTACTGGCACGCCTCGCACTCCCCACCGTTTCGCATCGCCTCCAGGGAGCACGCCATTTTCTGCTCGGCGGTGTACTCCTTTTTGGGCGCCTCGGCTGCCGGAGCCTCGCCTTCCTGCAGGGATGCCTTCACCTCCTTCTTGAGCTTCACCGTGGCCTTCTCGATGTTGGAGGCCCCGAGCGTGCGGAGGTAGTAAGTGGTTTTTAGGCCCTGATGCCAGGCCAACCGGTACATCCGGGAAAGGACCTTGAGATCAGGCTGACCCAGGAAAAGATTGAGGGACTGGCTTTGGTCGATCCACTTCTGGCGCCGGGCTGCCGCCGCCATGATCCATTCAAAGCCGACCGCGAAGGCCGTCAGATACCGCTTCTTAAGCTCTTCAGGCATGCCCTCGACCGGACCAAGCTCCCCGTCAAAATACTTCAGCTGATCAACCATCTGCTGGTTCCAAAGCCCTGCTTTTTTCAGATCGCGAACCAGGAACGGATTCAACACGATGAATTCGCCGGAGAGGTTGCTTTTGACAAACAGGTTCTTGTAGGTCGGCTCGATGCAGGGAGATGTGGCCGTGATGTTGGAAATCGTCGCCGTGGGTGCGATCGCCAACACATTCGAGTTCCGCATCCCGTGGGCGCGGATTTTCTCGCGTAGCGGTGCCCAATCCATCCGGCCGCCCCGCGGAACTTCCACCGGCACACCCCGCTCCTGCTCGAGCATGTCCAGCGTATCCTGGGGCATCAGACCGCGGTCCCACTTGGATCCGCGGTAACTTGAATACGTGCCCCTCTCCGCCGCCAGATCGCTGGAAGCCTCGTAGGCATAGTAGGCGATGGCCTCCATCATCTCGTCGTTGAATTCGACCGCCGCCTCGGAGGCGAAGGAAAGGCCCTTCATGTAAAGGGCGTTCTGCAGTCCCATCACCCCCAGACCGATCGGTCGATGCCTGGAATTGGCCGTCTTGGCCGCCTCGGTCGGGTAGAAGTTAATGTCGATCACGTTGTCCAGCGCCCGCACCGCCACCCGGACGGTCTCGCGCAACTTGGGAAGGTCCAGAGACCCGTCAGGCTTGAGATGGGTGTCGAGGATGATGGATCCAAGATTGCAGACGGCTGTCTCATCCTTGCCGGTGTTCAGGGTGATCTCCGTGCAGAGGTTGGAGCTGTGGATCACGCCGGTGTGATCCTGGGGACTGCGCACATTGCACGCGTCCTTGAAGGTGATCCACGGGTGACCCGTCTCAAAGAGCATCGCCAACATCCGCTTCCATACCTCGATCGCCGGAACCTGCTGGCCCCAGATCTCGCCCCGCTCCGACTTCTTTTCGTACGCCAAGTAAGCCTCTTCGAACTTCTTGCCGTAGGTATGGTGCAGCTCCGGCACCTCACTGGAGCGGAAGAAGGTCCAATGCTCCCGCGCCTCCATCCGTTTCATAAATAAGTCGGGAATCCAGTTGGCCGTGTTCATGTCGTGGCAACGCCGCCGGTCGTCCCCGGTGTTCTTTCGGAGCTCGAGGAAATCAAACAGGTCGTTGTGCCAAGTCTCAAGGTAGGCACAGCCGGAACCCTTCCGCTTGCCGCCCTGATTCACTGCGACCAGCAAATCGTTATGCAGCTTGAGGAATGGAATGACCCCCTGGCTCTCCCCGTTGGTTCCGCCAATGTAGCTACCGGTCCCGCGCACGCTCGTCCACGAGCCGCCCAGACCACCGGCCCACTTGGAAAGCATTGCATTTTCGGCCACGCCCCGCTGCATGATCCCGTCGATCGAGTCATCGACCCAGTAGAGGTAGCAGGAGGAAAGTTGGCTATGGTTCGTGCCGGCATTGAACAAAGTCGGCGTGGAGGAGCAAAAGCGGCGGCTCTTGTAGAGGTTGTAGAGCTCAATCGCCCGCTGCTCGCGCTCCTTCGGCTCGGCGTGAAATAGCCCCATCGAGACCCGCATCCAGAAGAACTGGGGGGTCTCTAGCCGCCGGGTGGTTGCCGCCTTCTTGTCGATGATCAGGTAGCGGTCGTACAGCGTCTGCACGCCAAGGAAGTCGAACTCCAAATCGGCCAACGGGTCGAGGGCCGCGGACATTTTTTCCAGGTCGTACTTGAGAAGATCCTGGCTGAATCGCCCGATGGAAATGCCCCGCTCGATGGTCTCCCGGAACCGCCGACGGTGAAAGTCCCGCAACGCCCCCACGCCATCCCGCACGATATCCCAGCCCAGCACTTCCTCATAGATGAAGGAGAGCTGGATCCGGCCCGCAAACTTGGCGAAATCCGCATCCTTCTCGATCAGCGTCTTGGCATTCAGGCTGATCGTGTTGTTCAGGTCGGCCTTCTTGATCCCGTCAAAAACCGACCGGCGAAGCTCCTTTTCAATCTCCCCCGCCCCCAGGCAAAGGTCTAAACCGATCGAAGCAAACTCGATCCGGGCCCGAAGGTCGGCTCCATCCCAAAGGTACGTGGTCCCGTCCGCATTGGTGACCACCACCATCCCTTCATTGGTTCCGGCGGAGGTTTCAGTGTCCTCGCCGCGGGCTTTTTTCTCCCGCAGTTCGGTGCGCATGGCGCGGTAAAGGATATAACGCTCCGCCACCTTGTAGTGGCCGGCGCGCATCAACTCTTCCTGCACGATGTCCTGGACCTCCTCAATGTGAATGGTCGCATGCCCAAGCTCGATCACCCGCAGGGTTGCGCCGCGGGCAATGGCCGCCGCCGGGGCCGAATCCATCCGGAGGGCCAAGAACGCCTGCCGGACCGCCACCTCGATTTTCGACTCATTCCAAGGCACCGCCTGCCCCATCCGGCGGATCAGCTTGGTGGTGCAGACGGGGGCGTCGCCGTCGATGGGGTTGTCCTCCAGGCGCCGCTTGCGCTCCACCACTAGGCTTCGAGCCACATCATAAGCGTTATTGTCCACAAGGGTTTTCTCCACGAGGGTCCGCAGATCCTCGATCTTGAGCCGCAACGGCCGTTCGGCCAAGGCCTGCCGGGCGAGATTTTTTCCCACCTCGGTGCAGATCCGGGCCACCCAGCGGCGGTTGGATTCCGTAAAAATGGAGTCCTGCCCCTTGGCCTTGAGCAGGCGGGCCAGACTGCGACCAACCATCTCGGCCACCTCGGCCAGGCTGAAGGCATGGTGGCTTTCCCCGTCGATGACCTCGATTTCCGGCAGGTCGACCTGCACATCCTCGATGGTCTTTCCCCACTCCGCCGGAGTCCCCTCCGGAAGGTTCAGAAAACGCTTCATCGCCAAATCCACATCCACTTCACGCCGGTCCATCTTCATATCTGACTCTCTTTCTGCTGGTGTTGCTTTGAAAAATTAGAGCTCGTCGTCGTGCACCGCCGCCAACGCCGAGGACTTCTGGTACTCCGTCACCCGACCCTCGAAGAAGTTTTGCTCCTTCTTGATGTCCATCATCTCGGCGAGCCACGGAAGGGGGTTGGCCACCTCGCCGCGCAGCGGCTTCAGGCCCACACCCTCGAGGCGGCGGTCCGCGATGTAGTCAATGTAGGAGGTGAACTCTTCGAGGCTCAGGCCAACCGCATTGACCGGCAGGCAGTCTTTGATGAAGGTTTTCTCCAGTTCCACCGCCTGCGCCATGGTCTGGCGAAGTTCTTCTTTAAACTCCTCGTTCCAGATCTCCCGGTTTTCCTCCACTAGATCCATGAACAGGTTCCGGAACACCTCGATGTGGTTGGACTCATCCCGCAGGGTGTAGCGGAACATCTGGCCGATTCCGGGGAACTTGTTCTGCCGGTAGAGCGACAACACCATTCCGAAAAGGCCGTAAAACTGTGTCCCTTCCATGCACTGGCCGAAGACAAACATGTTCTTGGCGAGAAGTTTCTTGTTCTCCGGCTTGGTTAAATCCAGGTCGCGCCGCAGGTCCTTGGAGATCCCCGTGACGAACTCGTTCTTCTTCACGATCGACTGCACATCCTCGAACATCGCCTCGCACTCATGCGGGTTGATGCCCAGCGAGCTGATCATGTAGAGCAGCGAGTCGGCGTGGATATTCTCCTCGTGGGCGTGGCGCCCCAGCACCAGCTTCAGCTCGGGCGCCGTCACCAGTTCCCGCACCACGTGCTGGATGTTGTCGCCGACAATCCCCTCGGCAGCGGAAAAATAGCCGATTCCCATCCGGATGATCCAGCGCTCCACATCGCTCACCGCCTTCGCGTCTTTCCACTGCTCGATATCCTTGCCCATGCCGATGTCCTCGGGCTCCCAGTGGTTGGCCTTCATCTTGCGGTAAAGGTCGTACGCCCAGGTGTATTTCAGGGGCAGCAGATTGAAGGTCATCGTCTCCTTGCCGAGGATCACCCTCTTTCCCGCAAATGCGGCTTCAGCCTTCTTTTTATCGAGGACGAATTTGCGCCCCCCCACGGTGAATTCGGTCTGCATCATGATTTAGCTCTCCATTGAACGGCCCGATGGAAACGCGTCGGCATCGCTCCCACCAAGGTCGTGATTTTGGTGATTTTTACGCAGGATTGCGTAAATTCATTCCCTAGCCGACTGCACCATTGAATTGTGGTGTTTTTCTTCAAGAGGACTAGATGTAGTATGCAATAAGGGCCTGTCAACACCCGTCCCTAAATTTTTTTATTTTGTGCGGATATTGCTTAAATAAAGGCAAATAGGTCGGATTCCCCCTCGTACACCACCCGCTATTTCTTCACCTACTTATTCACCAAGCCCAGTTCCCCTTTGAACTTTTCCAAATTCGTCACCGTTTTGTCGCAATTGGTAGATCGAAAATTAAAATATCCTGCTCCGCTGGCGGGGTCCGTTGTCCCCCAACGTCACGCGCTGGGGTTTGTATTCGGGCGGTTGAGGATAATCTCTCCTGCTTGGTCTCCAGGTTCGCGACTCCCTTCACCTTTATCTTAATCCCGCCCCACCTCCCGCCTTCCTCTTTCCAGCCTTTTTTTATTTCGGCACCGCACATGCTCCACCGTGCTTTTGATGGTATTTTTGATGATACTCCTCCGCCGCCGTGTACGGCCCCGCCAAATCCACTTGGGTCACAATCGGCCGGGAAAACTTCTTCGCCTCCGTCAAATGCCTGATCACTGTCCGTGCGGCCGCCTCCTGTTCCGGCCGTGTGAAATAGATCGCCGAACGGTACTGGTCTCCCACGTCCGGGCCCTGCCGGTTCAGCGTCGTCGGGTCATGGATCTTGAAGAAATACTCCAGCAGCTTTTCCGTGCCGATTTTGACGGGTTCATACTCCACTTTCACCACCTCGGCATGACCTGTCCCATGCCCGCACACTTCCTGATAGGTCGGGTGCTTTGTCCATCCCCCCGAATAACCCACCTCCGTGCTCGTCACTCCCGGCAGCTCGTCAAACGCCGCCTGCACACCCCAGAAACACCCCGCCCCGAGCAGGAGCGTCTCGCTTTTCGGCGTGGGACCCGCTTCCTGAAAATTCAAAACTGCCGAATTGATGCAGTACCTCAACCCGGTCGGTTTGGGTCCGTCGGGAAAAACGTGCCCCAGATGCGTCCCGCATCGGACGCAGTGCACCTCGGTCCGACTCATTCCGTAGGAGTTGTCCGTCGTCTCCCCGATATTCTCCTCGGCAAACGGCTGAAAGAAACTCGGCCAACCGGTGCCCGAGTCGAACTTGTCGTCCGACTTGAACAGCGGCAACCCGCACCCCGCGCACGAATAGACGCCGTTCTTCTTGGTGTCGTGAAACACTCCGCAAAACGCCCGCTCCGTCCCATGCGTTCTGCCGATTCGAAACTGCTCCAACGTCAGCCGATTGGCCCAATCCTTGTCGGACCTGATGACGGATGGAACTTTGATTGCGGACCCGGCTTTTAACCCCGCCTCCAAAAGCCTGACCTGAACCTCTTTCGGTTGAGGTTTTTTCTCAGAAGCCCCTGCCATAAGACCATCGTAGCCCATCCACCAACCGCCGACGAGCAACAGAATCCCAAAACTGATGAGAATCTGGGCCATCTTTTTCATATCTCTTTAGACTGCCTTGAGTCGCGGACTGTTCAAACTTCCCCCCGTTTTCCCGCCTGACCCCTACCGCTTTCGTAAACGTAAACGAACCGCCCTACGCCCTCGCCTCCACCTCCACACCTGTGTACTTCGCCGACTGCTCATCCGCATGATAGGAGCTCCGTACCAACGGCCCGCTCTCGCACACGCCGAAGCCCAACGCCAACGCTCTCTCCTTCCACCTTGCAAACTCCTCCGGCGTGACCCACCGGTCGATCGGCAGATGCTTTGGCGTCGGTCGCAAATACTGGCCGAGAGTCAAAATATCCACCTTCTCCTCCGCCAGATCTTGTAGGGTTTCCTCAATCTCCTCCTCCTTTTCCCCAATCCCCAGCATCAGCCCCGTCTTGGTCACAAATCCCCGCGCCTTGGCCCGACGCAGCACCTCCAGACTTCGGTCGTACCTTGCCTGCACCCGGACAGGCTTTTGCAGCCGCTCCACCGTCTCCATGTTGTGATTCAGAATATCCGGCTCAGCATCCAACACGGTACTGAGACAACTCTCCTGACCCTTAAAATCCGGGATCAGCACTTCGATATGGGTCTCCGGATTCACGTTGCGCACGGCCCGAACAGTCCGCGCCCAGATCTCCGCCCCGCCATCGGCCAGGTCGTCCCTTGCCACGGAAGTGATCACCGCGTGCTTGAGACCCATGATTCGAACCGCGTCCGCCACCCGGGCTGGCTCTCCCCAATCCACCTCGCCCGGCTTGCCCGTGGCGATGGCACAAAATCGGCAGGAGCGAGTACAGGTATCCCCTAAAATCATGATCGTGGCCGTTCCCCGACTCCAACATTCCCCCAGATTCGGGCAGTGGGCACTTTCACAAACCGTATGTAAACGGTTCTCCTGCACGAGGTTTTTAACCTTCAAATAATCCGGACCTCCCGGGATCTTGGCCCTCAACCACGGCGGTTTACGCTCCATTCCTGAAAAATAGCGGCTTTTTGTTGGAAGGCCAAGCGATGGTCTTGTGCTAAAAATACCTCTAGTGCTTAGGACACCAGAGCTTTTGTCGCCTGCGGGTGACTGGGACTGCCTCAAAGCGGCCGTTACGGCCGGAGCTGATGCGGTTTATTTCGGCCTCCCAGCTTTTAACGCCCGCCTCCGGGCGGAAAACTTCACCGAGGAAGACCTCCCACAGGTCATGAACTACCTCCACGCGAGGGGGCGCCGCGGTTACCTCACCATGAATGTTCTTATCTTCCCTTCCGAACTCGCCGAGGCCGAGAGGCTCCTTCGCCTCGTGGCTCAGGCTGGGGTCGACGCCCTGATCGTCCAAGACCTCGGCCTCGTCCGCTTGGCCAAGGCCGTCTGCCCAAACGTCGCGCTTCACGCCTCCACTCAGATGACGCTGACCTCCCCGGAAGGGGTCGCCTTCGCCCGCCGCCAAGGCCTTCATCTGGCCGTTCTCGCGCGGGAGCTTTCCCTGCGGGAATTGGCCAAGTTCCCCGCTGCCAGCGAGCCCGCTGGACTACCCCTGGAGGTCTTCGTCCATGGAGCCCTCTGCGTCGCCTACTCGGGACAATGCCTGACCAGCGAAGTTCTGGGCCGCCGCAGTGCCAACCGCGGGGAATGCGCACAGGCCTGTCGCCTTCCCTACTCCCTCGAAGTCGACGGCCAAGCCCGGGATCTCGGCGATCGCTCCTATCTTCTCTCTCCGCAGGACCTCGCAGCCGTCGACGAGATCCCTGAACTGATCCGGCTCGGTCTCCGCTCTTTTAAGATCGAGGGACGCCTCAAGTCACCCGACTACATCACCGCCGTCACCTCGGTCTACCGCCAGGCCATCGACCGTGCCCTGGCGAACCATCCCGCTCCTGCATCCTCAGAGGAAAAGTACCGACTCGAAATGACCTTTAGCCGGGGCCTTTTCTCCGGCTGGTTTCACGGCGTCGATCACCAGCAGTTGGTCCACGCCCGCTTCGGAAAAAAGAGAGGCCCCCTTGCCGGCCGGATCGCACGCACGGGACCCGACTGGGTGGAGCTGGACAACTCCCTTGTCAGCCTAAGCCCAGGCGACGGGGTGGTCATCGACCGGGGAACCGACACCGAGAATGAGCCGGGCGGTTTTCTTTTTGGCGTCGAGGGTAACCGTCTCCTTTTTCGCCGGGGCTCTCTGCCGGCCAACACCGCTAAGCCCGGTGACCGGGTCTGGAAAACTCGCGACCCACAACTGGAAAAGCAGCTTAAAGCCGAGCGTTCCAAGGAAGTACCTGCCGCCACCATCGCACTCGACCTCCAAATCTCCGGCCGGTGCGGTCAGGCCCTTCAGGTGGAGGGAAGATCAAGCAGGCAAAAGGCGACTGTTTCTTCTTCTGTTCCCCTTTCGCCGGCCAAGAACCGCCCACTCACGGAGGAAATCCTCAAGCAACAGTTTGGCCGGTTGGGTGGAACCCTCTTTCATCTCGGCCAACTCTCCCTGGATCTGCCCGAACCGGTCATCCTGCCCGTCTCGGAACTAAACCGCCTTCGCCGCGACCTCGTCTCCCGTCTGACCCCGCCATCCGAACAATCCCACTTTCCCAGGATTGTAGGACAATCCAAGGAGCCACTCGTACCCAAGCTCCTCGCCCCGATCACCACCCAGCGAACACTACGACATTCTGCCAAAAGTCGTAATGTCCCCGCGGATGTAAAGGTCTCCATCCTCTGCCGGGACGCGGACCAAGCCGAGGCCTTGCTCGAGGAAAAGCCTGATCTCCTTTACCTCGATTTTGAGGATCTCCGCCGCTTCGCCCCCACCGTCGAGGCCATTCGCCAAAAATCAAAAGTACCTATCTTTCTCGCTACTCCCCGAATTCAGAAAGCCGGTGAAACCGGCTTCTTTCGCCTGATCGAAAACGCCAAGCCCGACGGGGTCCTCATCCGCAACCTGGGCGGCCTCGACTATTTTCGCTCCCTCCAACTTCCCCTGGCGGGCGACTTCTCCCTCAACGTCGCCAACCCGCTCTCCGCCGACCTGTTTATCTCCGAAGGACTCCGCTATCTCACCCCCAGCTACGATCTGGATATCGGCCAAATCCTCGGGCTCCTCCGTACCGCCCCGCCGGAATGGTTCGAACTCACCCTCCACCAGCACATCCCGATGTTTCACATGGAGCACTGCGTCTTCGCCGCCTTCCTCTCCCAGGGGAAAGATCACCTCACTTGCGGCCGCCCCTGCGACCGCCACCGGATCGCCGTCCGCGACCGCGTCGGCGAAGCCCACCCCATCCGGGCCGATGTCGGTTGCCGCAACACCGTCTTCAACGCCCGCCCCCAATCCGGCATCTCCCACCTTCCGGACCTTCTGGCCACAGGGCTGCGCCGGTTCCGGATTGAACTTTTGGACGAATCTCCGGACGAAGCTGTCCGGCTTTACCGCGCTTACCGGGAAGCCCTCGAGGGCCGATCCGATGCCCGCCAGCTAGCCAAAACTCTTGGCGCGCGGGATCAGCTTGGCGTTTTGTCCTCCAGCTAAACTCATCAACGTTCGCGTAATCGTTAACGAACGCTGACAAGGAACGCTGTACGCTGGCTTTCTATTGCCCCTGGCCGCGGCTGAACCCCGGCTTGCCGTCAAAGTTGTAAAGGTTCTCCACCTTCACCCACTCAATACCGGTCTGCCGAATCCGGTTCAGAAGCTTTTCCAAAACCTCATGGGAGATGGACCCCGGCTTATCCTCCGGCAACTGAAAGCGGCAACGGGTCTCGTCCACGGTGAAGGTCTCCGCCATCCCGCCCGGCCACACCTTCATCCCGCGGTTCGAGAGCATCTCCAGCTTCATCCCGTCCGCCGCCAATGGCTGTAGCTTGGTCGCCAACTGATCCATGGTGCCAGTCGGCCAGAAGACGAAAATATCCGCCCCGACCAACTCCCGCTTGGCCGTGTCCCGCTTGTACGGAGGGCGTGAGGTCAGAGGCCGCGTGGGAGCCTTGGAGTAGTCCACCGGCTTGAGCTTCGAAGGCTTCTGCCCGATCCGGGCGACCACGGCTTGCCCAAACTCCTTCGTCCCCACTTTCTGCTTGGATACCCCTTCGCGGAAGATGTCGTAGGTGTGCACCCCGTCCTCGATCGTCTTGAGCCACGCGTTGTGTACCTTTTCAGCCACGTCGGCCTGCCCGATGTGGACCAGCATCTGAACCGCCCCGAGAAACAGGCCGGAAGGATTCGCCAGGTTCTGGCCCGCACGCCGTGGAGCTGATCCGTGAATCGCCTCAAACATCGCGCACCCATCCCCAATATTGGCGGAGCCGGCCAACCCGACCGAACCGGCGATCTGGGCAGCCACGTCGGACAGGATGTCGCCATAAAGATTCGGCATCACAATCACATCAAACACCTCGGGCGTGTCGGCCAGCTTGGCGGCGCCGATATCGACGATCCAATGTTCCTTCTCGATGTCGGCGTACTCGACCCCGATTTCGTCAAACACCTTGTGAAAAAGACCGTCGGTCATCTTCATGATATTGTCCTTCGTAAAGCACGTCACTTTCTTGCGGCCGTAGGCCCGCGCGTATTCGAAGGCGTAGCGGACAATTTTTTCGCAGCCGGGACGGGAAATCAGCTTGAGACACTGGGTGACGTCGTAGGTGCGACGGTGCTCAATTCCGGAATAGGTGTCCTCCTCATTCTCCCGCACAATAACCACATCCATCTTGGGATGTTTGGTCCGGATATAGGGATCATAACTCAGGCAGGGGCGGATATTGGCGTAGAGCCCAAAGGCCTTCCGGGTGGTGACGTTAAGCGACTTAAAGCCCCCGCCTTGGGGTGTGGTGATGGGTGCCTTGAGAAATACTTTGGTGCGTCGCAGGGACTCCCATGCCGAAGGTTCAATCCCGGCCGGATTTCCCCGCAAATAAACCTTCTCCCCAATTTCAATCTCCTCAATTTCCAACCTCGCCCCTCCTCCCTTCAGAATGGCCAGCGTGGCCTCCATGATTTCCGGGCCGATGCCGTCCCCGCGGGCGACCGTGATGGGAGTACTTTTTGACATAAGTCGGAAATCCTTGCCCCTCAGTATTCTGCGGTCAATGGGAAAACCTGATTTCCAAGCACACTTGAGCCCCACTTGGGCAAAACCTAGTCTTCCCAGATGCTTCGATACCTCCTCATCGCCACGGGGATACTGGCGTGGACAGCCCCTTCTCAGGCCTACGACATTGTTTTGATCTCGGGGGGACCAGCGTTGCGTTCGCACGAGCGTTTCAAGCCCAGCACCCATGACCGCTACTGGGCCAACTTTGTCGATTCCGCCCTGGCCCGGGTCAAAGAACTCCGAAAGGAGTTCGGCCCTGATGACCGTGTTACTTGGCTGGTATTCCGTCCCGCCTACGTGCGGCGCGGAATCGAGGAAAAGCAGGATTACCTCAAAATTCTTGAGGAGCGCGGCCAGGCCCACGGGTTGACTCCGATCTATTTCGATGACAAGGACCAGCTCTTCGCCCTGCTTCGCCGGGACGGCTCCAAGGAGCGCCCCAAAATCTCCCGTCTCGAGTATTACGGTCACTCCAACAAAAAATGCTGGATGTTTGACTACAGCAACCGCGTCGACGGTGGCGCCATCGAACCCCTCGTGGTCCATGTTGATGATCTGGAAAAAATCTCCGGCTCCAGCTTCACGCCGAACGCCACGTGCGTCAGCTACGGCTGCCACTCTGGGGAGGAGTTTTCCCAGCGTTGGCGAATGATCGTGGGGCGCCCCATGGTGGGGGCCGTTGGCAAGACCGATTACAGCGCCGGAGGCATGCCGAAACTCTCCGAAGGCAAGGGTGGCTCATGGGTGTACTGATCCCCCTGGTTTTGCTTTTTGCGACTACCACCGTTTCTTTCGCACCTCCTCTGGCCACGCGAACAGCAACGGACCCCTCCGGTCCGGACGAACCCTCGGTCAACTCCGCACCGGCTTCCCCGTCGGAAGCCGCTCCCGCCACCCATCCCGAACCCCAGGAGGATGAGGAGGTCCGCAAGCCGGTTCCGGAAAAGGTTCGCCGCGCCACTTTGCCGGCGGCCCTCACCCCCGCGCAACATGGACAAACCGAGGGCCCTTTTCTCATTGGTCAGCGGACCCTTGTCGAGGACTACTGTGGTTGGGGTTGGGTCCGAAAAGAGGAGGAAAAGTGGAGCAAGGCCCGCTGGGTCGCAATTGAGTACGATCCCAAAGTCTGCCCAGTTCCTCATGCTTTCCTTCCCCGACCTGGAGACGACAAGGACTACCTTTACAAACTCTACGGAGAGTTTGCCCCTTATCGCGCCTATGAACCCCAGGCCGATGTCTGGGTGGATGTCTTTCTGATCAAAGGTTTTGTGAGTCTTGGCCCGGCGGAGGAGGCCATCCGCCGCGACCCTCCGCACCACGGTAGTTCCAAGCCCAATCGTTTTGCGGAGCGGGGGGCCAATGTCCGGTAGTCTTGACCCAAGCCAAGGGAAAAGGCATGATTCACCCCTATGCGCGAGCAGATCATTCTTGAGTGCACCGAGGCCAAGGCTGAGGGGAAACCCGCTTCCCGTTACTTCGGCACCAAGAACAAGAAACTCCAAAAAGAGCGGATTGAGCTGAAAAAGTTCAATCCGTTCCTGCGCCGTTACACCGTCCACCGCGAAAAGAAGTAGGCCAACGCCTCTTCCGCCGCGCGCCCCTCACTTCCCTCTTCTATTGGCTATCTGCTGTTCCGGTTTCCATAGAAACCGGCACTAGCACCGCATCCTCCATTCCGTGAACCAGTTTCTTGTCCACCGGACACAACGTCGCCAAGGCGCCCTTGAGCACAACCTGGTCTCCGGTCACCAGATAGTAGGGGCAAAGACGTAACCGCCATCGGCCTTCCTCCATCTCTCTGGTGGTTTCGTTCCAACCGGGATGCAAAACGGCGCCCAATCGGGCAAACCTCTGCAGTAAGTGCGGTTGGGTGCTCCATTCCCCCAAAGCCCGTCGCAGCTCG
>Ga0214917_10001833_pt1 | contig 26927 bp, 20 predicted proteins | sample LL_1208_BB_MetaG_FD_177983 | JGI IMG/M metagenome (GOLD analysis project Ga0214917, IMG submission 177983) | Freshwater microbial communities from Lake Lanier, Atlanta, Georgia, United States - LL_1208_BB | ecosystem: Environmental > Aquatic > Freshwater > Lake | place: USA: Georgia | collected... | reverse complement strand
TCAGTGAGCATTATGCCGCATTTTCTATAAAAAAATCCTGTTTTGAAAATCTTAGCTAAGCTACTAAGACTATATTTAGTTAATACACGTAAATCATCGCTTGGATGCAACAGTTGAACACTGACCGAATTTGCGTATTGTGGTAAATCTGCTCTAAAATGATTTGCCGAAATGAATACCGTTAAATAACGCGCGCGCGATTGCTGTTTTCGCAGCTTTTGCCAAGCTTTTGCACAATGAAAACTAACAGCTTCTTGTAAAGCAACTAATGAAGTTTGTTTTTCTCCAAACGAACTAGAAGCAACAATTGATTTTTTTAACTGTGGGGTTTCAAGCTCTAAGCAACGCTCTCCGCTTAATTCTAAGGCTGTTCTGATTAAATTGATGTTGAATTTTCTCTTTATAAATGGCAGGGAGTTAACTAAGTCTTGTGCGGTAAAGATATTATAATCATTTAATTGTTTTGACCACTGACGACCAATACCCCACACATCAGCAATCGCAATTCTATTTAGCCAATCTGATGTATCATCAAAAGAAAATACTGGCGTAGACAACTCCTTTTTAGCAATGTAATTTGCGACCTTGGCTAACGTTTTAGTGGCACCTAGGCCAATTGACGTCGGAACACCCGTCCATTGATAAATATTTTTTTGTAATTGCCTACAAAAAGCCTCACGATGCTGGGGCGGCATCGTCGACAAATTCAAAAAGGCCTCATCAATAGAATAAATCTCCATATCCGGCCAACTCAACTCAATAGAGGTCATAACCCGTGCAGATAAATCACCATACAAAGCAAAATTAGAAGAAAAAACATGCACATGATGCTTTTGACATAATGCTTGTATTTTAAAGTACGGCACCCCCATTTTAATGCCTATTAGTTTAGCCTCATTTGAACGTGCAATAACACAGCCATCATTATTCGATAGCACAATAATCGGTTTTTGGTATAAATCTGGACGAAAAACTCGCTCACAGCTTGCATAAAAATTATTACAATCAATCAGCGCAAACATTTATTTTGCCTCGTGAATAACATAGGACACCACTCCCCAAATAACCATATCTTGCTCTGTAATATTTATAGGTGGATACGCAGCATTTTCTGCAAAGAGTTTAATCTCTCCGCCGCGCTTATATAAACGTTTGACAGTTAATTCTCCATCTAATGCTGCAATGACTATTTTCCCATCACAAGGCTCTATGCTCTTATCCACAATAAGCAAATCGCCAGAATGAATGCCGGCATTGACCATAGAATCACCTGAGGCACGCACAAAAAAAGTTGCGGCGGGGTGTTTAATCAGGTAGCTATTTAAATCTAACTTCATTTCTAAATGATCATCGGCCGGGGATGGAAATCCCGCACTAACTTTATTAGAATACAAAGGCAGCTCATATGTCTTTTGCATGATTGTTACCAAGGATGAAATAATTAAAATTATGGAGCAAGATGCTTAATTTGTAAATAAAGTGCCTGCAAAACAATAAAAATTACAACAATAATTTCTGGTAAGGTATTGATTTATCTCTAAATCATGCGATGATCATAGCATAATTAATGAAGTATAAACTATTTTGAACTTATTAAGAAAATACATCAAGCCGAGCAACTTATTTGGTATGTTTTTGGTTATTCATGTACTAATATGGACTTTGGTTCCCTATTATACCAGAACCTCATTACACCACGATGTCTTAGAAGGTATTGCACAAGGATTAGCTTACCAATTTGGCTATTCTAAACATCCCTTCTTATCCATGTGGGTTATAGCTTCTGTGTGGCGTTTTATCGGTGAGCATGACTGGATAATTTACTTATTTTCTCAATTAATCATGTGTAGTGGCTTTTATTATATCTGGAAATTAAATTACGCCTTATTGTCTCCATGGAAAGCTCTACTAGCAACTATAATTTCAGATGGGCTAGTAAGTTTTAATATCAATGCTAACATTCTTACCCCTGATACTTTTCAAATTCCATGTTGGGCGGCTATTGGCTATTATCTCTACAAGCTAGCCTGGCAACCTAATCAAAAAAACTGGATGATCCTGGGTATGCTGTTTGGCCTAGGCTTCCTAATCAAATATCAAATAATTGTTTTAATGATCTCTTGTATTATCTTCATTTATTCAACTGAAGCGTTAAAAAAACACTTATTCACAACCAGACACTACATGAGTATTTTAATATTTATACTAACCATATCACCGCATATCATTTGGATATTTAAAAGCAAATTTGCCAACTTTAATTATACCCATGATGTCCTTTTGCACGGCAAAGGCCTATCGCTAAGTAAACTATTGCTGTTTTATTTGGAAAACACCCTGGCCTACTGCTTACCAGTTGTGCTTTTATTTATCATTACTTTTTTAGCCGCAAAAACCAAACAAAGAACGATTAGTTCATTAAACAAGAAATTAATAATCTGTTTATCATGGGGACCTTGGCTGGTGACGTTAATGCTGTTAATAATATTTAAGATAGATATTTATGCCCGCTGGATGACGCCTTATTTCTCATTTTTAGGCACTTTTTTACTAAGTTTTTTCTCTATCCAATTAAAAGTAAAACATATATATCGCTTTGGCGGTTTATTTGCAGCAGGCACCATGCTATTAATCATGACTAATTTCTTCCGTCCTATTAGCAACCCTCATTGCGATGCCTTTTATCCAAATAAAGATATAGCCAAATTTATTAACACTGCTTGGCAAAATGCAGCACACCAGCCGCTGCAATATATTGGTGGAAGTAGATATTTAGTAGCGGCAATAGTTCCATATATTTATCCAGCCCCACAACCATTTTTTAGTCTAGACGCACGCAAAAATCCCTGGATTGACATCGTCCGCTTAAAACAGACTGGCGGCGTGCTAGTTTGGGATATAAACTCCAACTATGCTTGGGATAGAGAAACATTATGCTATGGTAAACCACCCGAGAACTTAAAAGGATTGTATCCTTTTATAAACGATATACAAACAAAAGTATTTTATACAGCCAAACAGCATCCTATTGAAATAGCTTATACAATAATGCTCCCTGAAACTACAGGATAGCAGACAGCGAAAATCGATTAACTACTTGCAGTTTTAAATCTTTAGGTGCAAGATATGCGTTTTAATTACAAGCAATGCTATGGAAATCACAACGCAAATTAAAACATTTATTATGCAAAACTACGCAATTGATGTTGCTATTGAAAATAATTATCCTGAAATAATTTTGCAAGCAAACTATCCGATTGCATTTTTAAAACCAGTCATAGAGCAACAATTTCCAGCAGTAAAAATTAACATTATCCAAAACATTCCTGTGGAGCCAACCCAACTAACAGGATTAAAGCTCGCTAACGTTAAAAATGCCATTGCAGTGGTTTCTGGCAAAGGTGGCGTTGGAAAATCCACCATATCTTGTAATTTAGCTATTGCTTTACAACAAATTGGTGCGCAAGTAGGTCTACTTGATGCCGATATTTATGGACCAAGTATTCCAACCATGATGGGTATAGATTCGTATCCTGAGATCAATGACCACAATATGTTCGTGCCACCACGCGCTTATAATGTCGCCTGTATGTCAATGGGATTATTGCAAAAAGAAACTCCTCTAATTTGGCGCGGCCCAATGCTTGCCAAAACAACCTTACAACTTATCGATAAAACTGCTTGGTCTAACCTAGACTATTTGATTATCGACCTTCCGCCAGGTACCGGAGATATTCCACTGAGTTTAGTGCAAAAAATTCCACTAAGTGGTGCAGTTATTGTTACAACCCCCCAAACCATCGCAACGCTGGATGCTGAAAAAGCCATTCAAATGTTTCTAAAAACTCATGTTCCAATCATAGGCATAGTAAATAATATGGCGTGGTACGAATGCCAAAATTGTCACGATAAACACCACATATTTGGGCAAAATGGCGCACAAGAGTTAGCCAAAAAATATAATTTGCCAATATTATGCCAAATACCTTTAATAACCGAAGTGCGTCATGGCTGTGATATAGGAAAACCAAGCGCTGCACAGCCTCAAGTAGCATTTTATGATTTATGGCAAAAAGCTGCATTAAACGTTGCTATTTCTTTGCATAAAAAAAATTAAGTGTATATATGATTATTTGGATTGATGGTGATGCTTGTCCAAAACTGGTTAAACAAATACTATTTAGGGCGGCTAACAAACGCAAAGTTCCACTAATGATTGTGGCCAACCACTTCATTAGTATCCCACCATCTGCATTTATAAAAAGAGTAGTAGTTACATCTGGTTTTGATGTTGCTGATCAATACATTATTCATAAATTAAGTAAGCATGATCTGGTTATTACTAGTGATACTCTTTTAGCCGAACTGGTTATAGATAAACAAGCATTTGCTCTAAGCCCAAGAGGATTATTATATACAGAGTCAAATATCAAGCAGATTGTAGCGATGAGAAATGTAAACGAATCACTTCGGAGTTGTGGCCTCATTCAAGGCGGACCAAATCAATTACAACAGAAGGACATTGTCTTATTTTCTAATCATTTAGACCGATTAATTACTCAATACCATAAATATTAACGTTGCTTACAGAAAAAAATCTATTTAAAGAACTATAAATAAGCAATTTTCAAGTTTTTTTACAAAAAATAACAAAAATAGCTAAACAAAGGCTAGCCAATTGGTTTATCATACATCAATATTCAATTTTTTTTATTTAATCCAATGCGAAAAAAGTTAGGTTTTTTTTGGCGTACTGGCATTTGGTCTATTTTGAGCTTAGGCTTTATGATGGGTTTTATCGCAATTGTTGGCTATTTATATCTATCTAGTCAATTGCCAGATGTTGATGCACTAAAAAATGTTGAGCTTCAAGTTCCTTTACAAATCTTTACTAAAGATGGGGAACTTATTCAAGAATACGGTGAAACACGCAGAATTCCACTAACCTATCAACAAATTCCCAAAACATTGGTTAATGCCTTATTGGTAACCGAAGATCAAAGATTTTTTGAACATTCTGGCGTAGATATTTTTGGTTTGGGACGTGCCGCTTTAAAAATGCTACAAACTGGTACAAAATCACAAGGCGGCAGTACCATTACCATGCAAGTAGCTAGGAATTTTTTCTTAAACCGCAAAAAAACTTTTTTAAGAAAGTTTAACGAAATATTATTAGCAATTAAGATTGATCAAGAATTACCTAAAGAAAAAATTTTAGAACTGTATCTCAATAAAATTTATCTTGGTAACCGTGCATATGGCGTTGGTGCCGCCGCACAAATTTACTATGGTAAAGAAATTAGTCAATTAACTATTGCTGAAATGGCCATGATAGCAGGTCTACCACAAGCACCATCAGCCCACAATCCTATAGCTAATCCAGTAGCAGCTAAAAAACGTAGAAATCATGTTTTAGCGAGAATGTTTGAAGAGCAGTTAATTAACGAGCAAGAATATCAAACCGCTATAGCTGAGCCGGTGCATGCTAGCTACCATGGACCAGAGATCCAAGTTCAGGCTCCCTATGTTGCCGAAATGATTCGGCAGTCCCTCTATACACATTTTGGTGAAGAATCATATACGCAAGGTATTAAAGTTTATACAACCATTGATAGCAAATTACAAAATACTGCCAATAATCTTGTGGAAAAACACTTGCTAGATTATGACAAACGCCATGGCTATCGCGGGCCAGTTAAACACTTTACTCTAGCCCAAAACGCTGGAAAAGATGAAATCACCACCTACCTAAAACCATTCTCATCTGTAAACAATATCTATCCAGGTATAGTAATTAATCACACCAAACCATATCAAATTATCTTAAAAGATCAGCAGTTAATCACCATTAGCACGCACAAATCATTCCAACGCGGCGATTTAATCTATGTAAAACAAGAAAATAAACAATGGCAATTATCTCAGCTACCACAAATTGAAGCAGCCTTAATTTCTATTAAACCGCAAACTGGTGCGATTGTCGCATTAGTCGGTGGCTTCAATTTTTATACCAATAAATTTAACCATGTAACGCAATCAATTCGCCAACCAGGCTCAAGTTTTAAACCGTTTATATACGCAGCTGCATTAAACAAAGGCTACTCATTGGCGAGTATAGTTAATGACGCACCTATAGTAATTAATGATACTGGTAAGTCATTGTGGCGCCCTCACAATGATAATAACACTTTTAATGGACCAACCCGTTTAAGAGAGGCCCTCGCTTATTCCAGGAACTTAGTTTCAATAAGATTACTTGATGACATTGGCATTGATTATGCTATTGACTTCATCAGCCGTTTTGGCTTTAAACCTGAACAAATTCCGCATTCCTTATCACTTGCCTTAGGCAGCTTATCAGTAACCCCAATGGAACTTACAACTGCCTACGCAGCAATTGCTAATGGTGGTTATAAAATAGAACCGTATTTAATCGATCACGTTACTAACCGACATAATGAAACTCTACTAGTTGCAAACCCAACAGTTGCTTGTGATAGCCCCTCCAAACAAGAACGTAATTGTGCGCAGAAAATAATTCCCAGCGATTTAGCTTTTTTAATTCATTCAGCCTTACAAAGTGTTATTGATCACGGCACTGCTAAAGCAGCCCGCTCATTAGGCCGCAAAGACCTAGCCGGGAAAACCGGCACCACCAATGAGCAAGTGGATGCTTGGTTTGCCGGCTACCATCCTGATTTGGTAACTGTGACTTGGCTTGGCTTTGATACCCCACGCCCATTACACGAGTATGGATCTACCCTAGCCCTGCCACTCTGGATAGATTTTATGAAAGAAGCACTAAAAAAACTTCCCCAAAAACAGATAGCCCCTCCTGATAACATTGTCATCTATAAAATTAACCCTCTTACAGGAATGCGTATTAACAGCTCTGCCGATGGCTTAGAGGAATACTTTAAAAGCACTAATGCTCCGCAAGATGAGGATATAGAACAAAATATCCCCGAGAATCCTTTTCCAAGCGACAGCCAGGATAGTTTATTTTGATTGCTTAAATTTTTGTTTAAAGCAGGCCTCATCACAGTGAACGCCTGGACCATAGTAATTGTAATAACACTTTCTATGACAAACAACATGCTCTTTAGGCACGCAACACGCAAATATACTGGTTGCACCAAATAGTGAAATTAACATAATTGCTACTTTCATTATCTTCCCCTAAGGTTATATTTTTTATTATAGACCTTAGAAATACTATTGCCATAAATAAGTACAATTGTATTTAGCAATCACCTAGGACGTTGATGTGGAGTATCAGAATCTCGATATCCTACATGGTAGGGTTTTTCTTCTACAGGTTCTAAGAAGCTTGGTTTCATTTCATCAGAAGATGCAAATTCATCTACGTTAGTTTTGCTCTGAAGGCAAAAAATATATTGTAATATAGTTAGAAACGAATCTTTTTTATCACCTGTTGTAGTCTGCGCGTAAGGTTCGCCATAATCTACTTCACCAAAAGCAATATTTATTCTCTGTAAAAAAGCTGCTCTCTTACCCTTATCAGCAATACAAGAAGCAAAAAACCATTTAGTAAGCCAATTTGATGCATTAAAACATCTTTGCAACTCAATTTCTTGCGTATTGTTTTTACTCAGTTCCTTAGCAAAAGCGGTATAACTAAATAGAAAGCCAAACCAGCTTTTTTCGTAACCTTGTTTAATTGCTTCAAAAAACATAGCGCTTATTCCATAATATGAGCTGAATCATTATAATACATTAAGCTTTATTTAGCAACATTCATTTTTTTTTATAACCGGCACAAAATGGAATAGCAATTAAAATAACCACTAAGCCAATTAACATCTCGATGGATATGCTTTTGGCTGTTCCTGGTACCTGGCTAGGAGAAATAAAGCCTATAGTAAATCCTGCACATGAACAGATAAAACCTGTGCCCGCTACTAACCACATACCTATTTTACCGCCAGGTACTTTGTAAATTCTATTTTTATCGGCCTGAGTAAACCTTAGTTTAATAAAGGCAACAAACATTAGCATGTAGATAACTAGGGCAAGTTGCGCCGAAATATCGCTTAACCACCAATATGCAACATTTATAGATGGGAAATAAATGAAAGCATAGCTGATGATAGAAAATATAATAGCCTGAATAATTAACATAATATGTGGGGCTTGATAACGATTTACTTTGTAGATAGCATGCGGCAACTCTGATTGTCGAGCAGCTATCATGAGCCCTTTTAGAGGGCCAATCATCCAAGTTGAAACTGAGCTTAAGCTACCAAGAATGATTAAAATAGCAATTATTTTAGTCATCCAGCCAAGATTATATGATTTAAAAAACAAGTCATAAGCATGTACAAATCCAGTAACCATGTTGAGTTTTTCCATAGGAACAACCACAACTATAGCTAGAGCAGAAAGAATTAATGTCGCCAAAATTATCACCGCAGAATATGCTAAAGCCTTGGGATAGTCAGTACTTGGCTTTTGCACATCACCAGCATGCACAGCAGACATTTCAATACCAATTAAACCAAATAAAATCACCACAAACATTGAATAAGTATTTAAGCCCTGCATTTTAGGGATTACTGCAACATTTAAATCATTAACTGGATGGTGACCACCTATCAGCCAAAATGCTGCCATAACTATAATTCCTAACATCGGCAATAATGTGCCCAAGATTGCACCAATAGTACTAATAATACTCGCAACTCGTAAACCAAAACAATTTAAGCCAGTGAAAATCCAGAATAATGCAATTATGGTGGTGAGCAAAAAGGGTTTGTTTTGCGCAAGAGACGGATCTAATAAATAAGCACAAGTTGAGGCAATGAACAATAAAATAGTCGGAAACCAAATGAGATTATAAATACATTGTAACCAAATACAAGCAAAGCCAGTGCGATGGCCAAATGCTTCTTTAATCCAAATATACAAACCACCATTGCGCGGATAAGTAGTAGCAAGCTCTGCTGCTACTAATGCCACTGGAATAAAGAATGTAATTGCTGCGAACAAATAGTAGCTAACTAGCGGCAGGCCTAATTTTGCCGTTATGGGTACTGTTCTTAAGCTATCTACAGCTATCACGTTTAACATAACTAACGTGAATAAATTTAAAATTTTTGGTTTGCTATTCACAATCAACCTTACATCATTTGTCGCAACACATATTGCAAAATACCGCCATTTTGGAAATACGTTAACTCCGTTGCAGTATCAATGCGACTTTGTAAGTGCGTAATTTCACAATCACCATTTTGGCGTTTTATTTCTGCTGTAATTATATCTCTAGCCTGCATATTAGTTGGCAATTTCAGGGTAATTTCTTCCGAACCATCTAAATTTAAATTTTTTCTGGTTTGATTGCCTGTAAATTGCAACGGTAGTATGCCCATACCAACTAAATTAGAACGGTGAATACGCTCAAAACTTTCTGCAATCACTGCTTTAACACCTAACAATTTCGTGCCTTTAGCCGCCCAGTCACGCGAGGATCCGGTGCCGTATTCTTTTCCAGCCACAATAATTAGGGGCCGGTCTTGTTTAACATACAACATTGCCGCATCATAAATAGACATTACTTCTTGTGTAGGAATATATTTAGTAAAACCACCTTCAATCCCAGCAAGCATTTCATTTTTTATTCTAATATTAGCAAATGTCCCACGCATCATCACTTCGTGATTACCTCGTCGTGCACCATAGGAGTTAAAGTCTTTATCGACAACACCTTTACTTTGTAAATACTTACCAGCAGGAGAATTTGCTTTAATCGCACCAGCAGGAGAAATATGATCAGTAGTTATTGAGTCACCAAATATAGCTAATATATTGGCATTATTTATAACACATTGGCTATTATCTTCATTTAGGTTTATAAAAAATGGTGGTCTTTGTATATAAGTAGAATCTTGATTCCAACTGAAGGTCAAACCTGTAGATTCAGGTAGTGCCTGCCAGTTTTCGTCACCAGTAAAAACACTAGCATAACGCTCTTTAAACATGTCGGCAGTAACTTCGCTCATAGCGATGGCAATATCATGCTGACTTGGCCAAATATCTTTCAAATATACCGGTTGGTTATCTTTTCCTAGGCCCAAAGGTTGGCTGCTTAAATCAATGTTAGCAGTTCCGGCCAAGGCAAATGCCACGACTAGCGGTGGTGATGCTAACCAGTTAGCCTTTACTAAAGGATGCACCCGACCCTCAAAGTTACGATTGCCAGATAGTACCGCACTAACAGTTAAATCGTTATCGGTAATGCAATTAGCAATATCAACTTGCAGTGGACCTGAATTACCGATGCAGGTGGTGCAGCCATAACCAACTAATTCAAAACCAAGCTGATCTAAATAAACTTGTAACCCCGCTTTATGTAAGTAGTCAGTTACTACCTTAGAACCTGGGGCCAGTGAAGTTTTAACCCAAGGTTTAGTTACTAAACCCTTCGCGCAAGCATTTTTTGCTAACAAACCTGCTGCCATTAAAACACTTGGGTTTGAAGTATTAGTGCAGCTAGTAATAGCTGCAATCACGACATCACCATGGCGCAATTGAAATTCTTGATTTGCTACGCTAAACGACGCACTACTGCTTATATCTTGCATGGCCTGCGGCATTTGAGTAAGTTCAACTTTATCCTGGGGACGCTTTGGACCAGCCAAAGAAGATCGAACTGTTGATAAATCAAACTTTAAGACATGAGTATATTCTGGTGCTGCTTCCCCAGAACTATACCACATGCCTTGCGCTTTAGCATATGCTTCAACCAGCTGACAATTCTCTTCACTGCGGCCCGTAAGAAGTAAATATTTTATAGTTTCGTCGTCAATAGCAAATATACCGCATGTTGCTCCATATTCAGGCGCCATGTTAGCAATAGTTGCTCTATCAGCTAATGGTAAATTACCCATGCCTGGCCCAAAGAACTCAACAAATTTACCTACAACCCCAAATTTACGCAACAGCTGGGTTATTGATAAGACGAGGTCAGTGGCAGTTGTTCCCTCTGGCAACTTACCAGCCAATTCAACGCCGATAACTTCAGGGATTAACATCGAAATTGGTTGCCCTAACATTGCCGCCTCTGCCTCAATACCGCCAACACCCCAGCCTAAAACTCCAAGGCCATTAATCATTGTAGTATGTGAGTCTGTTCCTACTAGCGTATCTGGGAAAAGGTAATGCTCTCCATCGATAACTTGTTTCCAGACTGTTTGTGCAAGATATTCTAGATTTACCTGGTGACAGATGCCGGTTCCAGGCGGTACCACTCTAAAGTTTTGAAAAGCACTCTGTCCCCATCGCAAAAATTCATAGCGTTCTTTATTGCGCTCATATTCTAATTGAGTATTAATATCTAAGGATTTGGCGTTACCGTAATTATCAACCATAACTGAATGGTCGATAACTAAATCAACGTTATTTAACGGAGCTATTTTTTTAAGATCTCCATGGTTTTCATGCATGGCATCACGCATTGCAGCCAAATCACATACTGCTGGCACGCCAGTAAAATCTTGCATTAGGACTCGCGTTGGCCGATACGCAATTTCATGATCTGAACGCTTATTAGCAACCCAATCATTCAAAGCTTTAATGTCTGCGTGTGATACAGTAACTCCATCTTCAAAACGTAATAAGTTCTCCAAAATTATTTTTAATGAATAAGGTAACTTTTTTAATGCCGGAAAGAGCTCTTCGGCTTTTTTTAGGCTAAAATAGGTATATTCTTTGCCAGCAATCTGCATGAAGCTTTTTGTTTTCAATGTATCTTGACCAATTTTCATTTTTCACACCACAAATTAACAATAGTTGCAATAATAACTGAATTTTAAATTATCCTCTACTAGATTTAAAACTAATCTTGAGATTGCGACATTAAACTCGCATTGCCACCTGCAGCGGTGGTATCTTGAGTAAAGGTTCTTTCATGACAGAGTCGCAACAGGTAAAATGGTCCGCCTGCTTTTGGTCCAGTGCCAGACAAACCTTCACCGCCAAATGGCTGCAAACCAACTACAGCGCCAATCATGTTCCTGTTAACATACATATTACCAACATGGGCATGTTTTCTAACATAATCTATAGTTTCATTAATTCTGCTTTGCACGCCCAGCGTTAAACCATAACCACAGTTATTAATCTGTTGCACAACTTTTTGTAAATCTTTCCCCGTAAAGCTAATCACATGAAGGACAGGACCAAAAACCTCTTTTTCCAGCACATCTAAAGCAGGAATTGCAAATGCCACTGGTCTGATAAAATTACCCTGTTCGGTATTCTCATCTAAATTACATTCAGCTATAAGCTCATACTTTTCGCGCATGTGCGCAACATGTTCTTGTAAAACTTTAAGGGCTTCTTTATCAATCACCGGGCCAATATCTGTGGTTAAATAACGCGGATCACCGACAACCAGTTCTTCCATAGCACCTGTAAGCAAAGTTTTAAATCGTGGATAAACATCTTGCTGCACAAATATCACTCTAAGCGCCGAACAACGCTGCCCAGCGCTACCAAAAGCCGAAACTATAGCATCATTAACCACTTGCTCCATCAAGGCCGAAGAATCAACTATCATGGCATTCATACCACCAGTTTCTGCAATTAATGGCACAATTGGCCCCTCTTTGTTAGCAAGGCTTTTTTGAATAATATTGGCAGTTTGCGTTGAGCCAGTAAAAATTACCCCGGCAGTTTTACTATGTTCAATCAAGGCTCGACCCACTGTTTCACCAAGACCTGGGAGTAATTGCACCACCCCCTTTGGAATACCAGATTGCCACATTAGGTTAGTCGCCAATGCGGCAACCAACGATGTTTGCTCGGCAGGCTTGGCGATAACCGTATTTCCTGTCACTAAAGCAGCTACTATTTGTCCAACAAATATGGCTAATGGAAAATTCCATGGCGATATACACACAATTGTTCCGCGCGCATGTAATGATAATTCATTTGTCTCACCAGTATACCCTTTCAAAGAGGTCACATGCTGCATAAGTTTTCTGGCCATAGCCGCATAATAACGACAAAAGTCAACCGCCTCTCTTACTTCAGCTACACCATCATACATGTTTTTTCCTGCCTCAAAACATAGCAGTACTAATAACTCATGCATATTTTCTTCTAAATGATTTGCAAATTTTTCAATTAAAGATGCTCGCTCCTCAACATCTAAAGATGACCAAGCCACAAAATTGTTACCAGCATTAATAAATGCCTTGCCAACATCTTCGATACTTGCATAGGCAACCGAACCAACCAGATGCTGGAGATTTTGCGGAGAAAAAGTATTGGCATACTCGAGTTTTTCTGCACTATTTTCTAACATTGGACCAGCTTGCCATGTCTTATTAGCCATATTTATAAAGTCTTTTTGTAATACTGATAGTACATGTCTATCTGACCAATCAATGCCGCGCGAATTTTGTCTCTCAGGTAAAAATATCGCCCACGGCAAGGGAATATTATGATTTATTGATGATAAGTAAGATTTAGCTACAACAATTGGATCTTCTATCAATGTATCTATCGATTGTTCTTCATCAACAATCCGGTTTACAAATGATGAGTTTGCGCCATTTTCCAGCAATCGACGCACTAGATATGGCAGCAAATCTTCATGACTTCCTACCGGAGCATACACTCGACATGGAATACCTAATTTATCTGCAGGAGCAATTTGCTCATACAATTCTTTGCCCATGCCATGTAAACACTGAAACTCGAAATCGCGATAATTACCAACAATCTCTAGCACCATAGCAACACTGTAGGCATTATGGGTAGCAAATTGCGGATAAATCACTTCTGTATAAGTAAGTATTTTTTTTGCACATGCTTGAAAAGATACATCTGAGAAGACTTTGCGGGTAAACACCGGGTATTCAGTTAGTCCTTGCATTTGCGCTTTTTTTATTTCACTATCCCAATATGCTCCCTTAATAAGCCTAACCATAATTCTTCGCCCGCCCTGCTTGGCCAAAGCAGCTATCCAATCAATAAGATAAAAAGCTCGCTTCTGATAAGATTGCAAAGCCAAACCAAACCCATGCCAACCAGCTAAACTCTTATCTAGGTATACATCGCTAAAAATATCTAACGACAACTCTAAACGTTCTGATTCTTCGGCATCGACAGTTAAACCAATATTGAAATTTTTAGCTAATTGCGCAAGTTTCAATAACTTACCCCCTAGCTCTTCTCGAACTTGCGGAGCAAATGCTTCTTGATACCTTGGATGTAAGGCTGATAATTTAACCGAAATATTTGATTTTTTTTCCGGACTTATTGTTGCATCACATGACTCACCAAGAACAGTTATAGCATTTAAATATGACTGAAAATAACGCTCTGCATCTTCAGCAGTTAATGCTGCCTCGCCAAGCATATCATATGATGCCAAATAACCATTTGCCTCTGCTTTTTTAGCATTTTTTATGGCTTCACTAATTGTTCTACCCATCACAAACTGTTTACTCATTATCTTCATAGCATGAGCAACCGCAGCTCTTACAAATGGCTCGCTAGTACGATTAAGTAATCTTTGGATAATATTAGACCACTCAGTTTTCTCTTCTGTTCTCTTTAGGACTTTTCCAGTTAACACCAGGGCCCAGCTAGTAGCATTAATAAAAAATGAATCACTTTGCCCTGCTTTGGCACGCCAATCAGCCCCTGTTAGCTTATCACGAATTAATTTATCCACGGTTAGCTGGTCTGGAACTCTTAACATCGCTTCAGCTAAACACATGAGCGCAATACCCTCTTGCGTTGACAAAGAATAGGTGTTCAAAAAAGAATCCACGCCAACAGCATTCTTTCGTTGCGAACGCACATGCTCAACTAGTAATTTTGCTCGATGTTTTATAGCACGATTTTTTTCATCATCACATTGTGCCTCTTCGATTAATTTAGAGATAATTTCAAATTCATTGGCTCTGTAAGCTTGATTAATGATCTCTCGTTGCATTTTTGGGGCATCTAAAATAAATCGCTGCAGCATCACATATCTCCTAAATACTATTTTATTATTTTATTATAGCCCATATTAATCGGAAGTAGGAGTTACATAATTACTTGTTCCATCGTGGTTGCGGCGTCAATCTCTTTATTTCTTGTCTGACTGCCACCTCGGTATCAGTCATAAAAAATATTTGAGCAAAGCTAGCATTATCAAACTTTTTACTTATATAAGCTACTATCGAAGTAATAAAACGCATTAACACTATTGGAAAGAATATACACTCTAGCACAAACAACCAAGTTCGCATCTCATACTTTTGTTTATGAAAATCTTGCAAAGCTGTCAGCTTTTCCGTAAGCTTCTCTTTGAATAATGTTCTTATTCTGGCCTTGTAATCTGCATTAGTATGTAACTTCAATTTATTAACCATTTGTATTTCAAATCCATTAAAACCATGCTTGGAAAAAAAATCATCACTCATAGAATCGATTTGATCTACTTTTTCTATTATTTTTTTAATAGCAGCATATTGTTTTGCTGGATCATGATTTCTTCTATTCTCATCGAGCTTCGTTTTATCTACAGTAGCTCCTTTATCTATAAGGAGCTCTACTACAGCAACACATCCAAATGAGATAGCAACTTGTAATGCTGTAGAGACATGTTTATTATAAAAGCTGTTATTTAAAAGTTTCTCTACTCTGTTAACATTTCCTTCTCTCGCGGCCTTTATCAGGTCATCTCGCCCTAGCTCAACTGTCTCTTGGCAAAAAAGCTGACTATTATTCTGATTTGCCGATGATAAATGTTCACCTAGTGCTTTAGTTAACGCATCCTTTTCTACTGATAAACTCCATTCTCCATCGCCATCATTCGTGACTATGTGTATTTTAGAAGGTTCATTCATTACATCGAATCGTTTTAACTCCTCGAAATATGATTTAAAATCACTAAAATACAACAAATTACTCAATAAGCTGTAATCTTTTTCTGATGCTACTTTTGCTAATATTCTTCCATACTCATTTGATGAATTGTGCATGTAACCATAGTCAAACCATTTTAATAAATTTGCATTACTACTTTTATAGACATCTAATGAAACTTCAAATTTAAAATCTTGATCAGCCCTATAATCATGAACAGTGTCATTATAGTTACTCAATATGCCTCTTTTATGTAACATTTTAAAAACAAGGTTCGCAACCTCATTGTTATGCACACTTTCTGTTAATAATTTATATACTGATACAACCTCAGTATCTCCTGATTCTTCTTGAAAATTACATTTTTTAATTTCTGAGACTATAAAGTCAACCAGCATTAAAGGAGTCAAGAGTTCCTTTTTTATTTGACACCAAACCTTATATCTAACAATCAAATTATCCATGCTTATTTTTGTATTGCTTAACACAACAAAAGTTTTACAGAGATTAAATGTTTGTATTTTTTCTGAAACTTCTTTATCCAGTACAGAGGGTTGAAAGGTACCTTTCAAGTGTTCATGCCATTCTCTCATAATAAGTTTGTGAGATAGCCATTCCTTTATAGAGCTTATCTCTCTATAAAAGTGATGTCTGACTGCAAACCTATTCATCTCATGGAGTTTAAATAAAGAATCGGAATATCCGAGTTTATTTAACAGTTCTAACAATCTATCTTCAATTATTGTAATCCGATTATCATAATAATAATCATCATCCTGATTTTGTTTTATATCTTTCGCAAATGAAATAAAATCATCAATAAATTCATGTACCCATGTATTATCCTCGGGTCTGTTAAAATTATTAAAATATTCACTTTCAGGAACTGAATATTTGTCAGTAACAACTTCTAAATTTAATCCTTCTACTTTAAGTGTGCTCATATAATATTTATAATCCTCAGAAGAGCTTTAGTTTAGAGCACATTGTACATCAAATACTTTTTATGATCAATGGTCTTACCAATAACAGTACTAGTCTCAAAATCTTGTTTTTGCTTATATGGACCCGGCCGTATTGGAAAAGATTTTTCTCAAGTTTTTGTCAAAAAGGTTTAGATTGCGGTATTATATTCGGCATCAAGAAAAAACCCTTTTTTACAATGAGCCTGAATTCAACTTGTGACCTGATGAAATTCGCACGCTTGTTCCTTAGCTCTTCAACGGCATATATTTAAATTGCCAGAGCAAATGCCAGGTTTTACAAGCGTTTTAACATCACATTGATTGTCCTTCGCAATTCTGTGGCGTGTTTACCTGACTTGGTGGGGGGATTTAGACTTTTGGGCATGTTTCTAGCCACAACAAAAGTCTTTTCATTAAACTCATTTTTAGGCTGCGTTTTGGTAGTTTTCACCTGACAAAAGCATAGCCATAACAATTCGGGTATTTTTATTGGCAACTGCAACAGCTGCTTTATTAATGCCTCCGGTGTCTTTAATTTTTGAGAAGCTCTCGAAGATAAACATCCCATCGTTTACTAATCCCTAATAGTTTTTCTTTTTGGCCACTGGAGTGCTGCCTGGGTACTAATCCTAGATAAGCTGAAAAATGTCTACCATTTTTACATCCCTGACCATTACCAACTAAAGCAATAATCGCTAAAGCTGTAAGGGAATTATTGTTTTAATTTTTGATACCCGGCGGCTACAAATCCCCATATTCTTTCATTAGCCCGCGTAGTTGATTGCTTACTGTGGTCAAGGATGCTTCTATAAAACCTTGCAATCATTTTTATTCCGTTGTTTAAACGGGTTGACATATTGAGGTGAAATTAACTTGACCGTATGGCCATAGCCTTGAAATGTACGTGCCCAATAATTTCACAGGCTATTCATAATGGTCCCTCCATTTATTCATTTTAATTAAGTACATTTAATTATGGCGCAAAAAACTGACGCCGTTTGATAAATTGGCCGGGGCCATTTCATTTCTCTTCAAGATAATCTTTTAATTCTTGTATGATAAGGATTAAGCTGATGTATCCTGTGGAATGTTGGCAGCTAGTGCATAGTACCTCAACAGGATTTAGTTCTCGATGTTCAACCTCAACGATATCTGCGCCTTGAATTTGAAATACTGAGCAGCCCAAGTTCTAACTGTCTAACCATCCAGGTATTACCATGAATAAGCATCTGAGCAAATTCAGCATTGGCACAAGAAAATCATCGATTTACTCTTGACTGACTTTTGTCACTATTGACATGTAACTCCCTCTTGTTAAAAAAAAAATATCCCTTTAAGATAAACGCACAATACTTAGCTATAGTTAAGGCTGGGTAGATTTTTTTTTAATACAAGGATTTATTTCATATGTTTAGCAGAAGAACTGTACAAAATATTCCCTATAAACTTTTTCATCACAAATCTAATCCTCTTGAAAATATTCAAAAAAAGCTCTCTGAGCATTTAAAACTGATACCCAATAATCTAAATACTGAACTTAAAAAGACTATATTACTTAATTCCATTAACGAAGCGCTGGATAATAAAAATGCTTTAAATCGCTTAGCCTTAAAAGATGCACAAATTCCACAAAATTTAAGCTTAGAAAAAAAATTAGAGATCGCCCAAAATCTCAGAAAAAAATACTATGCTCGTCCAGTTTTAACTTCACATCCAACTGAAGTTTTATCAGAAGAAGCACGAGTTAAAATCAATAGAATTATTAAAAATATTTTTTCTGAAAATACTAATAATCAACAGCTAAATAATGATATTGAATGGATATTTGCTAACTCACTACTTCCAAGCCAAAATCTTTCACCAGAAGATGAAATTGACCGGCAAGACGAGCTTTATCTTGATATGATGGAGTCATGGTCTTCTTATAACCGAAAAAATATTGAGGCATTTGCTAAAAACCATCATCAAAAAAAAGAAGCCATTCAAGAATTTCTTACGAAAATTAATAAATACTCTTATTCAAATGTTTCTAGTTGGGCGGTTGCTGATGTCGATGGTAATAAAATGCGCACAAGAAAAACTATGGAGCATATGGAAACAAGTTTACAATTAGCTATTGTTAATCGCTATATGCAACATCTTTTTCCTTTGATAGCCAATCATACTTCGTTACAAAGTTCTTATGAGTATTTATCTCGATGCAAAAAAGCAATTGAAGATAACATATTTTTTAATCTCGAAGGTTCAGAGTTAGCTAAACATAAACTCTTAAGCAAATTGGATAAAGTTGTGGTTAAGCCGATGTTATCTGAGGTAGAAAAAAAACAATTGATGGCGTTAAGAGATTTAATTGAGTTAGTTGGGTTTCGCGGCGATCTTAAGCAATTTGTGCGCCAATCAAGCAAAAGCAATAAAGAGGCTTTTAACGATATAGCGCGCATTCTTACTATTTGTCATAAAGATGTGCATGATTTATTTCAAAATAGACCCTACAGCGAGTTGAATAATCAAGAAAAAGCAAAGTTTCATAATTTACTGCGGAACAACTCCGCCTACATCAGAACTTTAAAAGAACAAAAAGAGCATCTCAGTCAAGATACTATGCGTGAGTTAGATATTCTCAATTTTGTATTAGACTATAATGACCAGTTCTCTTATATTTTATCTGATACTGAAAATTATCTAAGCTTAACAGAAGTGATTATTTTATTTGGTATATCGGCATATTTTAATGGCAGGCTATATGTCGATGATATTCGTAAACCGCCAGTTAACTTGATTCCGCTATGTGAAACTCCTGAAGATTTAAAAAATTTACCAAAGATTCTTGATGAGATGCTTTCGAACCAATATTTAAAAAAAGTAATTATTAATAAAGGTGAAATTGTTTATGTTGCCGGTCCTAGTGATTTAGGTAAAGAGGGTGGATTGTTTGCACATATTAACCTTATAGAGGCCGAAAAACAAGCTCAAGATATTTTAGATTACCACCAAAAGCTTGATGATAACTTAAAAGACGTGCAATTAAGGGTGTTATATGGTTTAGGGGGCGATTTTCACCGCCGCATATCCCAAGCATCTTATCAGCTATTTGCAACATTTCAGGGCTCAGATGCCTGCAAATTAGGCTCCTTCACGGCCTTTGAAAATTATGTTGAAAAAGTAACTGGGCAGGCTTCGGAGAATTCATTTCGAGCTTTGGAGTTACGTCTTATTGAAAGTGCGCGTCCTGAAGATTATCAGGTGCTCAAAGAAATTATTGAAAAATGCATTAGTAACTATCAAAAATTTACACAGCATAACGCCGCTCGTGACTTATTCAGGAAATTAAGCATCCCATATGCATTAGGCATTTTGACTAATACTAGTTCAAGAGGAGAGTCAAAATCCACTGTAGCCAAGGATATACTCTCCAGTAGAGCAATTGGTCTTGCCAACTATGATATCGCAACACTTTATATGACGAGAATATTTATGAGTGCCGATGGCCTAGTTGATTGTTCAATAACTAACAAATCTAGCTTTGAATCATTGTATGAATGCTCAACAACAGTGCAAGAGGTTGTGCAAAAAATCTTGTTTGCTGCAAGTATTGCAAGAGAGAATAGAGCATGGTTAAAAATAGTTGGTCATATACCCAATAAACATAAAATCTGCGCTTGGGCGCAAATTTTTACTTCATCAGATGATGCGCAGGCGCAGCATGCATTAGCCTATGCAAGTTTGCGTTTACCAAAAATTCTCAAAAACTTAAGCATGTTTATATTAAAAGAAGAACAATTTAACGATTTTTGGGACAATGAATTACCGGAACCAATCGATGAATTAGCGATGCATTTAATCGAGTATGCTGGAAAATTTGATGAGCAGTACCTGCATTTGGCCCAAGAAATTACTTATGACTTAAAGCCGCGCTATCATAGGCTAGCGCAATGTATTGATGAATACAATTCTGCATCGAATGAAAGTGACAAACAAATTCATGCAGAAAATTTTGTGATGGCGCTTCGCGGTGATAAGAAAGTTTGTGCTGGACCGCAAACTATAGCAAACCTGCATAATCGTTTTGATGCCATGATTAATCCAAGTTTGTCGTTAGACAGAAAGTCCAGCACATACTTATCAAAAAGTTAGTGTTTTATACTTTTTCTGCAGAAATGATGATAACATTTTCTGCAGGAACATCTCTATGACCATGCTTCGATGTAGTTTTAACTTTGGCTATAGAGTCAACTATATCCATTCCTTCTACTACCTCGCCAAAAACACAATACCCAAAGCCTTGCATGTTTTCAGCAGAAAAATTCAAAAAATCATTGTCAACCAGATTAATAAAGAATTGTGCGGTTGCTGAATGCGGATCATTAGTTCTTGCCATAGCTATTGTGCCGCGTTTATTTGCTTTACTGTTTTTAGCTTCATTTTTAATTGGCTGTTCTGTTGGTTTTTGGTCCATCTCTGGAGTAAAGCCGCCGCCTTGAATCATAAAGCCATCGATTACTCGATGAAATATAGTGTTATCGAAAAATTTTTTTTCAACATAATCAACAAAGTTCTGCGCGGTTAATGGCGTATTTTTTTCGTCGAGTTGAATGGTAATGTCCCCTTTTGAGGTTTTTATTAAAATCATAGTAAATTCCACAGTTATTAAAAATTTTTACATGTTAACATAATTTCAAAAATTTGTGCTATATTTAATTTAAGACTTGTCAGGATGATGAGCCATAATGTGATTGACAGGATGTCATAATAGGGCTGTTTTAACGGCCCTATTTTTTGTTTACGCATAGTTAGATGCGTGTAAATAATAAAAATCTGGATAGTATGCAAATACTACTGAACCACCCTTAATCGTGTTAATTAATCGCCCTGCAATACTTTTTGCGACTGACGGACATCCCCAACTACGACCAGCGTAGCCAGATTTATTGATAAATGCTGGCTCTACATACCAAGCACCATGAACTACCACCCTTCTTCTATAGGCGTTATCATTAAACCCTTTTTCTAGTCCTTGTAAGTTTAATGATAGGCCATTGGAGCCGTAATATGTATCTTTAGTAATAAAGGTGCCAAGGCTGCTAGATTTACTCGACGGTGTATTAGAAAATCTTTTCGCGACACCTGCACCTGAATTTTGACCATGAGCTACATAAGTATTCATTAATAATTTTTCATTTTTTACATCAAAAATCCACATGCGTTGTTTAGATGATGGCATAGAATAATCTATAACTGTCAATACTGGTTTATGAACTAAGTTTTGCTCAGCTGCTTTATCATAGGCGTGTAGCGCATATTGTAGTGCACTGGTGCTTAAATTAGGCGCCAGGGAGTGTAGATGACTTAATTTCGAAGATTGGGAGCTGAAAGAATTTTGGATTAGAAAAAAAGTTGAAAACGCGATAGCGATTGATATTTGGTTAATTTTCATAGTACCTCTATTTTGTAACATACAACAACCAACCAGGCGCAATTTAATGTCACTTGGTTGCATAAACTGCTTACTTTAACTTTTTTTGATCAAAAAGTCAATTTTAAAGTATTATGTATGAAAACTCCATCACTAGGGTATCTAAATAGTTTTCTTTAGCAAATAAAATCCAAAAAAACTAAATAAGAAAAGCGGTAAGGAAGCGCCTATAAAAGGAGCGATTTGATAAACTTGACTGATAAAACCAAACATTTGATTCATAATATAAAATCCAAACCCCATTGCGATGCCAACAATTAATTTAGCGCCCATAGTAGAACTGCGTAGGGGGCCAAAAATAAAGGGAATAGCAAGAATCATCATTAATAAAGTATTAAGGGGCTGCAGTAGTCTTTGCCAAAAAATTAGTTGCTCTTTACTCACATCCTGGTGAGCTTGCAAATTACTAATTCGATTATAAATACTTTTTATGGTCATTTCATCTGGAGAGCGCTCGATGTGCTTAAAAAAAGCCGGCCCCAGAGGCAAGCTAACAGTATCGAGCAGATCTGCCTGAAACCTACTCATTTTATTTTCAGGTGAGAAATAAGTCATTTCAACATCAATTGCCACCCACCCTTTATCCTTCCAAAGCAACTGATGAAAATTTTCAATGGCATTTAGATGGTTTTGACTATCTTTAGTAAATAAAGTGACATCTTTTAATTCATAAGGGTTGATAACTTGGGCAATGTACCAAAAATCATCTTTATGCCGAAACCATAAAGATTGTGATTGTCGAAATAATTGACCGTTATTAATTGCTTCAAGCTTAAGATTATTAGCTTTATACATCATTTTCGGAACAAAGCACTCTGATAAGATCATCACCAAAACAATTAATCCAATTCCGGCCAAACCAACTATTTTAACAATATTTGCTATTGAAACACCGCTTGAGCGTATAATAACTAATTCACTATGATTAGCTAATACACTTAATCCAACTAGACATCCAATTAAGCAAATTATCGGAAAGCAGATACTGAGCTCGTATGGTAAACGTAAGACTATAAACCATAAAGCTTCCTTTAAATGATAGCTGCCCTTGCCTAAATCACCAATTTGGTTCATAAATAGTATAAAAAATTGTAGGACGCATAAGATTGATAAAATTACTAGGATACTTTGTAGCACTGTGTTCACTACATACGCATGAATCTTTTTCAAGATAGTTTCCTTTTTTGATTCCAAAGCAACCAAACACCAAATAACAAAATGGTCAGATGTACCATTATCATATTATTAAAATGTGGCCAATTTCCCTCAGATAACTTATCACGCCAAATAAACAACATATTTATATAAATTAAAAAAACCAAAATTGCTGGTAATATTTTGGAAAATTTTCCGTCACGCGGATTAACTTTACTTAATGGCACTGCAACAAAAACTAAGACTAGAGCCATAATAATAATGGAAAGACGCCATTGAAACTCAGCATTTAGCGCCATACTTTGCTTTCTTTTTGCTAATAACTCCATAGTAGACATGGTTCTAAAGTCGTTTTTCCCTTGGAGAACTGGCTCCGGAATCTTAATGACTCCATGAGTGAAAGTTCCATATTGAGCACTTAAAGCACCTGGGGACATGCGATAAATTTGTCCATTAGTCATCACAACTTCATCTTTATTATGCGCATTACGCTTCATTTCCATGGCATTAGCAGCAATAATCTGCCATTGCCAGGTTTTTGAAGGATCAGAATTCCTTTGTGCTAAAAATAAGCCACTAGCTTGAGTATGTTTGCGATTGATGGCATCGATGTACAGCACTTGTTGATTAGGTAGCTCCTGAAAATGTTGCGGAGATAACATCTGTATAAATGCTTTCATGCCAGAGGTTTGCAAAATACGCGTTCTTTGTGACGCAAAATTTGGATTGAAGTGCACCATTAATGCAACACTAACCACCACAAACATAGCCATTACTAAAGTATACTGCAAAAGCTTTATCGTACTCAGACCACAAGCGTGCAAAACCAACATTTCATTTTCACTATATAACCGACCAAAAGCTAGCATCAATGCCATATAAAAGCCTAGCGGCAAGAGAACCGTAAGCAAATTAGGCATTTCTAATAACAATAATTTCAGTACTAACATCCCTGGAATTCTGCCACTAGCCGCTCTATTTAAATAACTTACTAATTGATTACTTACAATTATAAACATTAAAATGACCGTAAGCGCTAACAGCGTTACAAAAACTTCTTTGGCTAAATATCTAAAGACTAACACAATCGTGCATTCCAACTCGAAATAACTTAAAATAAGATTTTTACCTAAATAAGGTTCATTATGCAACACTTCCTAGTTGAAAACAATCTGTCCAATTCGTCAGATTGCATCATAATCGGTGTTTTTGATAATCAAACTTACCATCCAAAGTGCCTTACTGAGTCTGAAGAACTGCTAACCATCTATTATAAGCGGCTCAATTCTAAAGAAAACCATAATGATTATATCTGGCATGCAGATATAAAACAAAATTTTATCTTGTTTAAATTAGGCAATGAATCAGCTTGTACTGCCGATTCTTTGAATAACTCATTAAAAAAAATTCTACATTTGATTAAAGAAAATAATTTTAATAGCATCACCTTAAGCCTACCACCGTGCAACAACATATCTAGCGATGTGCAGCTGCGCACTAGCTACCTGTGCCTAGAAAGTAATTTTTATCAATTTCAACGCTATAAAACTGCTGACAAAACCCATACTCTACAAAAAATATACTATGATATTGCCGCTAACTCTCACCTCATAACGGAAACTGCAGCTGTATGGAGCGGCATGCACCTCTGTTTAGACTTAGCTAATACTCCAGCTAACGATTGTACGCCTATTGATTTAGAGCAAGCAGCGCAGCAATTGGCAACTGAAATGGGCCTCTCTTTCAAAGCTTTAAACGAAGAGCAAATGCGTGCCATCGGCATGAACACACTATTGGCCGTCGGCCAAGGCAGTGCCAATCCGCCCCGTTTAATTGAACTGCATTTCAATAATGGCGGCAACGATAAACCATTAATCATTATTGGCAAAGGAATTACTTTTGATAGTGGCGGCATTTGTTTAAAACCTGCTGACCCTATGTTTGAAATGAAGTATGATATGTGCGGCGCTGCCAGTGTACTTGGCGTGATGAAAACCATTGCACTTCTAAAGTTGCCAGTAAATGTAATTGGCATTATTGCCTGCGCAGAAAACATGCCGGGTAGTAAAGCAACCAGACCAGGTGATGTCGTTACCAGTCACCTGGGCAAAACTGTAGAAATTATCAATACAGATGCTGAAGGCCGATTAGTTTTAGCTGATGCGATTAGTTATGCCCAACAATATAACCCCGAAGCCATAGTTGACATAGCTACTTTGACCGGAGCTATTATTATTGCACTTGGCAAAGTCTATACGGGCATGATGTCTAATAATCACCAGCTCGCCCAGTCTATTCTTAATGCAGGAACTCTAGCAAATGATAAAGTATGGCAGCTACCACTAGATAATGAGTATAAAGATGCTCTAACCAGCCCTGTTGCTGATTTAGCCAACGCTACTTTAACACGTGAAGCCGGAAGCATTACAGCAGCGCATTTTCTGCAAGAATTTGCTAAAGATACCCCTTGGGCGCATTTAGACATAGCTGGCACTGCTTGGATATCCGGAAAAAACCGTCACGCTACTGCACGCCCAGTAGGTCTATTAGTTGAGTGGATAAGACATTATAACTATGAAAAAAATTGATTTTTATTTGTTAAGTGAAGCAGGCAAACCAGCACTATTTTTGTTTGCCTGTAAATTAGTTACGACAGCCTATAATCGCGGTCATCAAGTGTTTATTTATTGTCAAAATGAGCACGATGCACATGAAATTGATGAACTATTATGGACTTTTGACCCAGTAAGTTTTATCCCCCATAACTTGCAAGGAGAAGGTCCAAATACACCGCCAGCAGTGCAAATTGGATTTGCTGATCATGCAAAAGACTATTATGACATTTTAATTAATTTGAGCGACCACGTCCCAGAATTTTTTCAACAATTTAACCGTACTTGTGAAATAGTAAGTAATGAAGAGCAATATAAACTACATAAAAGAAAAAATTTCCTATTTTATAAACAAAAAAATCTGCAAATTATTACCCATGAAATTAGCAAGTAATTTAGTCTAAAGTTAACACTATAGGAATTAAAGCAACCACTTATCTTAAAATCTATTTATTAATAAAACTACTCTGTTGATTGATCATATCTTCAAATACTGCAACTGAAGAGGTTTTCCATCCAGTTATTCTGGTAAAAAACCCTTGCCCTGTACTTAACACCTTAAATTCCGAAGATGCTCTAAGTTCATCTTCTAACTTTGTTAAATTCTCTCTGGAAGGAGCATGCTCTATTTTTACCCTTAGATTCTCGAGAATTTGGTATTTCAAATTATCACCTTGATAATCTTGATACATTGCTGTAAATTCATCAGTTCTATCGATAGAGCTTCGTTTCTTCTGTAAAATCTGTTTTACTTCACGAATATTGAACGTTAGTGATTAAAAAATTAGCTACCTTTAGCCAATACATTTCTTAGTTTAAAGTAAACTTTTTTAA